>Ga0206131_10000238_pt1 | contig 78595 bp, 71 predicted proteins | sample Helgoland_Spring_FD_148636 | JGI IMG/M metagenome (GOLD analysis project Ga0206131, IMG submission 148636) | Pelagic subsurface seawater microbial communities from Kabeltonne, Helgoland, North Sea - Helgoland_Spring_Bloom_20160517_1 | ecosystem: Environmental > Aquatic > Marine > Epipelagic ... | reverse complement strand
TAGTAGTATCAAAAACTATCTATTAAACTCTGATTGTTATATTTTGTTAAAAGATATTCTTACCAACAAAAATATATTAGAATTAGAACTTTTATTAAAAAAATAAGAGGACATTATAAATCTTCAACGGGTTATAATAATATATAATTTAAAAATAATTAATTCCAAAAATTGATTATACAATTTGTCCTGCGAAAAATAATTATTTTATACTTGTTAGTAATGATAACATTAATACGACATTCTGAAAAATTAAAAAATGTTAATAAAAAAAAATGGGAAAGAAGTAAAAGATTCAAAGAAAATATACATGATACACCAATTACATCAAATGGTAAAAAGATAGCAAAAAAAGCTTTTAATAAACTAATATTACAAGGATATGATAATATTGATTATTTATATTGTTCTCCTTTGACAAGATGTATTCAAACTTGTCTGGTAATAAAAAAAATAATAAAAAAGAAATTTAAAAAAGAATTAAAAATCAGAATAGAATATGGTTTAGTTGAAAGCAATTTTGATTCACCAATTAAATTTTCTAATAATGATAAAAACAAATGTTTTTTCGATAAAAAAAGTAAAATTAAATATTTAGATAATGAATTATCATTAAAAAATATTATAAAAAAATACGGTAATGATATTGATAAAAGTTACAAATCTAAAACTAAATTTAAAGACGTGTCTTTTGATAAAAACAATGTCTATTTCATAAATAGATGTATAAAAACTTTCAATGATATTCTAAAAGATTTTAATAAGAAAGATAATGTATTAATAGTTACACACGGTAATTTTATTTTTTCAATATATACTTTTTTAAAAAACAATTATGACTCATCAAAATTTGAAGAAGTTTCTGGTGAATATTGTTCAATGTTAATTACAGATTATAAAAAAAAGAAAATTGAACTGTTAAATAATCTAAATTAAAATACTATTTAAAATCCCTTTGTTCGATGATATTATTTCATCTACAAAATACCTTGAAAATTTGTAATTAAAAAAAATCCAAATAAAATAATAAATGATATTTTAAAAGAATCTACCCAATTATTTCAAAATAATAATTTACCATCAGTAGTACATATTAATTACGATACCATCAATAAATTTACTAGTATAGATAAATTTATTGAATATATTAGTGGATATAATAATAGATGGATAAAATGGGGTTATTGTGAATCGAAAGAAATAATCCAAATAACTATTTAATTTGCCATTGATTCCATCACCGATTTTGTTCTACATTTAATTTTACAAGAAAAATATTGACATTGCTATTTTTTTTACTTGATACATTTTTGATTAACAATTGAAATCTAAAAACATATATTAATTTATATTGTATAAATTATTAATTATAAATTATTTATCTATTTGGTCTAATTTATTAAAATATTTCTTTTTATCAATTAATAAAATTGTTGTAATTTAAAAAATTATTATTCTATATACTAATTGAAGACCTACTCTTCTAAAAAATAGTATATATTCAAAGAAAATGTATTAGTTTTAACCCGTTGAAGATTTATAATGTCCTCTTAAAATATAAGATGTTGACAACTATTGAAACTTTATTTGAACAAATTCGAAAAATAGCAAAACAAAAACGTAAAACCAATGCTTCTTTTGACGGAAAAAAATTCTGGCAACCAATCAAAAGAATACTATCAGAATCTAGCTGGAAGGCCACTAAGTGGAAAAAACAATCAAAAACTAAATATGATAAAATAATGAGTATGCCAGAATTTTTCACAAATGGTTACGGAAATACTAAAATATTAGAGAAAAACCACTTTTTGATACAAACTGTTAGGATTCCAAAAAATGAAGAACCATCTCTAAGAAAAGTGTGTCAAATTGCATTAAATATTGGACAATACCAAGGGTATACAAGAAAAACAATTGAAAATAGTAGTATCAAAAACTATCTATTAAACTCTGATTGTTATATTTTGTTAAAAGATATTCTTACCAACAAAAATATATTAGAATTAGAACTTTTATTAAAAAAATAAGAGGACATTATAAATCTTCAATATGTTTAAAAATGAATATAAAAAGAGTCACCAAACGTGACATGAATCACTTTATAAAAATTGATATATTTAAAAAATTGATATTATTATTATTATGGTATTAATATAATGTCTCTATTAAAAATTTGTAATAATTGTAATGCTGATCAATATTTCTATATTGATAATACTAGTGCTAATAAGTTAGAACTGGCTTTTAACTTGACTGAAAAAGGTAAAGAATGGCGAGAACTTGGTGATATTCTGTATAATTTTAGTATTGGAAAAGATGTTGAATTAAATTGGAATATTAATAATGAACAATTTAATTATCTTAGATTGTTAGTTAATAATAATAATATTAAAAAAATAATGCGTAAGAATGAAGTATAAATTTAACAATCAAACTTTTCAAAAAATTCGAGAAACATGTCTTCATCACCTAATGATTCTAAAACCATGTTTAAAATTGCAGTCCAGGAAGTATTTTTATTTTTTTCATTATCTTCTATTTGTTGTTTTATTTTTTTAGAATTAGTTAATGTATCTTGCATTAATTTCAATACTTCATTTTCAGATAATTTTTCAAAATCTAAGTTCTTAGCTTGACAATGTTTTTTTATTTTTTCTTGAAAGTTAGACATTGAATCTATATTTTTTTTAATTTTCTTTCCGTTAAAATACTTTCCATTCTCCATGTAATAATCTTGTCCTAGTTTTAATTTATTCTTATCTTTATAAATATTAAAAGATTTGTAATATTTAGTAGAATCATCATATCCATGATAATCATTTGTAAATCTGAAACTCAGTTTAATATCGTTTTTCAAATTTATTTTTATCTCTATATCCCTAGTAGTTGTATTCCACCCTTCATCTGGTTCAAAATATTGTTCTTTATCTATAGTTATACTATCTACCTCATCAAATATTTTCATCTTATACTCAGCAGCTGTTATCTCTTTCTTCATAGTATTAATCTCTTCAGTAGTGTAATCATCTGTAAGAAGACATTCTTCTTTCATATCATTAATATGATCAATATCAAGATCAAAAAGTAACGAAGTGAATTTTTTTCCATTAGAATTCCTATTAATATTATCTTTAAGTTTTGTTAAAGATAATGTCAATTCTTCAATTGTAGATAATTTTTCCGTATCATTTAATTTATTAAATGAATCTGTAAGATATTGCATTACTCATATTCAAAAATAAATAAAATCAATATTTTTATATTCTGTTTTAATTTTTTAGAATTAGTTAAATTATATTAGATTACAAAAATGTTTTATCTTAAATAAAATTAATATGATAGTAAAGCAAAAAAATAATTTTAATAAAATTGTTTTTTTGTTTTCAGGAAACGTGTGTTGCAGTTTACCATAGGTCCAACCCATATTTTCATATGCTGCGCGCAAGGATCGAACTTGCATCCGGTCATAAATAGTGAGATTTTTTATTTGCTGTGCGTTTCCTTCTAACTACTAAGTAGTTAGTCAATTTATTAGATATAATAGGCTCTTCTATGAATAATTTTTCCAATTTTTATTTTATATAATTTAATATATCCATTTTTCTAAGACATTCTTCATAGCTTATTTTTAGTTTGTTACATTCAATTACATTATCTTCATTTTCTTTCATACAAGTTTCGAAATTTATTTTTAATGGTTCACAATTTAATTTCTTTTTATCTGCTACAATACTAGCCATTTTTTCAACCACATTTTGCGGCGTCATTAATAATGTATATATTTAATTTTTAAATAAAGTTAGTTATTAAATTTATACCAGGTATTTTTATATTTTTATGAAGATTAACCTTCTTAGATAATATTAAAAGTATATTTAAAAATTTTTTTTTACTTTTAAAATAATTTCTTTGCAAAAATTTTTTATTAATCCATATACTACCAGTATTACCATAACTTTTAATAAGTCTTAATTTATTATTTTGATATATATATTGTTTGAAATTTAATTGAATAGGACCACCCTGATAAAATTTTTTCCCACTATGATAAGATATTTCAATTCTAGTAAGCTCTACTGGTTTTTTTCTTAACTGATATTTTTTAAAAATTAATTTTTTGGCATTATTTTTAGAAACATCATGAAGAATAATTTTTTTATCTTTAATAAAAATTATTCTATAATCGATAAGGTATTTTTTTATATTTTTAATTTGTTCCATTATAAATTAAGGATATTATTATTTCTTATCATAATAAAATGGTGGGGAATAAATATGAAGAGACCATGAATTTTTTTTGGCTGTAATATTATGTTTACCAAATGTATTATCTATATAAGAAGGTTTACCTGGAATAACTTTACTATATATTGAAGCACAATCGCTTACACGTTCTTCTATCATATTACCTTCTAATAATAATAATGTACATCCATTTTCAGGATGATCATGAAGAGGAGTTTTACTATTTTTATCCCAAGCTAAAATTAATATTTCAAAATCGTCATTATTGTATATTCTATTTCTAGAATATGAACCAGGAGTTGGAGAGAATTTAGAATAATCAAATTCTAACAGTTCATCTATAATTTCTGTACTAATAATTAAATTTTCCAAAGTTTTATTTTCTTTTAAATGTTTTGAAACTAAATTTATTAAATTATCCATTAATAAGGTTTACAAAATATTCTAAAGAAATACACTTAAATGTATAATAATACTTGTGTAACTAAATCTGTTATTAATAAAACCGGTTTGTGATAATATTATTAATTCTACTAATGAAATAAATAAAGATATTTAATTAAATTGTGTCGATATATTCTTCATAATATAAAAATTATCATTGTTTTCAATATCTTTGAATACAAAGTTAATACCATCATATTTATTAAAAGTTAGATTAATTCTAGTTTTAGCAATTTTAATACTACCTATTTCTTCGTTTCCAATTTTCATTATTATTATATTTGCTTTTTCCAAACTATAAATTATATTATTAATTTGAATATTTTCTATTATTTTTTTTAATAATAAGAACATTTTATGTTTTTTATATTTCTTAAAAATACTTGATAGACTAGTGTTTATAGTTTCAGAAACATTTCTATTAAGAGTATCTATTATTTTATCAATAATTATTTTAGATTTCAAAGAATATACTCTAATTTCTTTTTCTAAATCACATAAATTTTTATTAATTGTTTTTCTAGTTTCTGATACTTTCGTCACGTAATTATCATTTAATAATATTATTTTATTAAGTTCACTAATATCGTCTTTAATATTATTAAAAGATTCATTCATATCAAAATTAATTAAAGTCTTGTGATTTAATGAATTAATAAATTTTATAGCTATATCTATAAGATTAATATTATTTATTAGTCTCCCGATAATAAAAATAAAAAATTCTTCTCCATTTTTATTTTTAAATGTATGAAAATCAATAGTGTTGAACCCAATCAAATTACTTTGAAGGGAAATAAATATACCATAATTAATTTGATTTTCTAACATGTCTCTTTCCATTTTATTAAGTTCATCTACTGATATGTTTGTTTGATAATTTTTACTTTCTATCATAATCATGTTATTTGGTGTAATTAACCATCCATCACCACTATGCGGTACATGAGCCTTATCTTCATAAGTACAATCTAGATAATGTTCTGTAATATAATTAGCTATAATATTTTCTGCAAATACTCCTTTTCTTGAAGAATTATTACAAATACCAGTTAATCTATTTAATACATCCATTACCTCTTTGTTTTGGGCTAACCCTATCAGATGTTCTGGAACCTGATTCTCATCAAATTCAGAAGGATCCCTGAAATAACAACTATAACCTAACTCTAACATGTTCCCTATCATTTTATCACGATTTTTTTTTTTCATAGCGAATAAATGGGGAAATTTATCTTTGGTTATAGTTATAGTATATTCAAAGCTATCAGACATTATAATAATTTTTATATATTTATTATCTTATCAATTTTTTTATTATTATTGAAATTAATTTCAAAATAATAAAAAAAAAAAGGAAAATATAAAATTCTTGCATAGAATTTTATTGTTATTTTCAATTTTTTTATAAATTATAAAGAGTATTTATAAAAATAATGATACTCGAAAATTTACCTTTGTATATTTTCCTTTTTTTATAAATTATAAAGAGAATTTATTACAATACTTTGTAAAGCGATACTCCAAAATGTGACAACTTATAATTTGTATAAAAATAACATTAATATTAAATCTACAGTTATTTAATATATGGAATTTCCATATAATATTATAAAAGGTGGCACTACATCATTAATAGCATTAACTGTTACATATCCAATAGATATTTGGAAAATAAATAACCAGTCTAATGGAAAATCCGCACTAAATTTTAGAACAATTTATAGAGGATTTGGAAGAACCGCTTTATTAACTTTTCCAGAAAAAGGATTAAAATTAGGAGTATATAAATACTTAAAAGATAAACAAGAAGATAAAACTAAATTTAATCCTACAGCAGCAGCTATTAGTGCAAGTTGTCAAGGACTTTTTTCTACACCTATAGATAATATTAAAATATCTAATCTACACAATAAACCTATCATAAGTTATTTTACTGGTTTAAGATTTATTCTAACTAGAGACATTTTATTTAATATGGCTTTTTTTTACAATGCTGATAATATGACTTTTAGTAAGAATGAACCTATTAATAATTTATTATCAGGTTCTCTTGCTACCAGTATGGTTACTCCTATTGACGTTATAAAAACCAGATGTCAAGAACAAAATTTAAATAATGAAAAATTTAATTTAAAAAAATTTATTAAAGAAACCCCAAAGAAAGATTATGTTAGGGGTATAGTTGGTAGAAATATATCTGTAGGAATTTTCTATGGAATAAGTTATACTTTATTTAATTATTTCTAATATATTTATATGAATATTTTAGAAATAGTAAAAAATAATAGTAAGATTAGCTTTTATCTAATTCTTACTATATTTCTAATTATATTATTTTATCCTAGTTACAATAAAAAAGTTAAATCTAATGAAAATAATAAAAAATATAAAAATTTTTTTTCAAATATTAAATTATTTACAGATTATACCCTGTTATAATTATTTAGTGACATGGAGCATCATAAATCCAACAGGAGTTCCATTTATAGCATCTATAAAATAGTCTCTTGCTTCCATATCAAAAAAATTAATTAAGGCGTAACTAGATGACCTATCTTGTCTTAATCTAATATCGCCTATTCTACCCCATCCTAACATCATTTTATTTAAATTTTGTAAAGTTAAATCGCGTGGTAAATTATTAATCTTTACTTTAAAAGTTTTAATGTTACTATCAAATTGTTTTCTAAATCTACTCCTTTTTTTATTTTTCATATCATAATTCTTTTTAGAATCATAATTATGATTAGAATTATTACGATTAGAATTATTACGATTAGAATCAGTATGATTAGAATTATTACGATTAGAATTAGAATCAGTATGATTAGAATCAGTATGATTAGAATCAGTATGATTAGAATCATTCTTTTTTGATACTTCGGGTTTTTTTTCTTTTCCACATTTACTGGTGAAATGGTCTCCACCGCATTTTCTACATTTTACTGGCATTTATATTATATTATAAATATACCTTTAAAATAAAAATTATTCATCTATCTTAAAATATTCCTTAATCATATTAATATTATCACATCCTCTACATATATTAATTAATTCAGCAGGAGTGTATTTTCTATCAAACTTATCAATATTTCCTTTAATTTTAGAAATTAGATTATCTTTTTCAATATCTTCTAATTCATAAAAATTTACTAAAATATTAATAAGGTCTGTATAATTTAACTCTTTAAATTCAATTTTCTCATCTATTCTCCCAGGTCTAATTAGAGCTGGGTCAAGAGAACCTGGTTTATTAGTAGTCATTATAATAATTCTACCATCACCTTCTACTAGACCATCTAAAATATTAAGAAAATATGATAAGTTATTTTTACCACTATTTTTTTCTTTATTTTTTGCTGCTAACACTTTTTTTATATGTTTTTTTTCTTTTTCAGATAAATCTTCTAACAACATCTCTTCATCTTCCATTGGGACACTTTTTGTTTCTGAATCATCGTTATCTTTTCTTTTTTTTACCATTTGACCCATGCAATCAATATCTTCAAAAACTAAAATTCTGTTATTGTTAGGAATAATATAATCCTCTATTTTTTCTTTTTGAATTATTTCTTTTAAGCTATCCAAATTAAAATCATCGCTTAATTTAACATTTATACAATGTCTTTTGGTATAATTGAGTAAAGCTTTAATAAAGCTGGTTTTACCACAACCAGGTTTTCCATGAAGAAGAAAACCTAAAGTATATGGTATACCTTTATTAACATACCAATCTCTATTTTTCAAAAAGAAATCTATTTTACTAAGAATCATATCTTTATTATCAAAAAATCTGTTATCAAAAGTCACATTTGAAGTCCATGTTTCGTGTTCAGTTTCAACTAAATTTTCTTTGCTATCATAACTTACATCCAAAATAATTTGTTTATCATAAGTTTTTCTTTTAATATAATTTCTATATTCTTTAGCTTTATTTTCAACCCACTTTATTAATTCTAAAGTTTTAAGTTCATAACTATATACCTCTAAATGCCAAAATTCTTCAAATTTTTTGTTACCTCTATCTTCATGTTTCTTCTCTTCAATCCAAAATTTACCATAAACATTTTCATCAAATTTAAAGTCATCTTGACTTACACGATAACCACTAAACTTCTCTGTCTCATCATCACTATCTCTATTCCATCCAAATTCTACATTTTCTGCTAATTTTCGAATAGTAGGATTAGGATTAGTAGATAAATAATGCATTAAAGCTTTAAAATTCATTGTAGATTTTGCCTTGTTATCTTTTTTAAATACTAAAGACCTTTTATTTTTATCTTCAAAAAACCGCTCGAGCTTTTCAGAGAAATAATCATATAGTAAGTCATTTTTCATTATAAAAAACATTAATATTAAAGGTAGAATATAAAAAGTATTAAATTCCATCGATGATATTTTTGAAAAAATAATTCCTTGAATAATATAATCTAATTGCATATTAATATATATAATATTAGTATTCAACTTTTTTTTATAGTAATTTTTTAAGATAAAACTAATTCTTTTTTATCTAATTTACCTAATTTACTAATAAATAAAACATTACTTTCTGACAATTTTTTCTTAAAACTTATTTTATAAAAATGTTTATTGTCTTTAGTAGATTTTTTAACAAGATAATCTTTATCAGTTAATTCTAACTCATTTATAATATGTTTTATTCTATCTTCTAAATTATATGGAAATGGATATGTTGGATGATTATTTGGAACCATTATATATGTTATCTTATTTTTATCTTTACTTTTAGAATATTTTTCTAATAATAATAAACTATCTCTAATCATGTGACAAATATTTGTTCTAACAGATTTTTTAGCTTTTTTCATTTGAGATTCTAAACCGTATTTTTTTGTCATTTTATCTAATTTTTCTAAAATTCCTAAAAGATATCCTTTACTTTTACTGGTACTACAAACCGCTCCTTTAAAAGTAGGTATTCCTGTACCTCTTTTTTTATCTAAATTTTTTTCTCTAGGTTCTCTAATTTTAAATACATCATCTTCCATATAAGCAAGTTTATTTGTGTTAGCATCTATAATACCTATAATAAAATTCTCATCTCTTTTCGAGTAATATTCAAGTACGCTATCAAAATCATATTTAGGGATTTTAGATTTGATATCTTTTTCTTTTTTAACTTTGTCTTTACCATAATTTTTATTAAGATAATTATTTACTGATATTAAATTTTTAATTTCCAAGTCAACATTTTTACGATAATACATAGGAACATTTTCATTTTCATTAAAAGGTTGGAAAACATAATATTCATTGAATTGACGTAAATAACCCGGTCTATTATATTTATCTTTAATAATATCTGAAAAGTTATTAAATTCATTTTCAGTTTGAGGCATTAATTCCTCTAAAGCTTTATCTAAAAAGAAATTATCAAATAACTCATCTTTCTTATTTTTATAAGATTTTTTAATTTTTCTAAGAATTTCATCATAAATATAGACTGATTTAAATCTATAAAGATCTTTAATCATATCTATTACTTTATTTATTTCATATTTAGCTAAATTATCATTAAAAGTAGAATAATCTAAGTCTTTTGGTTTTATTTCTTTATAAGTCCTATTCTTACTATCATAAAAGTTTTTATTTAATTTATCACCATAACATTTAATTTCACATTTTTCAAAATCACATAATGCAGGACAAATAGTTTTTCCTTTTTTTTTATTTTCTAATGTAGGTGGGACACAATTTTTATATTTTTCTATTTCTTCAGGGAACTTATTACCATGAAGTAATAATGGACAATCTATTGCAGATTCTTTTAGAATTCTTTCAACTCTTTTAACTAGAATATATTTTTTTTCTGCTTTTTGATACAATATTTCATCACTAGATAGTCCTTTCATTAATCCAACAACATATCTGTAAACATTAACTTTAGGAAATGGATTATTTTCATTGGTAACAGCCATATGTCTACAAAAACGGATAGCTCTACCAATAACTTGTTCCACTTTAGCAAGATTATAATGAACATCTAATATATGAACATCTTTTACATTTTCTAATGTAACACCTTCATTCATGACTTTACTACCTAAAACTAATTTAATTTTTTTTCCATATCTGTTATCTACACTATTAAAAATAGTTCTGATAATTTTTTGCTTTACCTCAGGTAAATCATCTCCTTCTTCAGAACCACTAGTAACTAATATATATGTACTTGGATTAAAATCTGAAATACTATTACCCTTCTTTTTAAACTCTTTTAAAGTCATACCAGTCAATGAATCTCTAGAATCATCATTAAGATCATAATCTCTATCTTCGTTCCATTCAAAATAACCATTACTATTTAGAGCTTCTGCAAATAATTCAATACCACCTGCTCTAACAAGATTACAATAAACAAATGCTGTACCAGCTCCTCTTTTCCCATCTATTAAATCGTTTATTTCAGTAATAGCTCTATGAAATTTAGCTGAAAATATTTTTAGATTTTTCAACTTTAATATATTTCCTCCGAATGTTTTTCTGGGTGTTTCAATTATAAAATTATTTAATTCACTTTTTGGTATTTTATTTTTAAATAACTCTTTATTAATAAGATTAAGTAGTACATTTCTGTCAGAATTAAGTTGTGATAATAATTTATTAATACCATCACTACTATAACTTCCTACTATTTTATTTTTTTCATTATTCATAATAGGAACCGCAAAATTTGCAGCACTACTTGCAGCTCTATCGAGAGCATCATCATAATCTTTAGCAGCTTTTGTGTAAACCTTTAATTGAAATGGTTGCATCATACATTTAACTACAGGAGTAAATAAAAGTTCTTTTGGTATTTTCCCAATGTCAACTCTTTCCGCAAAAGTATATGGAATATTTCCTCTAAAGTAAGAAATATATCCATTTACTTTATCTCTAAGATATTCTTCACCACCTGGTTTAATTTTCATAGTATAATTTTTTTCCATAGTGAAAATTTTATCTCTAACAATTGGATCATTAGGTGGTCTTAAAAAATTAATTAAACTAATAATATCATCTGCTAAATTTTTCATAGGTGTTGCAGTTAAAAGGATAATTTTTAAATTTTCTGAATTTGCAGCAATTTTTTTTAATGAATCACCCCATTCATTTCCAGTAAGATTATGGGCTTCATCTACTATAATAATACTATTATTAAGGTTTGTTATTCTATCAACTACTACCTCTCTTTCAATTTCACCTTCTAGATTTTTTTTATAAGTTGATTTAATTTTATTATCACTGGTTAATTTTTTTTCAACAATTTTCTCACCTAATACTTTACGATGAAAAGTTTTATAAGACATAATTTTATAATATTGTAATGAACTATAAATTGCTATTTTTCTTTCTCTGTCTACCTCATTAGAAGACATTTGATCTAGAATATCTTTATTCTTAAGATATGTTTCCCCAGTAGCAAATAATAATTCATTTTTAAAATTTTCTCTAATGTTAGGACCACTAGTTAGAACATAAATTTTTGTATTATATTTTTTAACTTGGCCCTTGAATTGTTCTGCTATAAGTATACTAGTAGCAGTTTTTCCTACACCTGTTCCATGCATTACTAAAATTCCTAAATACGGAGAAGATGGAGATAAAAAATTACTCATAATTGCTTGTTGTTCTTTAGGAATAAATTCTTTATTACAAGCATCGTCTCTATATTTTTTAATATCTTCATACTTATTTAATATTCCTCTTTTAGGAAACTTATGAAAGTAAAACTCTCTTTTTTTATAAATTTTTGATGAAAAATTAGGATCACCAATCTCTGGATATAGATCATCTTCTTTTAAAACATTCTTAATTTTTCCTTTTTTTAACATAATTACTTAATTTTAGAAAATTATTTATCTAAAGATTAATATTGTGTTTATCAATATAAAAAATATTATAATATATAATGGATAAAAAATATTCAATACGTGATAAAAAAAAGTTAATGTTTAATATCAAAAAAATTAATAATAAGAAATTATATTATGAAATTTACGAAACAATTAAAGATGAAAGCATTGACTTTACTAATAATTATAACGGAGTTTTTTTTGATTTTAATAAAATTACAAATGATAAACTATTTGAGATAGAAAATCTAATAATTAAATATTCTGAGATAAAAGAAGAAGAATCTTCAATTGAATTTATAAAATATTCTACAGAAGAATTTGTTAGCATTAATTCAAAAGGTGGTCGTCTTAATAATATTGAAAAACAATTTTTAAAATACAACAAAATAAATTAAGTTATTTTAATGTAATCTTGATAAATATCAGTGTTACCGTCCATACTAGAAAACTTATCTTGTTTCCCTTTTTTAAAAATATAATTTTCATATTCCTCTAAAAGATAATATTGGTATTTAACACTTTTATCTTTATAAACTACATTTTCTTTATCATCAATATTACCCTCGATTAAGAGATTAATATCCACTGGCAAATTCATTTTTAAATTATAATTAAAAACATCTCCGTTAACTACATTGTTTTTACCCAACTTTATTATTTTTTGTCTTTCAAATGGTAAGGAAATAATTTTATCGTTATTACCTGAAATAATACCAATAATCAAGGAAATTGGCATAAAATGAAATCTATAAAATTCATTTATTTTTTCATGATAGTAGTAAATTCCAAACAATTTGTTAAATTTATCTTTAATAATAATATTTGTAAAATCATTTCTCAATAATTTACAATTTACATCAAAACTATAAAGATAAAATCTAGGAGAATTAGAACAATCTGGAATAATTTTATGGTATGTTATCATACAATTTTTAATTTTCTTTTTATAACTTCCTATTTTTAATTTTGTGTTTTTAGTAATTAGTGTTAAAAATTTATTATATGTTCCTACCATATCTTTACCCAAAGAAAATATAGTAAATGGCAACCATTGTGGTACAATTAGAGGTTCAAATATAGAACCTTCAATTGTAACTTTTGAAATTTTTTTGAAAAAATCAGGAACAATAAGATATGCTTGTTTTTTATAATTAAGTGTGATAGGTTCGTATGGATAACTAATAGGGTCTTCTTCTTCAAAGTGAATAAACATGCTTTAATAATTAGTAAATTGTTATAGTTTCAAATTTTTCATCATATCATATAATTTTACATTATCTGTTTTAGATTCTTTATCTTCATCTATTTCTTTATTATAGAGCAAATGATATTCTATACCAGTATTATTATATATTTTTTGATAAAAAGAAATCAAACTATTTCTTGATTCGCGATAAATTCTAGTTATTTCAAAATTAGTATCTTTATCACGATATTTTTTTTTAGTATAATTAGGGAAATTATTTTTATTAAAATGAGTACCTAAATACTTTCCTAGAATTTCTGGTTTAAGATTAATAATAATATTTAATAAACTAATATCATTCCTTTCTATTGAGTTTATACAACAAATAAATTCAGTTGGTGTTTGATTGAAACTTATATTTTTACCAAAATAATTATTTATAAATCCATATTTTGAATCAGAGTAAAAAGAAATATATCTATCAGTTTCAGGTTCTCGATAGTAAAGATTATCTATATTACCGTATATAAATACTAACTCTAATTTTTCTAACAAATTTAAATTAGAAACCTTACTTTTACCTTGTCTCTGTATTTCCTCTTTTCCATACAATTTGAAATAGTTAATTTCATTTTTACTTACATCAATATTTGTATCAAGTGTTTCCATAGATTTGTACAATGATATCAAACTTTTATAATAATTAAAAATAAAGTTATATTCTATACGGTTACTACTACACCAATATTGTATATCATTATTATCTTTAAATTCTTTGAGATAAATTTCATCCAATGGTTTATTAATCTTAAACCACTCTTGGAATCTCATTTCATCATCATAAATTTTCATACTATTTAATTTATTAAAAATCTGAAAAGTATCTTCATCAATAATATTATTACTTTTATAATGTCCCTGATTAATACTAATATATTTATTGTATAATTTTTGTTGAGTTTTATAAATATTATTATTTTCTTTAATAATTTTCTTTTTATCGTCTATCATACTAAAAAGTGTTAAATCTTTGAAATATTTTTTAAAACTTGATACTATCATGTAAATAGAATAAATATCAGATGAATAATTTCCAAATTTACCTAATAGGTACTTAAAGTCTTTACCACGATTTGTAGCTAATGAACTTAATCCATTACCTAATAGTATTATCATTGGAATCATAATAAATACTTCATCAAAAACATTTGCTAATTTACTCATTAGAATAGTTATAATATATTTTCTTTCTAACATCAATTTACTTGACATACTATCAATCGCTTTAAAAAATTCAGTTGTTTTAATATTATATTTTTCGTTGTATTGTAGACTGACATCCAAAATTTCTTTTCTATCATTTTCTTTTACAAACATTATCATTAGGTTTTTGGATAAATTATTAAAAAATCCTTCAAAATACTCTTTATCAATTCTATTTTGTTCCTTGTCATTAAAAGATATAATTTCATGTATTATATTTCTTTTAATCTTATCTTCAAAGGGATTTACTATATAATATTTTCCCAAGTAATCTTTAATTTTATGCTCAATAAACTCTTTAAATATATCTTTATTATTTTTATCTAATAATTTAATAGCCTCATTTAAATTCTCTTGATTTGATAAAATAGAAAACAAAATATCTGAAATATTCTCTTGTGTAATCTTAAATTTTGGTGGATTTTCAGCCCGTGCACCTTCACGATAAAGATAAAAAACATCACCCGCTTCTTTTCTTCCTACACGTCCTTTTCTTTGTAATCTAGATGCTTCAGATATTTCTTCTACTATTAATGATTTAGTTTTTTTCAACATATCATATTTACTTACTTTTTGATATCCATTATCTACTACAAATTTTAAACCTGGAATAGTAATAGAAGCTTCTGCTACATTTGTAGCAATTATAACTGCTCTTTTATAAATATTATTTGGAACTGATTTATCTGAGATGAATTTTTCTCCCCATTCCAAGTGAACCCTATGTTTTTTATTTTTTAATTTAGGTAATTCATCAGTAATATTTCTTACTAATCTTTTATAAATAGTATTCATTGCAGAAAAATATGGTAATGTAATTACATCAGAAGAAGTTTCTTTATTTATTTTTTCTACTAGTTTTAAAATGTCACCTTGACCAGTACTAAATACTAATATTTGTCCTACTGGATAATTTTTTAAAATCTCTTTAACTTTTCTAATAGTTCTTATTATATTCTCTTTTGGATTTTCATCAATTGAATAATGTTCCACAATTTTGTGTTTAGTGGTTGTCCCTGGAGGTGAAATATGTAATCTAGGATCTATCCAAATACTATTGTTATGTGGTAATTCTACATCCAGATAAAAAGCACGATAAACTGGTTCATCATCATCCATAGTAGCAGAAATAATCCCTAATTTGACTTTACTATTTCGCATACATGTTATTCTCAAATCTGATAAAATAAGATCCATATTCATGTTATGTTCGTGAGCTTCATCTATTAGAACTGCATTATATTGTGTACTATCTTTAACAGAAACCCATTCCTTTGTCTTAACATCATAATAAGTCCTAGTTAGGAAAATATTTTTTTTAATATCATTATATATTGTACCATCCGTAACAAATCTAATTACAGGATGATAACATTCTTCTTTCATATGATTATTTTGAGAATGTTTAAACTGCATCTGATAATTATTGGTGTAAATAGTTTTATCATTTATGATATAGTTAATAGGTAGTCCAGCTTCTTGTGCAACCCAAGCTATATTTTCTGTTGGATCTAATCTAGGTTGTGTACAGACTACTTTTGGATTAGCTATAAAATTAAAAGCTTTGAATGCATAAGTATATAATTTTGGAACTTGAGTAGATTTACCCTGACCAGTAGAACCTGTTATATAATTTATATTATTGTAACAAAAATGGTTAAAAAAATTAATTTGAAATATCCAATTAAAAGAATATGCCAGATAAAAATCAAATTTTGAACCAGATAATTGTTTAAGATATGTTGTTTCCTTACCATTATCCATTATTTTAGGTAGATTATTATATGAATCATTTGTAAAGAAATAATTACAGTTTTTATATTCAGGAATAATACTCTCTAATTTATTAGCTATTATTTTTTTATTCATTTTATCATTATTTGTTAAATTTTTTTTATCGTTAATATCATGATTTACTGTGAATTTAGACAATAATCCATTATGAATTAAAGTTTCCCAAACTATCTTATGAATATTAGCAGAAAGGTCCTTTTTTACTTCTGTAAACCAAGTATCGGTATTTCTTTTACCTAATTGTAATCTAAGATTATTATCAATAAAATTTACATTTCCTCTAAAATTAAATAAAATATCAAATATTTCTTTTTGTTTTTGTTCATTATTAATAAATTTATCATAATTATATTTTTTCTTTTCATTAAAATCTTCAAATGTTAAAATTTTGCCATAATTATAAATATTTTTTAAGGTTAATTTACTATTATTATAATAATAAAAAGTTTTATTAATACTATCACCTTCAAATAAAAAACTACCTAGATAATTATACCTTAATTTTAGTAAACAATCTCTCATATAATCCCAGAATAAATTTCTATTAAGATTAATAAAAGCATTATAATAATCTGTACTATTAAGATTTCTCAAATTTATATTATTTATCTCATCATCTATCTCCTCTTCAATATTATTATTTATTCTAAATTTTGCAAAAACATCATTTTTTTCTAATTTAATAATATTACTATTATTAGATACTAAAAATACCATGAAATTTTTCATGACATCGTATTGTTCTTCTTTTGAATAGTTATCTATAATTAATTTATTATTTAAAAAACTATTTAGCATTTTATCATAATTTTTATTAAATTTTTTTCTTTCAGATGATGGTAAATCATGATACTTATATTTTACCATATTTGTAAGATTAAATATTTCAGATAATACTTGGATATAATAGTACCCACTATTAGAATTTTTATTTCTACAATAAATCATCCATTTTATTTTTTTTATATCCTCATAAATTAGTTTTGATAATACACCAGGATAATTGTATAAACTTATGCTAGAATCATAATCAAAATCAATATATCCTAACATTGTTAGATTATTATTGATTAACCATTTATTTAAAATATTAGGAAATCTTTCTGTTTCATTATCAAATGCTGTTTTAACAATATCATATTTATTTATAGTATCCTGATACATTTGTTCACTAGCATAACTTTCTTTTGATACTGGAACAACATTTATCCAATTTACATAGAGTTTATTTGCCATGAATTTAATGGATTCTATCATAGTATTAAATTTACCTATCATTAGAATCAATAAAATATCAGCATTTCCATTAAAAATTTTATCATCATAATTATAATAGCTATTATTTAATGCTGCTAAATTAATACTAAAGTTACTATAGTAAAATTCTTTTTTCATTACTTCTGTTCTAGGTTTATCCAAAATTTCTCTATTTAATATATTACCATCATTATTAATTAAAATTTGTTTCAGACTAGTTAAAGATTTGAAAACATTACCATCATCTTTTATATTATCTAAAAAAGGTAAAAAAATTAATATTAATGATTTAATATCCATATTATCATTTATTAACCATTGTTCTCTACCATTATCAATGTTATTTAATCCTAATTTTAGAGATATTATATCGATTAGTCTAACTATAAATATTTCTATGTTTTTAATATCATTTTGATTTAGTATAGGGAACAATTCATTTATTGATTTAGTAATATTTAATGTTATTTTCTTGTTAACAAAATATAATTTATCATCTCTTATATTTTCTATAATTTCTTTAATTTCATTTTTATTTAATATATTTTTATCCATATTAAATAAAAATAGATAAAAAGTATCTTAAAACTATCCATAAGTCCAGTTAATAGTATCAAATTTCCATTTGTTGTCTTCAAAAATTTTAGTGAGAGCTCCTTTAGGATAGTTTACATCTAAACTGTATTCACTATCAGTATTATTGGTTCTTTTTTCATAAGCTAATTTACTTAAAATATTACAAGGTAATTGATGTGTAACTATTAGAATATTAACATCTTTATCATGAAAGTTTCTAATCATGTTAGAAAAAAATCTTCTAACTCTTTTTTTAACATCTTCTATTTTTTCAGGATAATTAAAGTTTTCTGGTTCAAATTCACTATTATAGTCGTTGTTATAATTAAAATCTTTAGCAAGATATTCAGGTAGTCTAACTGTATAAGATCTTTTAGGTATAATTTCATCATGTTGAAATTCAGCTAAACTATATTCTAAATTAATATTAACTTTATATTTTTCAGAATATGGATATATTGTTTGCAATGTTCTAATAAAAGGAGAACTAAAAATTAAATTAATTTTATTCTCTTTTAATTTATCAATTAAGTCTATAGAATTTTCTAAACCTTTTTGTGTCAAAGGAGAAAAAAAAGTACAATCCATAGTCCTATCTTCATGACGTAAAATATAAATTTTCATACTTATGATAATTTATATTTTATTTTATTAAATAAATTATTGATGCGTACATTCACCTGGTCCTTCCATATGAACATTTGGTCTACCCCTACTACTTCTAGACTGTTCTTCAGGATTAAAATTTTCAAGATTATACTGGTTAGTATTCTTAATACTTTTAGGTTGATGTTTGAATATTTTACTAAGAAGGGTTTTTTCATTTTCAGTCCATTTATTAATTTTAATAGTTTTAACATTAAATTTAATTAGCAGATTTCCTGTATCTCCTCTTAAACCAGGCATTCCTAAACCTTTAATCATCTTAGCATCACCATCTCCTATACTATCCCCACTATTGAATCGAATTAGAATTTTCTTACCATTTAAAAAATCAATCTCTCTTTCAAATCCTATAATTGATTCAATTAGAGAAATATTCATTTCCATAATTAGATCATTATTTCTTCTCTGAAAAATAGGATGATTTTTTTCTGCAATATGTAAAATGAGATTTGTTTTACCATCATAATATACATTTCCTTTACCTTCAATTTGCATTTTCATACCCTCTGCTATACCTTTTTTAATAGGAATACTAATTGTCTCAGATTTGATATGATGATTTCTACCATCACAAGTTGTACATCTATTTTCCATAGAAAAAGAAGTCCCTGTACCATTACATTTTTGACAAACTTGAGCAACTTTTTGAATCATTGGACCCATACGAATTACTTTTACTTCTTGACCAGTACCATTACAATTATCACAAACATGTTTCTTTTTATCTTTATTTCCTGTTCCGTCACAGTCTTTACAAAAAACTTTTTTCTTGTAACTTAATTTAATATTTTTACCATTATAAATATCTTCTAGAGAAACTTGTAATTTATGGTCAATATCTTCTTTATCACTTTTTTTTCTACTAGGTCTTCCGCCAAAACCACCTCCCATTCCGCCAAAACCACCTCCCATTCCGGAGAAAAAACTATTAAAAATATCATTTGGATCAATACCACCCATACCATTTCCATCTGCACCATTTTTAAGAATATCAATACCTACTTGATGATACATTTCTCTTTTTTCTTGATCTTTTAATACATTATAAGCTTCTGCTATTTCTTGAAACTTAGTTGTAGCTTCTTCACTCTTATTTTTATCAGGATGCCATTTTTTAGATTGTTTAAAATAACCTTTTTTAATATCACTTTCGCTACATCCAGGTTTAACACCTAGCCGATCATATAAGATTGTATCTTTTACCATTATATATTAGAATTAAGATACTTTATATCAATTTTTTTATTATTATTAAAATAATAAAAAAAAGAAAATATTGTTATTTCCAATTTTTTTGTAAATTAGTCATACGAATGTTTTTAAACATTAATTGATACGATAGGTTTAGTTTCTTCTGATGAAGAAGATTCTGTTTTTTCTTCAATCGGTTCTAATTGCGGAGCTTCGTCTTCTTCCTCTGTGTCTTGTTCATTAGTGAGGTCAGCATCTTTTTCTTCCACTATTGGTCCTGCATTTTTTATAGCTTCTGAATGTCCATCTGATTTAATTTCAGGCATAGAAAACTCAGGAAGTCCTAAATGTTCTCTCATTGCATCGTAATATTCTTGAATAGCTTTACTTTTACTAAACATTGGACTAGACATCATTGAAACAAGTTGACTATACTTTTCAACATCATTCATGATATCAGAAGGAGAAAGAACGTTAGCACCTCCTTGACCACTATTTACTACTTTCATAAATTTCTTAAAAAGACCTCTATCAACACTTTTCTTTTCTGTTTTTATCTTTCTTTGCATATCTCTCCTACCATTTTTCTTTTGGTAAATTCTATCTTTCAGCTTCATTTTTAGTTCAGCCCTTTTAGCTTCTTTTTCAGTTAAAACTGTTACTACTAAACTTTTAGTTGTTTTATTCATTGTAAATGCATATCCTTCAACAAAATAATCTTCTGCTTTAACTTGCTTAAAGTCTTGCTCAGACTTACAATTCTGGAGGAACGCTTCAAATTCACCTTTCTTTTGGGATGACTTAAACTTAGAAGTATCGCCTTTGACTACAATATTCATTAAATATAAATTCTTTATAATAATTATATCAATTTTTTTGTATTTTGTGAAATTATTCACTAAAGTTAATTAAAAAAAGTAATATTAAAGAACCTAGTATTAAAAAGTTAAAAAATATCTAAAAATTAATAATGAGTTTCAGTTTAAAATTACAGCTATTTATAGCTTTTCTTACAATATTATGTGTTTCCGTTTATACTTTTTTCAATTTATCATCACAATCCATCGATTTTTTAAAAGTCTCTAGAGAAGAACAATTATTTTTTAGTTGTTTAGTTATTAATGAGATAGTTTATGTATTAACTGTTGTATATAGTATTTTATTGTGCTTCTGGTCTACATTAACTTCTTGTTGGAAAGAAAATACAACATCATCTAATAACTTTAATTGGACAACAGGTTGTTTTTTAATAATATTTATAATGACTAATATGTACATATTCTATACTCTTTTTATTGAGCCTATAAATGTACCTGATTATTTAAAAGAAAATGGAATAGTATTTTTAAGTTCTATTTTAGGAATTATGTTAGAAGGGATTGTATTTACTTTTTTTAGAAATTGTGTCAAGTGTGAAAAAAAGAAGAAATTATTAAAATATACTGATCGAGGAGAGTCAGATGATGAAATAGTTTAACTTATATGTAGATAGTTTTCCAAAAATATTCCGAAGGAATTTAAAAATATTGATTTACAATTTAAAAACGAATTTGGATTCGTTTTTTGTAAATAAAATCATTTTAAATTCATGATTTGTTTAAGACAAATCCTGAATAGTTTTCCAAAAATATTCCGAAGGAATTTAAAAATATTGATTTACAATTTAAAAACGAATTTGGATTCGTTTTTTGTAAATAAAATCATTTTTTATTTTCCAAAAAATAAAAAATATTGATTTTAATACTTTTTATTAATATAATGAGTCAATCAAAAGTACTCTTCGATAAAATACATGGTTATATTAAGGTTGATCCAATATCCTTATCTATTATTGATACATATGAATTTCAACGTCTAAGATTCATTAAACAAACAGGTGTTTTGAATTATGTTTTTCCTACTGCAGAACATACTAGGTTCGAACATTCAATTGGAACTTATTATCTTGCTAATCAAATGATTAACTTTTTAAAAATAAACCAAGAAATTGTTAATATAACGGATCAGATTAAAAAAGTTATTTCTATTGCAGCTTTATGTCATGATCTAGGTCATGTTACTTTTTCACATCTTTTTGATGATTTGTTTTTAAAAAATTCAACAAATCCTCTTAGTATACATGAGAATAGGTCCGTTTTTATTTTGGAACATGTTATTAAAAAATATCAAGTAAATATTTCTGAAATAGAATTAATGATTATAGGTCAATTAATTAATCCATCTACTTCAACTTATGAATTTTGGCCAGATGATTTTAAAGTAGGGGATTGGATATTTGAAATTGTATCAAATTCATTTTGTCACCTAGACGTAGATAAATTCGATTATCTGGTAAGAGATTCTAGAAGTATTGGATTAACATACAATATTGATTATAGAAGAATTATGGAACAGGCAACTATAATGGAAGGAATTGATGGTAAATTACATATACATTATCCTCTGCAAACAGCAGATGATATTAGAGAATTATTCTATACTAGATATAGATTACATAAAAATATTTACAATCACAAAGCAGTAAAAGGTATTGAAATTTACATTATAAAAATTTTAGAGGAATTAGATAAAAAACTACAAATTAAGGAATGGATTAATGATATAGATAAGATGATCCTATTATTGGATCATATTATCATTAGTAATATTAGTAATCCTATTATTAAAAAATATTATGAAAAAATAATTAAACGTGAATTTCCTAAATTAGAAACAGAAATAGTAAGTAAGGAGGGATATTCTGAAAATCTAGAAAATAATGAAAACCATTTTTTAATGCAATTTAAGATTGGATTAATTGGGAAAAAAGAAAATCCATTAGATTTAGTACCATTTTATAGTATAAAAAATAATAAACCTATTAAGAAAATTAAAATGAAATTTAATATTAATAAAGTTAGTAATAATCATTTAGAATATGTAACAAGGCTTTATAAATCATAAAAAAAATCCATTTTAGCGAGTCTTCCATTTTTTCGCATCCACTTTCTTTTACATTTATTTTTAATTCTTTTACGTCTAAGTAAAACTTCATCAAATGATAGATTTCTTCTACGATTTCTTCTCATATTTCTACGAGCCCGGCTATAATGACCGTTGTTTATATTAACGTCTGGATAATTTTCAACGGAAAAACGTTGAGAGAAATTAGAAACACTAGGGGAGTTAAAATTATTAGTGTTAGAGGGGTTTGGTAAAGTTATTTCATGTCTACAAAAAGGACATGTATTCTTTAACAGTTTTTTGTAGCAACCATAACATAATTTATGATTACATACCAGCGTTTTGAATTTGTCACAAGATTTAATGTCATAACAAATATGACATTCAGAATTTTCCCCCATTAACATACTTTATAAAATAATTCTAAAGCATTTTAAATGTTATCAAAAAAAAATATAGATAAATTTATAAAAGAATTTAATTATAAATATAAAAGTAAACCCGTTTATTTATGGTCTATTATGTTAATATCTTATTATAGTAATCGGTTTGAAATGATAGTAGATATATATAAACGAATACAAAAATTAACTATTAAAAGAATAAAAATTTTAGAAAATTTAATCAGTAATAATGATATTTTTTTTGAAGAGTATATCATCGATTTTTTTTATAAATTAAAGTTTAAAAATTATAAGTTTGAAATATATAATTTTATAATAGAAGCGCTAATGTTAATAAGTCAAAGTAAAGGTAATATTGATTATATTTATCTGGTTTATTTTTCAAAACTAAATACTAATAAAAATCAAGTTGAATGTTTAAAAGAGTTGTTAGTTTTTAATAATATGGTTGTTAATTATTTAAAAAACTAACAAACGTTTCTAGAGAAACCTATTAATTCAATTATTATATGTAAAAATACACCTGTAAAAAAAAATACTAAGTTTAATCCTTTTGGTTTAGTGTCTTCTTTTTTATTTTTAAAACTCATATTAAAAATAATTATTCCAACTACATAAGTGATAAATCCCATGATAACAGATTCAGAAATTATATTAATATTTATCATAAATAATATAATTTACTTAGATTATTTTTTTTAAATTAAAACTATATATTTAATGCATTGACTGTTGTTGAATCATCGTCACTTTCATCATCACTTTCATTTCTTGACTTAAATATTAAACCATTATAGTAACCACGTTCACCTTTTTGATCCAGTTTATTGTTAAAGTATTCAATTAACTTATTTTTCTTATCAGTGCATTTATGCATATATTCTTCTTGATACCATTCTTTCATACGTTTCCAGATTACTTCCGTTCGAAGTTTTTGTTTTCTATTTCCTGTAACTTCTACAAACTCTTCAAAGAATTGAGTGTAATGGTCATTTTCAGATTTATATTTATTTGTACTAATTTTTACTTCATCTGGTTCTACCAATCCTTCTACCCGGTATTGATTAACATAAATATTAACCAATAATGATGCCAAATATGGTGCCCAATCTTCTTTCTTTTTACCTATACTATCGTCAATAGGATATTCATATCTTTCTGTTCTACATTTTTCAAGAGGTTTATTAACAAATCTAGAAACAAATTTAATTACTCGAAGACGTCTCCAAGTACCATCTGTATTATCTTTTACATCAGGTAAATCATTACAAGCTAAAAAGTATTTCATTTGCGGAAGAAAAGATATATTACTTTGATGTAATCTTCTAGCTGTAATAGTATCATTACCTGCTGTTAATTGTTTCATTACACTAGCATTAAAAGTTTCATTGTTATCTGGTTCTTGAAAAACACCACATCTTCTTCCTTTAATATTTACAAGATCTTCATTAGCTTGTCCTGCATTATTACTTTTTCTAGTAAGTAATTCGATTCTAGGTGCTTGATAGTAATCTCCAAGTGCTTGTTTAATAAGATCAAAAGTAACACTCTTACCATTACTACCACAACCAGTACAAATAAATAGTTTTTGGTCTTTATTTTCACCATGAAGACAACTACTAATTGCTTGTAAGAAATACTTTCTTACTTTAGGATTTGGTAAAACTTTTTCAAAGAATTCTTTAATTTCTTTAGACTCGGAATGATAAGGATTAAAAGGTATATAATTAATTCGAGTAGTCATAGATACATAATCATCTGGTCTTCCTTCTCTTAATTTATTTCTTTCCAAATCAAAAACACCATTTTCAAAACAAATGAGATGTTTGTTAATTTCATCTAATTTTTCATTAAATTTTGGGTCGTAGAATAATGTAGCAAGATTTTCCATAATATTTTTTCTATAACTTGTACTATACAGTGAATTAATAATTTTTCTAATTGCTTCATGTTGACGTAAATATTCATTTCTTTCTAATCCAGTACTATTTCTAAATTTTTCATTTACTTCATCTCCCATAAGAGACCATTCATTTGCAAATTCTTCTGGAAGTAAACGTTGAATAGTATAACCTCCTGGGATTCTAACCCATTTATGTCTCTTTTCGACAAACTCCCACCATTCTGGTTTACCTTCAAGATTAGAACAAATAAATCTATTATTATACATCTCTTTGAAAGTTTTAGCAATTTGATAATCTTTACCATTCAAACTTTCATGTGCAAATCTAATAAATCTATCATTATAATATTTCATGTATTCTAAAGGAGAATCTTCTTTTGCCCAGTATCTGAGTGTTTTAATTGTAAGATTTTTCTTTTTCATTTTAGACCAATGTTGTTTAATATCAAATTCACCACGATAAATTCCAGTTTGAATTTCTTCTCCTCTTTGAGAAAATTCATTGAAAACGTCATAGAGTGATTGGTCGATGTTATATAAACACCATCCAACTCGAATCCAATCATGATAATTAATTGCTCTTTCTGATTTTAAGAGACCAACTAATTCACGAGCTTCATCTACTTCATCTTCTCTTCCTTCAACTACTGTCATATTGGTATAATCTTTAACCATATCAGTATTAATTCCGAGTGATTTAAATTCCATATCAATTGATTTATTATCATAATTTTTATTAAGTAATGTCTCATAATCTTCACTATGATGTTTTCTTCTAAGAGAAAACATATTAATATAATCATAAACTTCTGGTTCTTTTACAAATATAGAATCAATATCAATCATATCAACTGAAGCATTGTAACATTTGGTATAATTATAATAATACTTACTATTTGGTTTTTTAGAACCAAATAACATTATATTATTTCTTTCTATAATAGAAATATCTATAATATCTTCTACTGGATTATCATATTTTTCAAATAAATTTTTTTTCTTAGCATGACAAATAACAAAGTTTCTAATAAGATATCTTAATTTACTATTTACAATAATATTTGGAAAGAGAAGATGTATTCCATTTCCCCAATGTGGTTTTTTATCTTCTAATCCATCTTTCTCAAACACACAACAAACTATATTATCACTTGTTATCTCTAAATATTTTCTAATAGCTTCCTGATATAATGAAACTATATTCTCTAACATTTTTTCATCATACAATAGTCCATCATCTATTCCATGTTTACCCATTGATAGTTTAAAATCAATGTCAACATAAACTGGACTAATATCCTTTGGTTTTTCTGTTAATGTTATTGGTTGTTCTCCTGGTAATCCATATTTTACAACGGATGAATATTTTTTGAGTAACTTTTTGTATTCTTTTGTGTCGATATAATACTTACCATTTTTCCATCCCCAGCTTGTATGAGTAGCTACACTCCCGCTTGTAACTTTTTTTTCATCCAGGAAAGTATTAAATGATTTACGATATTTTTCTTTCTTATTAATATTATCAGTTTGATAATTTGGTATAGTGATCGGCATTATTAATATAAAAAAGATATTTTTAAATATTTTTATCAATTTTTTTTAACTTTATTCTATATACCAGTACATTAGATGTTAATACCATCAACATATAAATAAATGTTAATTCATAATATACCATTTTAGATGGATATATTGTGAATTTCAAAACAACTTAAAAAAATACACTTAAACATGTTATCTCCTTCATATCAATTATTATTCAAAACATGTTTGTTTAAAAAATAATTGATATGTTAAAAAAATAGATATTAAGTAAATATTTTCTTTAAAATTAATGTCAAACTTAAAAAAACCTATTTTAAGAATAATCAGAGATGTGATGGAATTAATAAATGATCCTATTGATGGTATTGAAGTAAAATTAAATAAAGAAGATATTTTCAAACAAACTATTATGATTGTTGGTCCTAAAGATACTCCATATTTTGGAGGATATTATTTTTTTGAATTTGAATTTCCAGATAATTATCCTACGAAACCTCCGAAAGTTGTTATGAAAACAATAGACGGTAAGATTAGATTTAATCCTAATCTTTATGAATGTGGTAAAGTGTGTTTATCTATTCTTGGAACTTGGTCAGGACCATCTTGGACAAATATAATGACTTTAAAAACTATCTTACTATCAATTAGATCTCTGATGAGTGATTTTCCTATAACAAATGAACCTGGTTTTGAAGAAACACCCAGAGATGCTCAAAAGAATATTGATTATAATTGTTATCTGATTTATCATAATTATCGTTTAGCAATTATAGATGTAATAGGGAAAAAGAAAAGATTCTTAAAATACTATCAAATATATGAAGAAGAAATTAAAAAATATTTTAATAAAAACAGTTTAATCTTACATAATAATTTACAAAGTTATAAAATTATTTATGCTCAAGGTATAATAGGAAGAGTTATTTATTTCTTAAAAAATGAAAATAAATATGACTTTATTAAGTTAAGTAAAAAATTTCAAAAGTTAGTAAAACAACAAGAACAAAAAAAAGTGAAATAGAATATTATAATATTATATAATGAAGTTAATCGGATTAAGTGGACGTTCTGGTTCTGGAAAAGATACAGTTGCTAATTATATGATTAATAATTACAATTATACTAAATTATCTTTTGGTAAAGTCTTAAAAGATGTAATTTCTTGTATTTTTGGATGGCCTAGACATCTATTAGAAGGTGATACTAAAGAATCTAGAGAATTTAGAGAAAAAGAAGATAAATGGTGGAGTGAACACTTGAAAATTAAGATTACACCTAGAATTGCTATGCAGAAAATAGGAACAGATGTTTTTAGGATGCATTTTCATCAGGATATTTGGTTATTAATTTTAAAAAAACAAATTAAGAAATATGATAAGATTGTTGTAACAGATATTAGATTTTTAAATGAATACAATATGATTACTAAAATGGGAGGTAATGTTTTCAAAATAAGTAGAAGTAATATAACTAAAGATACACATTTGAGTGAAAATATTTTAGACAGTATTGAATTTAAATATAATATAGATAATAATGGAACTATAAAAGAATTATATCAAAAAATAGATAATTTACTATAAAACATTTATAAATTGAAAATAACAATAAAATTCTATGTAATAATTTTATATTTTCCTTTTTTTTATTTTTAATAATAATAAAAAAAATTGATTTAGAAAAATTTATGTATTCTATTATAATATGTTTTTATGTCCAAAATGTGATTATTCTTATATGATTACTAAAAATAAAAGTTTATCAGATGATAAAATTAAAATAACTAAAGTAAACCAAGTATTTAAAATTTTAAATGAAAATCTAAATGCTTATAGCTTTGATTTTTCCGTAGACAAATTAAAAAAGAGTAAACGTTTTGTTAAATTATCTAAAGAGGACCAGAAGAAATTACTTGATAACTTTGAAAATAAAAAGAACATTGAAATTAATACGATGTTTTCATGTACTAATTGTTCAAATAAAGAACCAATTACTACTACTGTAAAACTGTTTGAAATTAGAAGAGATAAAGAAACATCTAAAAAATTAGAATCATATGAATTAGATTATTATATTAACAATCCTATTCTTCCAAGAACCCATGATTATATGTGTAGTAATCCAGATTGTATTACTCATCTAGGAAAAGGTGAAAAAGAAGCTGTATTTTTTAAAGATAAGGACTCATATCAATTAAAATATGTATGTACTGTTTGTTCACACATATGGTCTATTTAACTAAATAAATGTTCAATTTCTAATTCATCTATACTCCATTCTTCTTTTACATTATTAGGTAGATACCTAATAATTTTAAATGGAATTAATTTAACTCTTAATTCTTCTCTAGCTAAAGTTTCATAATCAAAATCATCTTTGTTTTTAATAAAACATTTTGCACCTAATGTAAGTTGTTTTAATCTTTCACCAATTATTCTTACCATTTCATATCGTGACATTCTATTTAATGATATTCTATCATCACCTCTTCTTATATTTTCATTATCATAATTATCATCAAGTTCAAATATTTCAACTCTTTCATTTTCATCACCTTCAACTATCTCTTCATAATCACAACTAAAATCTGTCATTTCAGATTCATTATCTGAATTTGAATAATAATTTTCATTATCATCTATTTTATCAGTATTTTCTTCAGTAAATTCCTTTTCACTATCTATTTCCTTTAAATTCTTTTTAGAACTTTTGGACATATTAAAAAATAATATATAAAAATTTTTAAATCAATTTTTTTTAAAATTAATACTATAGATTTTTATTTAAATTTTTTTTCTAAAGTTTATTATATAATGAGTTCAGCTGGTATAGATGGATTATTAAAAGTATTAGCAGAAATGCCAACATCCGGTCCTGGTGCATCCGCAGCTTCTATTGGAGAAGCTGCATTTGGAGACAAATTTAATGAATACAGAGGAGAAATCGAAAAAACTACTTATGATGAAAATGGTGTGGAAGGTACCGATCATGCTACCGTAGATGCTGCAATTGTAGCAGTTACTAAAGGACTTGAAGATAACAAGGTAACAGTTAAAGTTGTAGGTGGACCTTACGGAAAAGTTAGAGAGTTTGCAACAATCGACGAAACCGACGAAACCGACAAAACTTTAACTGCTGCTGTTAACCTTTTAAACAAACGTCCTTCAGTAATTAACCCAAGTTTAAGAAAAGCAATTAAAAATGCTACTGGTCATGGTTCTTCAGATGATAGAACTGGTGAATTATCAACCATGGAAGGTGGTGCTTCTTTCTTAGGAGACTTTGAAGCAGTTAAAAATACTCACGCTTTAGAAAAACAAGTTATCGAAATGATTGGAGGTGGTAGTAAATGGGCCCCTGCTCTTGCACCTGAAGCTACTTCTAGATCAAAAACTTTCAGACAATTACTTAATAAATTAGTTCAAAGATTAGCATCTAACGGAAAAGATCTTAATACTGATGACAAAAAAGCTTTAACTGGAGCAATTGATGAGTTAGAGAAGAAAGAAAGAGAGGCATACGTTAAATTAGCTCATCTTAAAAAATACTCAGCTCTTGTTCAAACTCACAAGAATACTTCTGATGATGCTATCAAAAAAGCTTTAAATGATGATAACATTGAAGATTTTGTTGCTAAATACATGCACACACTTAAAAGAGTTGAACGTAAATCATCTAAATTATGGGCAGCTTTAGGTGGACTTTTTGTTCAAGCTCATCCTTTTTTATAAAGAGGATTGTAATGTAAATATTTTTTAAAAATTAATATTAATATAATTATAAATATATAAGTATATAAATATTATTATATGTAATGTTTATATGGGCTTAGGAACACTATATTTAATTGCCAGAGGTCGTGATGACCTTTATATTGTACAAGATCCAGATATAACTTACTTTAAATTAGTATATAAAAAACATACTAATTTTTCAATAGAAAGTATCGATCAATATTTTAAAACAATACCAGACTTTGGAAGAAAAGTTACTTTAAATGTATCAAAAAATGCTGATCTGATGGGTAATATCTATCTAAAAGTTATTCTACCTAGTATTTTTGTCAATAATCATCCAGAAATAAATAATATAAAAAAATTTAGATGGGTTGATAGAATAGGATTTGCTATAATTAAATACGTAGATATAGAAATAGGTGGTATTCTTATTAATCGTCTCTATAGTGATTGGTTAAATATTTGGTACGAATTGACTGTAAATAGTGGAATGAAATCAGGTTATGATAAAATGATAGGTAATATATCTAGTTTAAAAACATTTAGTAATGGTATGGATAGTTATGAATTAACAATACCTATAAATTTCTGGTTCACACGTGAATCTGGATTATATTTACCATTAATTGCTATTTATCAACATGAAATTAATATTGAAGTAGAATTTAATGATATTGAAAATTTATATATTGAATCTCCTAATAATTATATAATTATAGATGATGATTTCGTTTTATTTAAAGAAAATGAAATTTTAATTCAAACAACTAGAAATGATATAGTATTAGGAAAATTTGTTTATTTCGATGTTATAACAAAAAAAATGTATTACTTAAAATTAAAAGGAGATTTCATATTAGATGATAAATATCCAATTATAGGAAGAGAATCAAAATATTCTTTAACGATGAATCCTAATTATATTATATCATTTGATTTTAATTATTTTAATAATAGAGAACCTTCAATTATTAATGCGTATATGATGATAAATTATGTTTATTTAGATAATTTAGAAAGACAAATATTTAGAGAGTCAGACCATCAATATCTAATTGAATTACCTCAACGAGTTACTCCTAGAATAATAAATAATAATATAATAAATTATAAAATCAATTTAAAAAATCCTCAAAAATTAATATTATTTTATGCTAAATTATTATCAAATATAAAAAATAATGATAACTTTAATCTTTCAATGAACCCTATAGGTGAAGATGAAGAATATAATAATATAATTCAACAAGTTAAATTAAATATTAATTCAATTGAACGTGTTGAGATTTATGATTTTAAATATTTTTCTCTAATAGAAAAATTTAAATCTAAGTTTTTAAGTAATAATAATAATATAGGACTTTATTCATTTTGTTTACATCCTAAAAAATATCAACCATCTGGTACTATGAATTTTAGTAAAGTAGATGATTCATATTTAGGATTAACTCTAGATCAAAACATTAGTTACAATAATTCTGTTGAAATTACAGTATTTGGTCTAGAATATAATATTTTAAGGATAATTAATGGTTTAGCTGGTTTAGCATTTTATAATTAAATTTTTGACCATGTTAAACTTCCCATACCTCCAATAATTCTTAAAATATTATACTCTTTAGTAATTACACTAACTTGTACATTTTTTTCAAAAATATTTTCATTACATGAAGTTATTAACACATTTTCTTCAAAAAGATTAAAATTTAGATGACCTGAAGGATTTTTTTCTTCAGGTTGTAAACTAAAAGTCATAAAATAATATCCATTAGGTAGATCCGAATTTAGTTTTTTATATGGAGTAACACTATTAAAATATAATTCATCATGTTTATTAAATAAAGAATCACCATTACATTTAAAATTTAAAGTGTTCAAGTAAGGTCTTTCAAAAACATTTTCTTTAATTTTTAGGGTATTTAATATAATAATGGTTCTTAAAAGATAATAATCTAAATTGTTTAAATAAGATAAATAGGATGTCCCTTGATAAAGAACATATAATATAAATTCATATGATATAATATCTTTTATTGATGTTTTAGTCTTAAATATTTGATAAATTTTTTTTATCATAACAAACAAATTATTATTATCATCATTAAAATATAACTCAATTTCATCAATAATTCTTTTGTAAATAGTAGTAAATTTACTCTTTTCATCTAAATACCTTTTATATATATCATCATATATTGTTTCTTTAATTATTTCTACGTTATTTCCCATTTTATCTACAGTTTTAAAATACATATTTTTTATAATTCCATTAATATGTAGTTTACTAATATTAATCTCTTTATCTAAATAAAAATGACTATAATTATGATATTTTTCTATAAGATATTCATGACCATAACTACCAAATTTATACCTTTCAAAATCATCTAAGAGTATAAATTGATTCATTAATTCTAATTTACAATCAAAATTAACTTTACCAAATAATTTTATTTCTGAATTAGTTAATGCAACTAATGGTAAGAATATATGTGGTGTATCATAAAAATAAAACATAATTGGAAAAGTCATTTGATAAAAATCTCCCTTATCTCTTAATTTAGTCATTTCATCAAATTGTTTTTTCTTTTCATTAGAAAAATGATAATGATAAATTGTTTTATATATATCTGGGTCAAGTTTATCAATCATGTTATTATCAATAAATAATTTCAAATATGAAAAAATCTCAAATTTATTAGGAATTATTTCAGTTATTTTTTTTTCTTCATTCTCTATGATAGTTATATCTTGATAATCAAAACTAGTTTCACCATATGTAATATTTGTTATATTAAGATAACTTTTTGTTATAAAAAAATAATTAATTGTTGGTAATATTATATTAGAATCAGTAAATAAAGTTACTGAATTTTCTGTAATCGAATTAATAATAAAACTATCTTTTATATTCACTTTGAAAATAGGTACAATATTAAAATTATCATACCCTAAACTTTTTTGAGATATAAAACTTTCCTCTAAATTTTCATTTGATATAAAATAACACTTACTATCTATTTCAACTATTGAATCAAATTTTATGAAAAAATTATTTTCATTTGTTTCTATCATAATAGCATCTGTTATAATATTATCAATATTAACTGAAATTTTAGCATTTTCTAACTTATCTAGAGGAACTGGTATTTCAAAAATGTTATTATTATCATCAATATGAGTTACACCTTTTAAACCTTCAATTAAATTTGTATTAACTGTTGAATCACTAAAATTCAATACTAAAATATTATCATATTTATATAGTTGAAAAACTGTATCAATTTGAAATTCTATTTTTTGAAATACTTCAATTTCATTTTCTAAATTTTCATCTAATTTAAATTTATTTCCTATCATATCGTCTATAGTTAAATCTATTTTTTCGTCATTATTAAAAAAGTAATAACTCAGATTATAATCAGAATTATCATTTACAAAATCTAAATAAGATTCATTTGAATAATAGTAACCATCATTCTCATTTAAATTTAACGTAAACCTATTTAAAATAAATATATCTTCCATATTAGCTTCATCAAAATTAGCTTTAAATACAAAATTATTATCAATTTTGAAGATATTGTAACTTACACCATCAGCTATTACATTAGAATTAATATTAATATAATCATTTACTGTATTTATTAAATACACTTTATCGTCTAAAAATTCAAAACTATCATAAACTATTGAATCATTAATTTTTTCTACTTTATCTCTAATTAATACTTCTGGATTAGAATTCACTGAAATAATTTCAAATTGTTTTGGATTAATTTTCTTTATATTTTTTATTTCAATATCATCATCTAAGAAAAATGTTTCATCGTTTTCTATATTTAAATCTTCGTTAGTTTCAATTATTTTTAGTATATCATCTGTTGTTTCAAACTCATCTATGTACATTAAATTTGTCATGTAATAATATTGATTTAATTGTAGTTTATTTATTAAGTTCTGTTCTGTTTTAGGAATTATGATAATTTTTTCTTCAAAATTAACTTCAACATTATAATTAATCATATCTATTAAAAGATAAATATTATTGACATTTAAATATATTTCTTCTATATTAAAATAATAATTTAAATTAAGGTCATCTTCTATAATATTATAGATATATATATCCTGGAATAAATTAAAATTATCAACACTAGCTAAATTTATATTAGTAAATACTGTATTATTATCAAAAACTTTTAATTCTAAAATGTTACTATCTAATTTGGTAATGAGTTTCATACCTTCTTCTAAAATAAGTTCATCTTCTGAACCATCACCTAATATCACATTTACATTTAATTTATAACCTTTTCCAATAATATTAGTGTTATTAATAATATATCTTTTTTTTAGTTCTAAGCTAGTAACAACAATTTCAGGTTCACTGTAATAAAAAATTATATTTTTATCATCAAAGAAATCATAGGGTATATTTATCTTATTAATAAATAATTCATAAGAATCTTCTATTATATTAATTTCTAATTTATATTTGAAAATTTTATTGTTATTGTTTTCAATATAGTCTGGATTATAGTTTCTGTTTATACAATATTTTGAATATTGAAATTTTTTTAATATATCTAAAAAGTTAAAATTTTCTATTTTATTATTTTTTACATAATCAAATATTTCGTTTCTAGAACTTATAGCTAAGTTTAGGAAACTTTCTATTTTTGAAATAAATTCTTTAAAAGTAAATAGTTTATGTTTATTATTATTTATTTGGAAGTTTTCTTGAAAAAATTCGTTTTCTTCATTTAATCTTATTGATAAATGAACATCATTATAGTCTTGATGTCCCTCTACATTTAATCCAATATTTCTATCGTAAATAAATGGAATAAAAGGAAACTTTTTGTTCAAATGATATTGTATTTTAAAGTCCAAATCATCCATATTATTTATTCCTTTAGTGAAATTAACAAGTATATTAGCATAATAATTATCTAATAAAAAGTTTACAACCGAGATAGCACCAGAATAAAATACACTATATTCTGTTTTATCAATATCTTTAATTCTATCATATTGTTCTTTAGTAAATCTAGTTTCATTTAAAATTATAAAATTATCAGATATTGGACTATTTAACGCTGCCTGTAATTCAACATTAGAAAAATCTTGGTATAGTTCATTTATATTAACTATATTTCTATAATATAAGAAAAATGGATCAAATGAGTTAGTATCAAAATTTACTATTTCTTTATTATTACTTTTATAAAATATATTATTTTTATTATCTAATGGTAGGTTATCTATATCTTGATCTGTTTTTACTATTATTGATTCATTTTCTACAATTGATTCTGTTGAATTACTTAATAAAATTAACTTTTTATCCATGTTAGAATCTAAACTATCCTTATATTTTATATCTAATTGATAACTATTATTTTGTATACGTTCAATATTATCGATTCTATTAGTATAATAAATATCATTATCTAAATTTTCTAAAATAAAGTTTTCAGAAGATTCTTTTTCCTTATTTATTATTTGATTTGTTACTTGTATATATAGATTACTGAATTGAAAATTATTATCTAAGTTTAAAACATAAAAAGAAAATCCTTCTTCTTCTTCTATATCATCTATTTTTATAGAATTAGAAATATTAAATGTTAACTCTTCATCTAAAAATATAATGTTATCCAAAATAAGAGGCTCTATTAATTCTGGATTAAAAACATCATTATTTATTTTAATTATGTATTTATAACCATTATTATCAATTATAGATGTAACTATTTCAATTGGAATTTGAAAAGTAATATTATTGAAGATACCCATGTTATTATATTTTACTAATTCAAACTTATTTTTTTGATAAATTATCATATCATTTTTTATTTTAATTTTATAAATACCATTTAATAATAGAATATTATCATTATCTTCTATTTTTAAAGAAGAAGTTATAACGTTATTATTTAGTTTTATTAAATGAATTAATGATTTATTATCATAAAATTCTTTTACAAAATTTAAGTTAGATTCTAAATATGTTAATTCTAATTTTAATTTAATAGTTAGCTGATTTAAATTAATATTATCTAATATTTTTTTCATATCTAGTAATAAATCAGTTTTAGTTGTATTAATAATATAATCGTCCAATGTTTCATCTGAATTAATTTCATCAAATAAGTAACTATTAATTGTATATAAAAATAATAAATTTTCTTTTAATGAATCTTCATCAACTATTAAATTAATCTTGTTTCTATCATTTAGTATAAAAATAAATTCTGCATCTAAATTATTTAGAATTTTAATTAAAATATCATTATTTATTATAAAATTTTCTTCATTATCATTAATTGTATATCGGTTAATTTTAAAATTTTTATTTAATTGATTATAAATTCCTACAGTAACAGAAGCGTACTCTTTTATTTCTAAGTTATTTGTTTCGTTATTAATTACTTCATTATTAATTTTTAGTCTTTTATATCTTATATAATCACCATTAACTACAATATATTTTAAATCTGGATTATATCCTTCATAAACGTAAAAATTTCTAGATGGTTGTACAAACTCATATATCATTGTTGCTCCTATAAATTCTCTATTTATATTTAACATTAACACTCTTGTTGTAAAAATACCATAACTTGTTTCTCTGTTAACATTTGTTATTGGTTTTTCAGTTTCAATAACACCAACACCAAAACCATAGTTTAAATTTTGTACTACATAATATATTAAAGTATGTGTTGAATCATGAAATCCATTAGACACATGAGTAAATAAATCAATATCAAAAATAGGTTTTATATAATTAAAAACTGGTCTAATTATACCACTGTAATTTACCTTAAAATTATTCAATTCATCATCATTAAAATAGGTATATTCTAATCCATTATATATGTAACCATCAAAAATTAATATATTTATTTCAACATTCATATTAGTTTCTATTTTTGATATTTTCCCAAAGGTTTTAGTAATTAGAATTTTTTCTTGATTAATCATTATTTCCATTCCTTCTATTAAATTAGATTTAGTATACATAAACAACTGATTATTTTCATAAAATATATAACCAGGATTACTCATAAATACTCCATTTATTATTTTTTTCAAAGGCTTTTCTAGTAATATATAATCTGTTGGGGTTATTGGTTCTATAATAAAATTATCAGTTACAGTTACAATGTCTTTAATTAGTGGAAAATTAAATATATATATATTTTCATCATCTAGATTAGAATAATTAGTAATAATATTATTAAATTCTAAAGGTCTATTTATATTTTCATCATTTATATCAGTTACATTAGTTAAATCACCATCATCTAGATTTAAATAAATTAAATCATTAGTATTATAATATATACTAAATAATAATTTTTCTTCATTAATTGTTAATATAAAAGTATATTCTTTGTTCACTTTAAAATCGTAATTTGAATCTAATTGCATTTCAAGTTCATCGTAATCACTATCATCAGTACTTGTTAATGAATTTAGAGTATATTTAATAAATTTTGAATCTAATATAAAATTTTTTCTAAAAGAAATTAAATTATCATCCGTATTTTTTATGGTAATCGTTACAGTATCTTCTAAACTACTAAAATTAATTATATTAGTTGGATTATCATTAACAAATGAACTATATTCATAGGAATCTTTAATATGAATTGTTCTAGTTATATATTTATTAAATAATGTTACATAATCCCGCTGTTGAATTAATCCGTTTTCGAAACAATTATAATAATTTTCGTTAATTTTAATAAAATTATTTTCTACATTATTAACAACATCCGTTAATTCATAAGTATAATTAAATACTTCTGTTTTTTCTCTACTAACAATTTTAATAGCCAGTATTAATGTATTTACTAAATAAGCTGGTAAAAGATATTCTGAATTTAATCTAATAAATTTACCATCTACTATTACTAAAATATCATCTACAAAATTTAGACCTGTTTGTTCAAAAATAGTAGTTCCATCATATATTTGTAATTCAAGTTGAATATAATCAAGAGGTTCTAAAATAAAATTTCCTTCCAATAATTCTCCTGTTTCATCAAATGCAGGTATTTCTTCAATAAAATAAATATCTCTACCATGAATTTTATAAATAATATCGTCTTGCAAAGTAATTTTAGGTGAACTAAAAACTCTGTCTTTTAAAACTAAATTATATAAATCTTCTCGAATTACTTGATAAGTCGATGGGTTTTCATTTTTACAGAAATAATACTTATCATCGTCTAATTCAAGTAATAAGGCATCTAATACATTTGTATAATTAGTTGATTCATGTATATTTTTATATTGATAAATTTGTTCTAATTCTACTATATATTTAGTAAAATCAGCATCATCGTTCATCTCATAACTCCAGTCTAAATCTAATTCATCAAAACTACCCGTTTCTATAGGATATAATAATATCATTTTGAACATGTTAAATAACTCACTTGAAAGTAAAGTTATTATATCATTCTCTATTTTAAAAACATAAACATAATAATATTCCTCTCCGTTGTGAAGAATACAGTAATTATTTAAAATATCATCACCAAAATCATTTATCTTTACTTGATAAAGATATCCATTATAATTCAACAAATTTTCAGTAATCTCACTTTTTTCTACAAATTTAGGATTTAGAACATTTCCTTCTTTTATTAGGAAATTATTTTCATCTAAAACTTCTATGTTATCACTCAATGTATAAAATAAATTATCATCAAAATCTGCAATTTTTCCTTCTATAATATAACAAAATATGTTAGGAAAATCTTTTAAAAATTCTTGTTTATCTTCCGCATAAGATTGATATATATCAGAATTTGTAATTTTTTTAATGTACTTTTCATCAAATAATAATGGGTGTAAATATTGATTAACAGAATTATCATTGTTAATAATAAAATCTTTTAATTTATTATTGCCATCTTTTTGCAAAATTATTTCATTAACATAATTATTTGAATCTAAACTGTATAGTGAAGTTATATTTTGACTAACATAAGTATATTTTTCTTTAAAATATTCACCTAGTTTTTTAAGATTTAAAAAATCATTAGAATTTATTTTACGATTATTAAAAAAATCAGTTGTCATATTATCTCTAATTAACTCCATTAATGTGAAATTGTTTATAATTTCAGATACTTCACCTTCAGTATCATCTTGATAGAATTTATAAATAGATGTTTTAAATTGATTTGAATTAAAGTTAAATAAATCATTATTAATATTATTTTCCAAAAGATAATTCAATACTTTTTTTGGATATTCACCAAAAGTACCTTTTATTATTTTATTTAAATTTTCCAAGTATATAATATCCATATTAACCTCATTAATATTAATCATTTCAACTATCTCATCTTGATAAATATTATCAAAAAACGACACTATATCTAAATCTTCAGGTAAAATAGTAGATATACTATTTATTGAATTGTCAATAAAATTAAACTCCTTAAATAAATCTCGAGAATCTATAGTTTCATTAACTATGATGTTTTTATCATCTATTTTACTAATCTCAAATAAATCAAAATCAGTTGTATTTAATATTATACTATTGTTATCATCTATTCTTATAATCATAGGATGATATGTTAAAAAATCAGTGTAATAACTATTTGATATTACAGTAGATAAACTAGTTAATTTAAGTAAATTGTCATAATAATAAGAATTTGTAATTTCTACTATATTTAAAAGTGTTGGGATAACATAGTAAATTTCAATTACATCATGAGTTTCTTGTAAAAAATTAAATCCACCTGATATATTTTGTAATTTTATTCTATCAATTGCCAAATATTTATATTCAATATATTCAATAAGTGTTGCTAAATAACCATCTGGTTCTGAAATATCGTAATGTACATTTGTAAAATCATCTTCAATAGTTTCATAGGAATCTTTCATCATTTCTATTTCATTAAAGTTGTAATATAACAATAAATAATTAACATATTTTTCTATTAATACATTCTTACTTATAAAAGTGTAAGGAATGATAGAATCATCATAAGTTGTATTTAGAGTTTTATTAGCAGTTGAATCTATATTTATGACTATTTTAGGTTTCATTACTAAAACTAAATTAATTTTACGATATTTTAAATGATTAAAATCATTAACTATATAAGTGTTGTCATCAACTGTTACCATATCATTAGTTATTTTTGAATTAGATTCTTCATAATTATAAGATATGGTATTTAATATAACATCAAAATAATCAAAAATATTAATAAATGTTTCATCTAATGAGTCTGTGTTAGAATCATATTGATGTCTTTTATATATAAATGAAAAAGTATTATTATTTATGAAACAATTTGTCATATAATCTTTAATATTAAACTTTCTACAAATATTAATATCTTTTATAATATTTTCAGGTAATGAAGTATATCCATCTGTAGAATTATAGTCGTGAGATATAATATTATTAATATCAAAAAACTCAGTTTTTGAAATAATATTCAAGTCATATTCTAATGAATAATCCAAATCTAAATCTATATTAAAATAAATATTATTATTCTCTACATAACTAATCAAAGTTTTATTATTTAGTGTAAATGAATATTTTGATATAAATTTAAATTCTAATTGTTGACCATTTATCATATACTGAAACTTCTTTTTATCAGATGTTGAAACAGTTACTTTTTTAACTACTTGTTGTATTATAGTATTATCTAAAATTTTAGGATGATGAATTTGATAATTTTTAACATATTTTAGTTTATTTACTTCATTTTTGAAAAAATCTTTTTTTAATGGATACATCCTATCAATTCCTATATAAAAATAGCTATTTAGTTCACCTTCTATTTCTATTGAATCAACATCAAATATAATATTCTTAAAATTATTAATATCTCTAAAATTACCATTTTCTAAAGCATGGTCTCTTAAATACACATAACAAAATATTATTCTTTTGAATAATAATAATGGATTTAAATTATCTGATATTTTAGATAATGAATTAAAAAAACTATCAAACTTTTCTAATAATCTATAAATTAAATTAACTTTAATATTTAAAATGCCTCTTTTAAAGTAATTATCTATGTAATTAGTTGTAAAATTAGTTTGGAGTTCAATATCTAAACTTAATTCATCATCATCATTTTTTTCAAAATTATTTTTTAAAATATCTCTATAATTTAGCAAATTAATTAATAATAGTTTATTACTAGAGTTTATATTATTGTAGTTAGTTTCTATAAATGATTCTGTTTCATAATATGAATTTACAAAATTTTGTAACATATCTATTGAAAACTCTTTATTTAAAATTTCATCTAAATTAATATCTTGATTATTTGACCATTCTTTCACATTTAAAATATTATTATCACTAAAATTAAAAATATCTGACTCATTATTATATTCATAATTATATTCAATGTAAAACCTCTGGTTATTATATTTTAAGTGAGACATAATATTATCAAGTATAACAAAACCTAAATATTCTAAATTTTCAATATTAGTATTAGTGGTAATATAATTTATTATTATATTATTGTCTAAATTAAACAATTCATTTGATAGATTTTTGTTAAAAGTAAAATCATATCCTTCTACAAATAAACTATATAGTCTATTGTATGAATTATTAAAATAATCAGATAGAACACTTATATTTTTATCTTTATTTACAGACTTATTAGCATAACCTAAAAAAAACTTTTCTCTAATATTATTAAACTTGGTAATTTCATTAATAATTACATCTCTATATTCTAAAATTTTAACATTATCATATGATAATAATGTATTTAAAATAATATTATTTTCTCCTTCTAAAGTAATCTGAAATTTTTTAAGATCTCTTGTTAAATTACTATTAATATTAAAATTTTTATCAGTTAAAAGTAACACTTCTCCTATAATATCTTCAGTTATATTATTTTTAGATGTGGTTACGTAATAAGTTGTATTAAACATTTTAAAACTTAAAAAGTTTTTAGTTTTAGTATTTTTAGTTATATTTTTTATTACATCTTCTTCATATTTTTTTGGAATTTTAATGACAAAATGCATATTTCCTAATAAATCCCCTGTATTATTTAATTTAATGTTAAATTCATTATCTTTCTTAAAAGACCCCAAATTTTTATCAATTTCATCAATACTAAAATTAGTATATTTTTTATATATTTTTAAAAATGGAAATATCTCCGGTTCTTCTGATAATATAATATCTTCATTATTTTTAGAAATTAATTGAATTAAACCTCCGGATAATGACATTATTATATTGTTATAAATTAATCTTTAATAAAATTATTTTATTTTTTTTATTAATGGAAAAATTAACAATAAATCTTATAAATAAATGTTATTATTGTGAAATGTTAAAAAAATTACTACAAAAATTAGATATAGATTACCAGAAGCTAATAGTATCAGAAAAAAATAAGGATAATTTTAAAGATAAAAATATATCTACATTTCCACAAGTATACTATCATCATAAAAAAACAAAGGTACTTTTAGGAGGATATACTGAATTTTTAAAAATAATTAATCATATTATAAGTAATCTTAAAATAAAAGATTTACCTTTAAAAACTAGTAAAAAAAATAAAATTAGAATTTATACTTTTTTAGTTAAACAATTAAGGATTTAATACTACCTTCTTACCATTAAATGTTCCAATAATATTACTATCTTCATCATATACATCACTATCCTTTACTTTTTGATAATAACATTCTTTTCCCTTTAATTTAGTAATCTGCAGAATAACAGGTGTACGTTTTTTTTTGTAAACATATTGTTCTAATAAAGCCTCGTAATCCATATTATGATCCTCTGCAATTTTTTTTAGTAAAATATTTCGTTCTAGTTTAATATTTTGTTTATATTCTTTGTTAATCTCCTCAACAAAATTCTCCCAATTAGTATTTACTTGGTTTAACATATCTGTTACATTCTTTAAACTCTTTAGACATTTCATTACTATTATAAGATAGGATACTATCAATTTTTTTAATTATAATAAGATAACTATAATAAAATAACTATTTTTTTTTTCTAAAAAAATACATATTTCCATGTGAATTATCTGTTTTACTACAATATGTAGCAGACCATCCATTATTAGATCTTACATGACTACCAATAAAATTAATGGTATGGATTGTTGAAGTACTATTTAATATCATCCAATTATATTTATCCAAATAATCTTCTTCTGGTTTTAAGGGATGATATACCTCATTTTTAAAAGGTTCATGATTATTCATAATTTTAATATAATACTCATCAAAAAAAGGGATACCTCCTAATTTACTACATACAATATTAATTTTTTCTATACATTCTAAAAATAAATCTGTCTTATATTTGATTGATAAACTATTATAACCAGGGATAATTTCTTTAGTTATAAAATTTTCAAAAAGTATCCAATCATATTGACTTATATTAAGATCCCTAAGTAATGTAACATAACCATTTTCTGTAATTATTGGTAAATTAGCAAAGCTACTGTCTTTTTTAAGATTAAATAACATCTTAAAAACATTAGCTCCGTCTAACCTATGATTATCTTTAAACCTATCTATATTTGAGATATAGATAGAATTATCACGGAAAATAAAAATTATTTTATTAGTTACAATTTGATTTACTATATCATTTACAATATTATTTATAATATCATTTATAATGTTATCCATTAGAAATACTTAAATTAAATTCAATTCAATTTTTTATCTACAGATGTACCACAATAACTACATGTTACTCTATTTTTGTGAATAGCCATACAATTATTACATTCATTACATCTAGGATTATTATTAATAATACTAATAATAGCAAGCTTTGTATTTATATGTTGATGTTTAATTTTTTTTGGAGTATTATACACTTTCTTCTTCCTTTTTTTACCCATATATATATATATATATATTTTTTAAATATATTATAATTAAATAAATAGACTATTATTGATTTTTTTTATAACTTTCATATGGTTTTATGAAGAAAATTGAAATTATCATTATTTATTTTAAGTCAAATAATGATTAAAAATCAATCAGTAACTATAAAAGTACGAACTGTACAAGATGTATTTGATGATGAAAGAAAAAACAGAAATCGTATAGAAGAAATAGAGGAGGAATTAGAAATGATAACAGAATTAAAAAAAGAATTAAAAGAATGTAAAAAAAAAGAGAAAATGTTGAAAACAGAGAGAAAAGGCCTTCAAATAGATTTATTAAAAGAAGGGAAATTAGAATGGATTGAATCGGATTTAAATGAATGGAGAGAATATGTAGAAGAGAATGATGATGACCCAGTAAAATATTATATTTATCGGTACGATGGTGGTATTCGTCAACAGGGATATTATAAAGGTGAAATTAAATTAAATGTGAAAGATGAAGAACATTTCCAAGAATATTTCAATGACTACTTTTATTATGGCTATCCAAATTATCAAGATGAAAATCATCCTAATGCGGATGGGTCAGAATGTTATCTGGCTTTTGGTGGTGGTGATGCATATGTTCAGTCATTTGAATGGGAATAATTTACTAAATTTATAAATTAAAATATTATCATTTCTTTTTCTTCTTTTTTTTATTATACTTTTGTTTATATTTTGTATAATCTTTTGTGTAATCTTTTGTTTTTCTACTTGTTTTAGTATGTCTGGTTTTTTTGCTTTTATTTTTTATATAGAAAAAAATATCATCGGAAGGTTTATCTTTTGAATTTATGGAAATAAATTTTATATTATAATTTTTATTAGACAAACCTTCTTCGTAGAAAAACATACATTAATTATTATTTATATTATTAGTATTTATCAATTTTTTTTAAATAAAGTTTATCTTTTTAAGAAAGGGTATAATTTATACTTTAAAAATCCGATAGCGGACCTCCTATTATATTTAAACATATCACTAATAGTTTTAATTTTGGTTGCTTTTTTACTATTAAACTCTTCTATGATAAGATTAATATATTCTTCTTGATTCCTAGAAAAGTATATTCCTAAGTATTTTGTACTAGAATCAATCATTTTAAATTGTGGTATATTTTGATAAATATTTGGTGAAATAATGCATTTATTATAATTACATTTGAATTTATAAAATCGGAAAATATCTAGTAATATATTAATATGTTTATTAATATTTACCTTTTTATCTAGTACATTTATGGCTATATCGTCAACATATACATAAAAATCAAAAAATTTTTTAAAACTAGGATTAATCCTATTATAAATATAAAACATCTCTTCCATAATCATAGTGAAAACAAAGTTAGAAGAGGGAAGACCTGTTGGAATTCCCTTTCTTCTTTTAAGCTTAATTTTTTCATAATATATATTACAATTTTTTATAATATTAAAGTATCTATTATAATACATGGTACCTTTATCTTTTCCTAACTTTCTAATGAGAAAGCTTTTTAATAATTTTTCTATAGTGTAAAATGAAACATTATCAAAAGCTTTTTCAAAGTCTAACATTATTTTATTATCAATAGTGTTAGTAAATTTAGTTGCCATTCCTCTAAGACTTTCATTAAATTTAAATCTACAATGATATGACATAAAATTTTTATTATTAACATTATCCCCTAACTCTTTACATATTTCAAAAGTCCAGATTTTATCTAAAAGTTTGATGTTATTAGAAAAATTATATAGATATCTATAATTAGCAGGATTCTTGATATCTCCATTCTTGTGGACAGATATTAAAACTGCACGATTATATTTAAGATGTTGTTCTTTGGTAATATCTCCATTTTTTATCCAAGTAAAATATAATTTACTAAATTCTTTAGTATCTATTTTTTTAATTTGTTTAGAATTAAGTGAAATTTCTTTTTCTAATGACCTAGTATAAGGTCCACTGATTCTATCAATAAAACTAAATTTATTAGTATTATCATTAATATATTTTTTCATCCATTTAATCTCAGATGAAGAAACGGTTGTATCTTCAATTGTATTATATGTTGTGTTATATTTTGAATTATATAATCTATTAAGATAACGGACTACCTCTAAAGTTTGCATATGTAATATCCAAATGAATATTATTCAATCAATTTTTTATATAAATTAATAATTACAAGTCTTATAGCTATTTGGGAAAGGTACCACGTCACGAATATTCTCCAAACCAGTAAATAACATACACATTCTATCTAATCCTAGACCAAATCCTCCATGAACAGCAGTACCATATTTTCTTAAATCTGTATAAAATTTGTAAGTTTCTAAATCTAATCCTTTATTCTCCATAATTTTTAAAAGTTTATCATATCTTTCCTCTCTCATACTTCCGCCAATCATTTCTCCTACCTTATTCGGCATTAGAAGATCAAATGATTCACATGTTCCATCATCACATTGTCGCATATAAAAACTTTTAATTTTGAGTGGCCAATGGGTTACAAAAACAGGACACTTATAATATTTTGTTAACCAATTTTCCATTTCAGAAGAAAGGTCATCATCATAATCACACTTAAATTTATTTTTTTTTAACAAGGTAATTGCATCACGATGCGTTATTCTCTTAAATTTCATTTTAGAAATTTCTTCAACTCTAGCCAGAATACCTTTGGAAACAAATCTGTTAAGTTCAAAAAGGTCATCGTGATTATGTTCTAATAGATATTTAGCTACATATATGATATATCTTTCCGAAATATCCATCAGATAATCTAAATCGATAAAACAGTTTTCGATTTCAAGATGAGTAAATTCTGAAAGATGTTTGTTGGTACTACTATGTTCACTTCTAAAACTTTTATTAGTAGTATATACTGGTCCTAAACCACATGACAGTGCTTCCAGATTCAATTGACTACTAACTGTAAGATAAGTAGGTTTATTAAAATGGTCTTCATTCCAGTTATAATTACCATCTTTATCAAATCGAAGACTATTAATTGAAGAGATATCTTTTTCTGTTACTTGGAAAACTCCTGCACCACCTTCACACTCACCGGTTGTAATGATATTTGGGTCCAAATGAAGGTAACCTTCCTTTCTATAAAAATCATGAGTTGCATGAGAAATAGCTGATTTAATTCTAAAAACACAACCAAAAGCACTAGTACGACATCTTAGATGTTGGAAATTACGAATAGTTTCTAAATTCATTCTAGTTTTAGCAAATGGATAACTATCATCAATAGAACCATTAACTTCAATTTTAGCTAATTGCATTTCAATAGCTTGACCTTTAGCAGGTGATTCAACCATAAGTCCAGTAACTTTCAAGCAATATCCTGTTTGTAATTGCTTGAGTTGTTCTGGTAACGAATCATCGCAACTTTCCAAATCACAAATAACTTGAAGATTCTTGGATGTAGAACCGTCATTAATCGCCATAAAATACATATTTTTTTGCTTTCTGATTGTTCTTAACCAACCATTAACTGAAAAGGTACTATTAAGCATAGTTGAAAAATCTGTCATAATATCTTTAATTCGCATAATATAAATTAAAAATATTATTATATTAATTATCAATTTTTTAGAAAATATATATTCATAAAATATAAATTTTAACATTTTTGAAAAAACCATTTTTTTTTAGGTCTATCATTTAATAAAATAGATTTTTCAACCTCCTTTTTTTTTATATCAAATGTATTATACTTTTTAATCACTTTAATAAAAATATCTTCTACATTTTCACCAGATTTAGCTGAAGTTTCTGCGAATAATAAGTTATTTTGATTTGCATATTCTAATGCTTCAGTTTGTTCTACTTTTCTCTTAGTATCTAGATCAACTTTATTTCCTACTAGAATAATAACTTTGGTATCACCTTTTATCATAACTTCATTAATCCAAAGTTTAGCATTTTTAAAAGATTTATATGAAGTAATATCATAAACTACCATTGCAAAAACTGCACCACGATAATACATTGGTGCGAGACAGTGGTATCTTTCTTGACCTGCTGTATCCCAAATTTCAAAAATATATTTACTATTGTCTAAATCTATTGAACCTTTCAAAAAAGCTGCTCCAATAGTTGGCTCCTGAAAAGAGTTAAAATCTCCAGTGGTGAATTTAGTTCCAATTGAAGATTTGCCAACGGAAGAATCGCCTAATATAACTGTTTTATAATTATTTTTAATAGGTTTTCTATCCATATTATAAACAAATATAAAATAATATTATTTTATATTTAATTATTTTTAAAATATTTTATCAATATATATATATATGAACAAAAGTAAGATATTAGTAGATATTATGATAACAGTAGCTTTAATAGGATTTTTAAGAATATTACCAAATTTAAATATAATAGATAAAAGACTATCTTATTTATTTATCTTTAGTTTAATAGTTTATTATACAGGAAGGTTAACATCAATAACAAAATTCTTTGAAATTTTCCATGTATTATTTGCTTTTTGTATTACAACATTTCCGTTTCTAACAAAAAATAGAGATATATTATTTTTACATTTAGTTGGTATAATTTTAACAATGGCAACTAGAAAATTATTTAACAAATGTCTTTTAAGAGATTTTGAGAAAAATGATAATATTATAACAAATAACTCGTTATCAAAAAGTTTAAATTGGGATTATATCTTTCCTAGTTTAGCTTTAAGTTCTAGTTTTAAAATGTATATGAATTAAAAAAAATGATATTTAAATGATTACTATTAATATTATTAATGTTTTTAATAGATAAATATAGTCATTTTATTAATAATTCACAGTTTAATGATGAAATTCTAAACAATATTTATAATCAGGTAAACGAAAGTAATAAAAAATTAGAAAAGATAAAAAAAGCTAAAACATTAAAATCAAAAATAGACATTATTAAAGCTAGCTCGAATAATTTAGCACATATGATTTTTTATGGTAAAAAAGGTAATTCTAAAGAAATAATAGTAAAAAGGTTATTAGAAAAGATTTTTGGTAAGAAAGATACCAAATTAAACTTGGTAGAATATGAAATTTGTGGCTATGGAAATGTTAAAACTAGAGTTAATATTAAACAAAGTAAATATCATATAGTTATAGAACCTAACAATAATGGTTTTGATAAATACTTAATTCAAGAAGTAGTTAAAAAATATTCTAATACTGAAATATTAAATATAACTAAAAGAAGCAAGCCTTTTAAATTTGTTGTTATTAATAAAATAGATAAACTATCTGATTACGCTCAAGCTTCTCTTAGGAGAACTATTGAATTAGTTTCAGATAAGTGTAAATTTATTTTTATTAGTGATCAACTTTCTAGAATCATTGAACCTTTAAGAAGTAGATGTATTCTTTACCGAGTACCATTATTAAGTCAACAAATTATTTTTAAGATAATGTTACAAATTTGTATTTCAGAAAAAATTAAAATATCTTCATCAATGATAAATAATATTATTAAAAAAAGTGATAATATGATAAATATTACAATTTGGAATTTGGAATTATATAAGAATAATTATTATTATAATAAAAATTGGGAAAAGTTATTAGGAGAATTAGTTGATAATATTTACCAAATAATAGAATTAGATGATAAAACTTTTAATAAAAACTTGTATAATTTTGTTATGCGTTCCCGAGAGATATTTTATTTGTTATTTACTACTAACATAGAAATAACAGATATAATTAGAAAATTAATGAATATGTTATTAAGTAAGTGTGATAACCTTAATATTAAACTACGTATAGTAGAAATAACTTCTATTTTTGAAAAGAGGATATCTACAGGAACCAGATATGTAATTCATTTTGAAGCTTATATGATGAGATTATTATATTTATTATATCAATATAAACATGGTAATGATTTCTATTATAACCTAGATTGTTTAGAACTTTAGTTTAATATGATTCTATCTAATAAATTATTTATTTTAAATAGTTCAATAGTATTAACTACATTAGTAATATATCTATTTTTTTGTTTTTTCTTAATTCTAAAAAATAGTTTTTTATAAAATTTATCATTTATATTGTTTATGTTACCGCTCCATAAAATTTGTAAAAGCACCATTGATAATTTAGAAGGTATTTTTTTATATTTTTTTTCAATATCATATTCAGTAAAAATAAACGAATGTTTCAATAATTCATCTGAGTTCATAGATTTTATATTTTTAAAAATATCTTTGGAATATACGTTACCATTTAATTCTAAAAATACATCTTGTTTTTTTATATTTTCAAATGTTCTATTTATCTGAAATAATGCATCAGATATATCATCTAAAGACTTTTTAATTTCACCAACTGCAATTATTTGATTAGTTTTTTTATCCAAAACAATAATATCAATTTCTCCAATAAGAGTAACATCATTATTTTTCTTAAATTTTAGTAAAGCATTTTCAATTAATGTTAATTCTTTAATATTATAATTAAGTTGTTTTGCAACTATTGGTATAATACTATTAGAAACTTGTTTTTCAAAATCATGACCTATTTTCATATAATATTTTCCCATTTTTTTTGTTTCAATAGAAAGTTCATTTACAATATCAATATAATTAAATTTTTTTAAAATTATCTTTAACTTTTTCTTTAATTTTTTTTTTTCAGTCTTATCTGATATATCATCTATTTTAGTTTCGATCATATTTATGCTACTATAATTACTTAATTGTAATCTTTTTAAAATATATCGCATATTTTTTGTTTTATTAATTTTCATATTAGTAATAAATTTTTTTTGTAATAGTTGATATATCTTATCATCTTTAGTAATATCTAAAATAAACTTACAATAATTCTTAAATGATACTAATGTTTTATTCAAATAATCTCCTGTTTCTATATTATTAAAAAGACCAGAATCCGGAATATTACTATACATTTTTAAAATATCATTATAATTAATACTACCACTTCCTATCATATTAATAGTGTAATGATAATTTAATATATTAGTCATATACTAAATTTGAGTTAATTTATTATTTAATTCTTCGTTAGACATCTTTAAAAAAGATGTAGTTTTATACTTTACTCCATCTATATAAATAAAATTTTGACCAGAACCGCTACTATTGCCTTCATATTTTCTCCAGTAAATTCTGTTATTATTTGATCTAACTACAAAATGATAAACCATTGTGTCTCCTCTAGTAAATTTTCCATACCAAATATAATCAAAATATATATCAAATGGAGATAGCTTATTTGTTATTAATTCAAAATTTTTTTGTTGATGTTTAAAATTAATTTCTTCAGGATGACCTTCATAAGAAAAAATATCAGATTTAGATAAAGGATTAATTATTTTTATCTTGTTAGTTAAATATATGTTCATTATATAATTCAATGCAATTGTCTTTTTAATTGTATTGATTTATTATTTTTTTTATTTAAAGTAAAAAAAAGTTTAGAAATAGAATATTTATGATAAAAATTATCTAACATAATTTATATGAATAAAATAGATTTACAAGAAAAATTAGAAATTTTACAAAATTTTGCTTATGATAATCCTGATAAGAATCTGACAGAAAAAATAAAAGGTAATATTAGTTTAAAAGATATTAAATTTAGTAATAAAAGTTCTATGATAGGTTCAATTAAAGAACAGTCATTAGGAAATGTATCATTCATAAATTTTTTACCAATGTCTAATACTATTGTATTAAATGGGAAAGACTTGCCTATAACTTTGTTCTTAAATCCATACATGAATAGTAAAGATATGAAAGATAATAAAAATCCATTTAATATTGATTCAGCTATTTCTTATTTACTCAGTCCATTAGTCATTAATAAAGTTATTCCTAATTTATTACTACCTCTAGTAAATTTTGATATTAAATTTTCAGATTTACCTTCCTCATTATTAACAGTACCCATTTTTACTAGTATGGAGAAAAAAATAAAAAATGGGAAAATGTCTGAAATGATAAGTGTTAGAGTAAGAGAAAATTTTAATAAAATGACGAGTTTACATACTAAAATTTCTAATAGTAGTAATAAAAATAAAATAGATTTAAAACCTATAATCTTTCAAGTTATTTATTCACTTGCAAAATTAGACCGAGAATACCCTGGTTTTAAACATAATTCATTAGATAGTCATAGTATTTTTTTAAATAATACATCAAAAAATATAAAATATGAGTTCAATAACATTAACTATTATTTAGATGTAAGAGAAAATTTTGTTAAAATAGCAAATTTTTCTAATAGTTACGTTCCTAAAATGTTTAAATCAAAAAATACTAGTGATAAAAAATTTAATATGATGAAAGATAAAGCCTTTGATGCACATTATTTTTTAAACAGTTTAGTTTACCGTGATATAAATAAAAAAAATGTTGCTAATTATGATGAAATGAGTGAATTTATTAATAGAGTATTACCTAAAAAATTAAGAGGTTCGAATAAAAATAAATATTATTTAGTTGAAAAAAGTAAAATGAAATCATTAAAAGATATTTTATCAGATAAATATTTTGATGAATATAAGATTAGAACTAAAGAGAAGATAAATGTCATGGTATCATCTGAAGAAATTAGAAAATTAGAAAAATATTCTGGAATGAATAATTCTGAAGATGAAAAATCAATAGGTACAAGAAAAATTAAGAAGAAAGAAATGGAAGGAGGTTATTTTGACCGAAATAGACCTATAAAGAATAACCCAAATATTTCTAATGATAAAAGAGAAGTTTTTAAAAAAAGAATTGCCGAAAAACCTAAACCACGTGAACCACCTATTTTATTAGAACAAAAAATATATAATCCTAGCACAACTAAACCTACTAGACCTAAACCAGTTCAACCATTTGTACCAATTAACCAACATACTAATATGCCTATAGTAAATTACCCATATCCATATGCTAATATTCTAAATAAAGTTCCAATTCAAAAAATTTACAATATTACAATTGGAGATCCTGGAATTACTGGTAATTTTATTGGAGATTTTTATGAAGATATGATACCTAGTTCACCATATCCTCTAAATTCATTAAGTTTAGAAGACCGTATTAAACTCAGAGGATATGTTAGAAATCTTTTAATAGAAAAAAGGGATGGTGAAGAAATGAATATAACAGGAGGTAAAAAATCTTTCAGAAAATATGTAAAATGGGGACCATTTAATCCATATAGTTTATCTAATAATCCATATGATGATATTGGTAGTAAATTCACTCTTTACAGTGTATTTTATCCTATGAGATACGATGAAGAGAAAAAAATATTTAATGTTGCTAAAGATGCTACATCTTTTAATATTAGAACTTATGATTTATCTATTGGAAGTCTCTATAGTGATAGATTAACCGATGAAATGAAATTAGAAAATTTCAATGTATTTCGTGAATTAAGATATTATAAATTTATTTTGAGTGAAATAATTAATAAAAAAGTTTCACCAAATTTTGTTAATCTAATATTATATAAAATTGATAAAGCTACTAAAATTAAATATCAAAAATTAGTTGAATTTAAAATGAGACATTTACCCAAAGCATTAAGAGATATTGCTTATAAACCTATTGACATTGTTGCTTCAATAGATGAACAAATTAGAAATGCAAGAACTTTCTTGAATCACTTTAAAGTTAAATACCCAACTAAACGTACTCACGAACCTTCAATAGAAGACTTGGAAGAAATGAAAGAAAAGAAGAGTTCAGATGATAAAAAATACAGTAGTCGTGATAGTATTGAAGATCCTAGTATTTTAAATGAATATATTAAAAAAATCATTGAAGATCCTGAAAAAAGAGCAGAAGCTGAAAAATTAGTTTATGCAGCTGGATTAACTTTAGATGATATTCCTATCAAAGGAGATTATGTTGCTAAAAAAGAAAAGATAGCTATCTACCAAAGTAAAATGAAACAATTAAGAAATATATTATCTGTTTTTGGATTAAAAAGAACTGATTTTGATAATTTTGAAGATTCTAGTAAAAAATCATTAATTTTGATGACAGAAGGTCCTACTCATAATATCTTGAGATGGGCTAGTCCTGCTTACAATAAAAACGGTTCTCAAAATATTATGATAGGTACTGGTTATCATACTGAAGAAGCTTGGATGAGTGTATATTTCCAAATTATTCATGCAATGATGGTTCTTGAAAAACATGAAATTTATTTCAGAGAATTAAGTTTAGATAAAAATATCTTTATTAAAGATGTCTATTATGATGGTGGAAATGTAGGATATTGGAAATATATAGTAAATGATGTTTCTTATTATGTACCTAATCTAGGATATATAGTAATGTTTGATTCAAGTTATAGCGATAAAGTAGATATATTTAATATGAAGAAAACGATTGATAAAACTGAGTTTGATAAAGTAAAAGGAAAAGAAGATTATAAAATAATTTCAACTAAATTATTTGAAATTAACTTTTCTAAAAAAGAAATCAATGAAGATTTAAAAACAGACCAACAAAATCATATAAAAGAACTTATAAGAAAAGATATAGCTAATATATTAGACCCGACCAACTTATCTAATAGACTTAAACATATGAAAGGTATTCAACCAACTGATAATTTTATTAAAACTTTAACTAGTATCCACCAATCATATGTTAAAGGAGATACATTAGTGGATATTCTACTTAGTAACTTTTCTGATTATTTACATTCTAGAATAGGAACAAGTTTATCTAATAGTGAAATGAATAACGTATCATTAATTCCAGTAAGAAATTTAGAAAAAGGAAAGATGGTTATCTATCAAGAAAGATTTGGTGAATATAAATGGGCAATGTATGCGGGGAATGATGATAGTGTTCCTGGAAAACACATGATAGTAGATGAAAGAACTACACAACCAAAAAGTGTATTTTTAGCTAGTTTAAGAAGTTATCCAAAAAATCTTCCAGTAGAACACGTATTTAGAAAAGGTCATAAATACATGGAAGAAGACCTTATAGATACTTACAGATTGTAAATAAAAATATTGATTGATTCGCAAAGCGAATATATAACAAAAACGAATTTGGATTCGTTTTTTGTAAATAAAAATATTGATTTATCAAATTAATATCAATATTTTTATAATAATGGGTTGGAGAAATATGTTTATAAATCTAAATTCTAATAGTGATGATTTTAGTACTATTGATAGAGTGGTTGAATTTGTTAACCACCATAATAATTTTACTGAATTTTTTAATCAAGACGATGTTAAAAAAATGGAAGAAACAGATGAAATACCTGGAGAAGAGTTATTTTTAAAAATTTTAAAACACAATAAAAATTACTGGGCTTACTTGGGAAGTTGTGGTGGTATTGGGCACAGTTTCGAATGGAAAGATAAATATTTTCCAGATATAGTAATTTATGATTCAAGTAATTTCAAACATTATGATGATGGTTGGACTAAATGGCCTATAATGAACTTAGATGAATATATAGATAAGAAAATCTTATAGATAAGAAAATCTTATAGATAAGAAAATCTTATAGATAAGAAGATCTTATAGATACTTAAATTAAAATTTAATGTGAAAATTTAAACAAATTCATTTAAAATTTATCATTTAATTTAATGAATATATTTAATACTGTTAAACGTAGTTATTATTCAGTTCCTCCAAATGCATTTAATATGTTAAATAAAATTAAGTCTAGTGCAATTAACAATTTAAAAAATAACTTATATGTTAGTGAAAATACTAATTGTTATGATTGTTATCATATTGTAAAAAAATATAATTTAGATTATTTACCAATTAAATCTAATGGTAATATCATAGGAATTCTTTCAAAAAATGATATAGAAAGAGAAGTTAAAATTCATACATTTAATGAGGAAGAAGAAAAAACAATAAGAGATAATGTGAGTGGTGTTCATTAAAATTACTATAACATATTTTTATTTACAATGAATTATAATAATGATCTTAGAAGGGACATTTTTTAAATATTTAAGAAAAAAAACAAAAATTTGTTGTTTTGAATGTATGAAAGTTTTAATAATAAAACTAGTGTTTAACTTGGTCTAGTACATAATATTTTTAATATAAAATATTTTTCTATTGTATATTAATATGAATAATAAATTTGATATAGTACAAATGCCTCAAGCTTATTTTAGTGGAAATATTAATGCTAATAATAATAGGAAACAACTGATTAAAAATATGTTTAAACAACCTGAATGTAATATAAGTCGTTTAATGGATGTGTTTTTTAGTAAAGAAAACATTGATTTAATTAATAAACAATTAATATTAACAGTTTATAAAAAAAGCAATCAAAAATATAGAATCCCGTTTCAAAAAAAAGAAGACTTGATGGTTGTGATGAGATTTGTTTATGATAAAGATGCGAAACATTTACCTTTTAAAATTAAAGAACAAATTAAACAATTAAATTGTTCTGTTGTTAAAGAAATATTACCAAATATTTTCACTCAAGTTGAACAAAATATTACTTATTTAAAAAATTTAGATAAACCAATTGAACCATTACCACCACCTGTTAATGTGAATAAATTAAATAAAACACTTCCTTCAATTTCATCTTTATTTCATTATTAATATAATTAATTAATCATATTAATAATATATTTGATTATATATTTAAGCACTTATTTAAGCACTTATTTAAGCACTTATTTAAGCACTTATTTAAGCACTTATTTAAGCACTTATTTAAGCACTTATTTAAGCACTTAATTCACCTTTGGTGTTATCTTCAACTAATTCGTAAATGAAAACAGTACCAAGTTCTTGAGCCATTTCTTGGAATTGATAAGGCGAAGCTTTAGCGAATGCTTTATTAGCTCTTTTACCAGCATCATATGGGTCATAGCTGAGATGAACTTCAGTAGTAGATCCGGAAGCTAGTCTTCTAACAAGAGCAGTTGAACCAATTACAACATTAGAATCTCCAGTTGATTCATTAACTTTAGCACAGACAACAGATCTTAAAGCATAAACATCAGTTCTGATTAAGAATTCGGTGTCGTATTCAACTTTACGGTTATTGATTCTTTCAAATCCAGCAATAGGTGTAGGAAGTTTGTTTAAGCTGAATGGTTGGTATTCGTTAAGTTTGATAACATTAGCACGTCTGTCAACGTAGAACATAAGAACACCACGAGAGTAGATAAGACTGGTGTTTCTGTATTCTAACATACCTTTGTGATTAACAAATAATTGTTGGGTATCTTTTGCTTCTTTGAGGTGAACAGGAGATTCATCATCAGCAATGAGAGGTAATTTAAGGTTAATCATAGGAACACTGGTAACAGTAGGTTTGACGTTCATGGCATATGGATTGGCGTTGAAGTTTTGAACATGAGGTAAAGAAGCTACAACAGTTGGTCTGAATGAGAATGCAGAGATAAGACGTTTTAAGACAGTACCGTCGTGGCGACCGTAAACAAGGTCAGGGTTATCGTTTTTGTTTTGTTTGCACATATCAATAGCACCTACAAATTCATTTAAAGAATTGTTGTAGTATTGACCAGAACGTAAGTTAAGAACGGAGTTCCATAATTGGTTTTGTAAGTTGCATCTGTTTAGAAGGTCCATAACAGGAGATCTGTTAGAGCAAACAATATCATTAGGGTCAGTAATTAAGTTGTAGAATAATTCATAATCTGGTAAACTTTGGATTTTTTCTCTGTTGTATCTGGTTTTTACAAGACCAGCAAGGTTAGAGTGTAAAAAGTGTTGTTCAACTAAGTTAATTTTTGGTAAGAAAAGAGCAACAATAACAGGGTGAACATGTTGTCCTAATCTGTGACCGTGTTCAGGGCTATAGCCACCCATGTAAGCTTCAGAAGCAAAGTCTTGGTATTGCATTGATTGTAAAACAACTTGAGCATGTAAAGGTCTATTAGATGATGCTAACTTGAGGATTTCTTGTAAATGACGGTAATCATTGTCATTGACGTTGAATCCTTGGGATGAACCATCTGCAGTTAAAGAACCAAGGACTTTTTGCATGTAAGTTGCAGGAACGTAAGCTTCAGGAGATTTGATTCCTACTAATTCTTGTTCGTAGATGCGTTGGAATTCAGCGAATTCAGCATCAGATAAGTTGAGTTTAGCTTTGTATTTAAGAGCTTTGTTTAAGAGTAAGTGAAATGGGTATTGTTCGTTGCTGTATTTTTCACGGATTAATTGAGCAAATTTTTTTGCTTTTTTGGTAACGTGTCTGTGTCTTCTAACGAATTCAGCTTGGACTTTGTCAGCTAATTCAACATCAGTGTATTTTCTTCTAAGGTTAGTTAAGTTAACAGCTGATACATTTCCTTTAGTTTTTTTAAATAATCTATCAACTTCTTCATCGACTTTAGTGGTTTTCATAGGTTTACTTCTTTCAGAACTTGTCATTATATACTATATTTTAGAAAAAAAAAATTTCTAAATATTTTTTTTTATTTTTATTTTATGTTCAATAAACTTTTTATAATAAAATATTGAAATAATTTTTAATTAAAGATTTTTAATTATATATATTAATGTCAGAATTATGGATAAATAAGTATCAGCCAAATAAGCTTAATCAATTAATTGGTAAAAATAAAGCTATTTTAGAAATATCTAATTGGCTAAATAACTTAAAAAATTCAAAAATACAAACCCTAATAGTATCAGGTCATCATGGTGTTGGTAAATCTATTTTAGTTAAATTAATATTAGATAAATTTAATTATCAAAGCCTAGTCATTAATCAAAATGATATTAAAGAATATAGAAATAAGGATTCTCTAAAAGATATTTTAAATTGTAAACACAGTGAGAATATTAATAATATAACATTTAATAAAAGACTAGCGCTAATATTTGATGGTGCTGAATCAATAACTCTTAGTTCAGAAAAAAAATATATTATGGAAATTTTTAAAGAGAACAATAAGACAAAGGTATTTCCACTAATATTTATTACTAATTTACATCATAATAAAATAATAAATGATATTAAAAAACAGGCCTTATATGTAGAAGTTAATTTTCCTGAAAAAAATGAAGCGATGTCAATATTATCTTATATTTCCAAAAAAGAAAATATTAAAATTAAGAAATCCGCAGTTGAATTGTTAATGAATTTTTGTGAAAAAGATATGAGAAAACTACTTTATCTATTTCAAGATGTCCATCAAAATTTTAAAGATGAACTAATTGATAGTAAAAAATTAATAAAATTTCTAGAATCTTCAAAAAAGAAAAATAAGGATATTAGCTTATTTGATGCAACTAAATTAATTATAAATAATGGTTTGGATTATATTGATATAAATCAATTATATGAATTAGAGAAAGTATTATTACCATTAATGATTCATGAAAATTATCCAAAAAAAATATTGGAAAATAGTAATAATAATCTTAAGACAAATTTGTATAATATGATTAAAATTTCTGATTCAATATCTAGAGGAGATAACATAGAAACATCAATTTATACAGATCAAAATTGGTTTCTTCAAAATATTCATGGATTTTTTACATGTATTAATACTAACTTTTGGATTAATAATAATTGTGATAAAACAATTTCTAATCTTAAATTTAGTAGGGATTTGAATAAAACTTCTCTAAAAAATATTAATAAAAAAAATATTAATAATATTAAAAAAATAATTGGTAAAAAATCTATTCAAGAAATTTTAATAATGGTTAAATTAGCAAATGAACAATTTAATAGCGGAAATATAGTTAAATTTATTGATATTTTAAAATCATACAAGAAGAATGTTACAGTAAAAGACATTGAATTATTTATTAAAATAGATAAAACAGTAGATTTTTTCCTTTTTACTACCAAACAGAAAAAAATGATAGAGAAATTGATTTAAAAAAAATTTATTTATAGTTTATATGAATGAAGAATTAATAAATGAAATTTATAATATTGTTAAAAATAATAATGATGGTAAGGTAGCAGATTATATACCAGAATTAGGCAAAGTTAATCCAAATAATTTTGGTATAAGTGTATGTACAGTAGAAGGAAAAATATATAATATAGGTGACTCGGATATAGATTTTTGTTTACAATCTACTTCTAAACCATTTAGTTATTGTATAGCTAGGGAACTATTAGGTTCAAAAAAGGTACACAATCATGTAGGATATGAACCAAGTGGATTAGCTTTCAATGCATTTACTTTAAATAAAGAGGGTTTGCCTCATAATCCTTTAATTAATGCAGGTGCAATTATGATTGCATCTTTAATAGGAAAAGATAAAGAACCTGCTGATAGATTTAATATGGTAAAAGATTATATATGTAAAATATCAGGAAGTGTTGATAAAATAGGGTTTGATAACAGTGTTTTCCTCTCAGAAAAGCAACATGCTGACAGAAATACTTCCTTAGCTTATTACATGAGAGAAAACGGTGCTTTTAAAGAAGATATTACCCCAGGTATGATTCAAGATAATTTAGATTTGTATTTTCAATGTTGTTCTATGTTAATAAATAGTAAGATAGGTGCGGTGATGTCTGCAACTTTAGCTAACGGAGGAGTTTGTCCTTTAGATAATACTGAAGTTTTTAGTAAAGAAACAGTTAGAGATTGTCTTACTATCATGTATGGATGTGGGATGTATGATTTTAGTGGTCAATTTGCATTTGAGGTAGGATTACCCGCAAAATCAGGTGTTAGTGGATGTATCATGTTAGTTGTTCCTAATATGATGGGTGTTTGTATTTGGTCTCCTCCATTAGATGAGCAGGGAAATAGTGTTAGAGGAATAGAAGTTTGTAAACTATTAAAAGAAAAATTATCATTACATATTTTTGAAAATATAGTTCAAAATAAAAATTTACTATTTGATAATGAAGAAAGTATTATTCAAACTTGTATTAATAGTGCTGCAAAAGGGGATATCGAAACAATAATGAAAATTAAAGATCATGGTTTTGATTTTAATAAGGGGGATTATGATAATAGAACACCATTACATTTAGCTGTAAATGAAGGAAATATAGAAATAGTAAACTTTTTATTAGAACAAAATGTTGAAAAAAATGTAAAAGATAGATGGGGTAACAGACCAATAGATGATATTAAAAATAAAACTTCAGATATATATTTACAAATTAAAGAATTATTGAAATAATTCTAATATTTTATCAATAGTTATTAATTGAATACTATTTTTGCTATTAATTGGATTAAAAATAAATAAATCATCAGTTAAATATAATACCATTTTATTAATATTATCTATCATATTATTATTAACAAAAGTCATATCATTATCTAATATAGAATAATATAAATATGATAATTCATTTTGTGTTTCAATATAATCTTTATAAAAAATATCTTTATTTTTTTTAACTTTTTTAACTTTTTTTTTTAATGATTCCTTAACTAAAGGAATTGAAGTATTCCAAATCATATTATTATTTTTTATAATACCATAAAAATTATAAGATGCTTTCATAATTTTATTATTTTTATCTAACACTAATAAGTTTTCTTCGTCTAAAAATTCAATAGTATAATTTTTTTTTGGATTAAAATATTTAGAAATATGATTAAATTTTTTAGTAAAATTATCATTTATTTTTTTTTCCATTTATATAAAATAATATATAATTTTTTTCTATATCTTTTTATATGCCATTTAAATTTATAGATACTAATAGTAATATGAGTATTATAATGATAATTGTAGTTTTTTTTATCTTTATTATGCCAATGTTAGAAAAAAAATACTCTAATGAAAAAGAAGATTTTTCTAACTGCTTAAAGAATTATTTAATTCCTGTATCAAATAAAATAGATACTTTAAAATGTTCACGTGATTGTTGTAATCATACTCAATGGCCAGTTCCTCATATGAAAAAAAATAAAAATTTAGCAACTAACATTATGTGTAACAGAGGCAATGGAAGTGGTTGTGTTTGCATGAATAAATCAAACTTTAATTTCTTGTCCAATAGAGGTGGTAATTAAATATTTAAAAAAAATTAAGTTCATATTATAAAAAATTATATCTAATATTTTATAATGTTAAATTTCCTAGTTGAAACTAAGAAAGAATATACAATTCAATTAGCCAATCTTATATTTTTTAAAATTTATGAAGGTTTTAATTCCCTATATAAAAAATCTATAGAAAAAACATCTGAAGAAGAAGTATTAAAAAATTTCCAAAAAGCATTAAAAAAAGTACCTAAATGGGACCAAAATTTAATTGATAATGAAACAACCAGAATATGTATTGACAATTATGAAATCATAGAAAATTTATTAAAAGCTATTGTTAAATCGAATATGATGATGTTAACTTATGATCCTAGATCAAAAAATAATAGAATAGATATGACTAAATATGATAATATTAAAGTAAATAAATTAATTCATCAAGTTTATGTTGAATGTGCTCGTGAAATTTTTAATAATCCGTTTTTATTTTATCATAAATATAATCCTTTAGAACTTAAAAGGAATCAAAGAGATATTTTTAAAATTATAAAAAATAGTGTAGAAGAAGCTATAAGAAAATTATTACCAATGAAAGATATCTTAGAAATATATTTAGGAGATAACTATACACCAACAGAAGTAGTTAAAAGAATATCTGAAAAAAACCCTATCATAAATAATCAATCTTTATTGAGAAACCTTAATGTACCTGCAGTTACAAATCCAACTTTACCAATGGTTGGAGGAAATGTTAATCCAATAAATAAACATATTCAAGAAAATGTTAATCCAATAAATAAACATATTCAAGGAAATCTTAAAAAAGATACAATTCAATCTATTCTTGACAGACATGATGTAAATTTATCTTCATCTTCTGATGTAAATAAAAATTTTATTAAGAAAGTTCAACAAAATGAATCTATTGATAGAACAAAATCCAATCTAAAATCATTAGATTCAAAAATAAAAGAAATATTAAATAATGATTTAAATGATAGTGAAAGTGATATTTCATTATCTTACAAACCAGAAAATACTGAAAATTACCAAGAAGTTTTTGGGAACTCAGAGAGAGAACCAGCTAAAATTCAAACTGGAGATAATACTGTTAAGAATACTGGTGAGAATACTGTTAAGAATACTGTTAAGAATACTGGTGAGAATACTGATAATAACAAAAGTATTAATTCTATAAATACTGCTGAAAAAAAAAATTTAATGAAAAAAAATAAATTTTTTAATAATTATATAAATTTTTAAATACGGTTAACACATTATTTTTTTACTTGGATATACATTATCTAACAAAATAAACGCACCTGTTAATACTAACACTAACGATGTTATTTCCATCCTTAACATTCTATCTTGTGGAAAATATCTTAATAATAGGATACTTAACACTAGAAAAATTAAATACTTTAAATTATTTTTAAATATACTTATTAAAACACTTTCTTTTATTTTCATAGTACAATTCTTTTCTTTTTTCCTTTCAAAAGATACAAAATTATCATCTACTGGTGTCATATATATAGATCGAGGTTTTTTTATATCTAAAAATCTAATTATAATTAATAATGAAAATATATATATTAGTTTTATGTTTAATAATTATTTTTTTAAAATATCGCTTAAAAAATAAAAAAAATAAAAATAAAGTATTAAAATTTTTTAATTTTTCATGTTTGCCATTTGTTATGATTATATTAACATTAACTTTTAATCAGGATTTACTATGCTATTTCCAAAATAAAGAATCTGTAGTTTATAGCCACGTTTATACAGAACCTGCAGATTTTTAATTTTTTCTAAATTAATTTAATGACTACAAAAGATGTTAACTTTGGAGCTACAAAAATTAAATTAAAAAGATTTGACCTTAAAAATATGGCACAACATGCTACTATTGCAATGATTGCTAAAAGAGCTTCTGGTAAAAGTTATCTTACCAAAGAAATTATGTATCATAAAAGAAACATTCCATCGTGTCTTGTTATTAGTAAAACTGAAAAATTAAATAAATTTTATGGAGAATTTGTACCAGATAGTTATATTTTTAATGCATTTAATACTTCTATTCTTACTAAACTCTTTAGAAGACAAGGTAAATTAAATGAAGATAATTCTAGAAGGAAAAAACAAGGTAAGAAATTAAAAGATGATAGTATTATGTTAATTATGGATGATTGTATGAGTAGTAAAGGTAGTTGGGTTAAAGATGAAAATGTTCTTGAATTATTTTTTAATGGAAGACATCATCATGTATCTTTTATTCTTACTATGCAGTTTGCACTAGGTATTCCGCCAGAAATGAGAAGTAATTTTGATTATATTTTTCTTTTAGCAGAAGATTTTATTAGTAATAGAAAAAGATTGTATGATCATTATGCTGGTATGTTTCCTAGTTTTGATATGTTTCAACAAGTGTTTTCTGATGTGACAGAAAACTATGGATGTATGGTAATTGATAATAGAATTCATAGTAAAGATATTACTAAAAAAGTATTTTGGTACAAAGCTAAAACTACGCCTAGTTTTAGAATTGGAAGTAAAAAATATAGAAAATATCATAAAAAAAATTATAATAGTAATTGGAATAGAGAAATTAAAACATTTGATGCTTCATCTCTTATTACTAAGAAAAAAAATAAGATTAAGTTTATTGTAGAAAAAGTTAAAAAATAATAAATTCTAAGATTGTTTAATGTTTAGAAGAAACATTTTATTAGGTGTTCGCTTCTTACACGATAGGAAATTACCTAGCGTTAAACCAACAAAAAAAACTACTACAAAACTAATTGGTACTGATAGTCCTAAAAAAGCTAATTATAATAATAATTCAAAAAAAAAAATTAATAAATAAATATATTATCTATTTATTAATTTATACTGTCATTTCTGACTTGTCTGGTGTTTTCCCCATATTAAGTTTGATAGAAATACCTTTATTTATATCTTCAATTTCTGATTTTCTATCTTCCATCTTTTTAATTTGTTTTTCTATTTCTTCCATGTTCTTTAATAATTTTTGTTTATCTTCATCATTTGCAGATGAAATATTTTCGTCTAGCTCAGATTTATTTTTATTTCTTTGTTCAATATTAGCATCAAGGTTCTTTTTGATTTGTTCATTCTTTTGGTGTTCATGAAAAAGTTTAGACTTTTCTTGATTTTCTTTGTAGTTTTTCATAATACTATTAAGTTTTTCATTAGCATATTCGGAATCTTTAACATATTCTGATTCAGGATCAGGGTCAAATGCAAGCCATTTTCCCATTTCACCTACAAATACATTATGATATTCATCATATTCTCTAATTTTTTTGGCATGTTCACATGCTGATTCATAACTATCAAATGCACCTCTAACTTTAATTCCACTTAAAGTTGCTTTATCTTCTTTAGTTGGTGTTAGAAATGATAAACAAACAAATTTTTGATTAACAGGTAAGAATGTAGTATCTTCAGTAAGAAGGTCTTTTTTGGACATTATAATAAATGACCGTTTAATCTTTATATGTTTATTTTTAATCCACATTCTTTTTCTTTAATTTAAACTCTTTTGAATTTAAATCACTATATCCCATCCATATACTAGGTTCATCAAACATGTTATCAAATACTTTACTAGGAATATCTTTAGTAATTGGTTTATTTTCAATAGGTTTACTACAAGAACATTTAACACTACTTATAGATAAACTATTAGTCAATATAATTATTCCAAAAATAATCATTATAACAGAAAAATTATATAATAAATGATTCATATAAATATATTTATATAATAATATTATAAATTCTATAAATATATTGTCATATTGAGGTAGGATAAAATTCCCATCTTAAATGTTTACAACATTTTTTCCAGAATATATCATGTTCCATTAATTTTTTATGAGATTTAAGTAATGGAAAGTAAGGCAATAAATGGTCTAATTCTAGCAACTCGCAAAATTTATAAATAATATAACTATATGAAATAATGTTTTTTCTATTTTTTGGCTTATATAATTCCCATGGTTGTTGAATCGACATAAACATACTGCAAAATTTCTTTTCAATATCAGAACTAATTTTAGGAGGCGGTAGTCCTGATAATTTATTTATAATATAAGGTATATGTTCATATAGATTACTGTATCCTAATTTGAATAATATTTTCTGCATACGGTCTCTATTTAATTTTTTTGGGTCTTTTATTCTAGATTTTTTAATTTCTCTAACAATTAATTCATAAATTATATCATCAATATCAGTAGTTTCTTTTGCTTGAAATTGATTTAACCATTCTTTAAAATGACTTAATCTTTTATAACAAGAATATTCTTTAATAACTTCATCCATAATTACATTTTCAGTATCTCCGCATTCAGCACAAACATAAGCAGAATTATGTAAATCTAAAATTTTTTCTATTTTACACGCTTTACAATATATAATTCTATCTTTTCCATCATCTTCTTTTATTCTAATTCCTTCAACGCGATGACAAAAATTTTCAAATAATGTAGATTTCTTAATAGTATCATCATTTTTTAATTCCTTTTTCTTTTTTTTATTCATTAAATCTAATATTGATACACCTATTTTTTTTTTATCGTTTTCATTATCTCTATAATTATAGTAATTATAAATTATATCTCCTGCTTTATTATAATATTCCATTCTATCTTGAGATTTTAATGAAATAATCTTTTCTTCGATTGTGTCTATTTTTTTTATTATCTTCTTTTTTTTTTCTATATTTGTTGAGTTAAATGTTACGTTATCTTCAAATTCTAATAAATCATTTTGTAATTTGATTAAATCATTTTGTAGTTTATCTAATTGAGTTATATTCTTTTTAAATTTTTTACAATTCTCTTGATGCTTTTTATCTAAGGTCGAATGATTCTTGATCTGATTTTGTTTTACTTTTACCTTCTTATTTTTCTTAATCTTAAAATTACTCATTAAATCTATAGTTGTAAATTTCTTAAATAACTTTGTTATTTTAAGAAATAAATTTATTCATCTATTGTTTCTAACCTGAATTTATATTCTGTTTTTGGTTTCATCCTACGGGGCTTAGGATTATAATCTACTCTGTAACAAGTTCCTCCTATTTCATTTCTTGGTTCATTGTCAATTGGTTGCCATCTACAATTCTCACGACAATCATTTCTAGTCTTTTCTAAACAATTTATATCTTCAATAATATTATATGAAGAAAATCCTTTTGATTCTAAAAATGTTCTTATTTTACCTATTTTAAAAGGTCTGTTAATACCTACTTGATATTTTATTGCAGTTAATACTTCATTATTAGCTACTTTAGGTATATATTTATCTAATATATCATCTCCAATTACTTTATCTTCAATATTTTCTGTTTTATTTTCACCATCAGTAGATTTTTTTATTCTTTCTAAAACTTTGTCTTTTAATCTGGTTTTACCAAGTCTAAAATAAAATTCCTCTTCAGATATTCCATATTTATTAACTAAAACAGCATAAGCATGGCTAACTGGTATTGATGAATCATTTCTATATTGCTCATGCTTCCACAAGTCATTTTTTATAGTATCATCTTTATTTGATAAAATATCTTCATCTTCACCCCATAAAATTTTATTTTTTATATCTTTATAAAGTACAGGGTATAATGTAGAACCTCCAATTATAGATTTTAGTTTGAGATATTTTGTTTTATATTTTAAATATTTTTCTCTATAGTTCATATACTATGTTAAGAAAAATATTTAATAAAAATTTAAATAAAAGCCATATTAGAAATATTCATATTATTAGACAAACACAAAACTTAGACAAAGTTATGACTACACCGTGTCAAACCTTTTTAGATTTAATTGATTCTAAAGTTAATCAACAACACATGGATTGCTTAAATGAAAGAAAAAGAGTTTTTCAACATAGTGATTATAACTATAGAAATGATACTAAAGAAATTAGGAAATCTGATTGGACAGCTAAATCTACTCCAGAATTTCTATTAAAAAGACATGTAGAATTAACAGGACCCGGTAATGATAGTAAAATGGTTATTAATGCTATTAATTCATCTGCAAATGCTTATATGTTAGACCTAGAAGATTCTATGACACCATCTTGGGATAACGTAATTGATGCACATAGTAATATAATTCAAGCAGTCAGAGGAACATTATCTGATACTAAAATGGATAATAAGGGAAATATAATAAAAGAATATAATATTAACAATGATAATAAACCAAGTTTTTTTGTTAGAGCTCGTGGATTACATATGTTAGAAAATAATGTTACTAATAATGACCATAAACCATTATCTGCTACTGTTTTTGATATAGGAACTTTTATGTTTCATAATGCTAAATATTTACATAATAATAAGATGGGACCAAATCTTTATATTCCAAAATTAGAATCATATGAAGATGCTAAGTTTATTAGCCGAGTTATTAGTGAATGCGAAGAATTATTAGATATACCATATGGTACTACTAATGTTACTGTTCTTATAGAAACATTTCCTGCAATTTTTCAAACAAATGAAATAATTTATGCCCTTAAAGATCATATTGTAGGTCTAAATTGTGGAAGATGGGATTATCTATTTAGTATGATTAAATGTTTAGGTAGTAATACTATCTTGCCTGATAGAAATCTTTTAAGTATGAACCAGCCATTTTTAGAAGCTTATGTTAATGAAATAGTTACAAGTTGTCATAGAAGAAATATTCATGCAATGGGTGGAATGTCTGCTTTTATACCTACAACTGATAAAGACGAAAATATTAGAATCTTAAATGATATTACAATGGATAAAATCTTAGAAATAGAAAGAGGATGTGACGGAGCTTGGGTAGCTCATCCTGGTCTTATTCAACCAATACAAGATTTATTTGAAGATAAATTAGGTGGTGATAATATGATTAACTATATTCCGGATGTAATTACTATGAAGAGCGATAAAGATAAAGAAGATTTAATAAAATTAGATGGAAAAGTAAGTTATTCAGAATCAACCTTAAGAGACAATATTTCTATTTCACTTCAATACATTTCTGCATGGTTGAGTGGTAATGGAGCTGTTGCTCTTAATAATTTGATGGAAGACTTGGCAACTTCTGAGATATCAGTTTTTCAAATAAAACAATGGCTTAATAATAATGTTACCATAGATGGAGACTATAGCTTGAACGAAGAAATTTTAACAAAATTTATCGATGAAGAATATGAAAAAATGTTAAAATCAAATATGGTGAATTATGCTTCTAGAAACTTTGTATTTGCTAAAGATATTTTAACTAAATATGTTATGGATAGAGAAGATAAATATCACTTTTTACCAGATGTTGCACAACCATATCTAAATAATAAAAATGGATATAACAGTGTTCAATTTGATAAAAAAACTATTAGTGGATTAGCAGGGTCAAGGACACTCAGAGGTGTTGAACTTACCAAACACAGAGGAGAATTTTTAAACAGATTCCTTTACGAAGAGGGAAATGATAGTTATAAATTTTTAGGAACAAGTAATGGTATTGCTGGTGTAAATGTAGTTGCTGGTGGTAAAGGTAAGGTTGGTCCCTATGCAGGTGGTTGGCAATCAAATGCTATGAAAAATCGTTTAGGTATGTTATTACCAGATACATTACATGTTTCACCAGAAGAAGTAGCCAATTGTGCTGAGGAGATTAACCATCATCTTGAAAGAGCAGATCAAGTACAACATATTCAAAAACTTAATGATCCTGACTTTCCAGATTGTGTTGATTACTATGATATGGCATTGTTAGCAGATTTGGAACAAGGTTGGAGTGTCCCAGAAAAGACTAGAATCAGTGTTAAAAAAGCTATTCTTAATGGAATTAATGTAATTCACATTGAAGATCAAGGTGTAGCTAAAAGATGTGGTCATTTAGGTGATAAAGAATTAAATACCTATGAAGATCATGCTGTTCTTATGAGGTCTGCTAATCTTGCCGCCCAAGAACTTTTAGGCCCAGAACAAGCTGATAAACAATGGGTTAGATTTGTAGCTAGAACAGATGCTTATTCCGCTAAAAGAATTCATAATTCTAGAAACCTTCATGATCATAATAACCCAGAATATAAATTTGTTGATTGGGATAGAGGATATTCACCAGACGGAAAATATCTTTATCTTAATCAAGGTGTTAATCCAGATACAGGAAGAACTTGGGGATTAGATTTGTCAATTGAACGTTCAGCAAGATTAATTGATGATGGACTTGCAAGTCATGTTTGGATGGAAACACCTAATGCAGATTTACAAATAGCTAAAGATTTTATATCAAATGTAAACAATATATTGTTACCAAAAGGTAAAAGAGGCTATGGTTTATATAATCATTCACCATCATTTGATTGGGATGTTAAATTTTTTGCTGAAGCAGAAATATTAACTGATAAAATCATGAAATATGTTATGGATGAAGTTTATGGGTATGCTCATAGTTTATGTGATGATGTTACGGTTATGAATCGTTTATTGACTTCATCTTATAGTTCTGTCTTTGAAGATTCTATTAGAAATTTTATTAGTAATCATGGTGAAGAAGTTCAAGGTGATAAATTATTTACAGATGAAAATATTAAAAATATTTCAATGCATTGTTTAGATTACGTTAGAGGTGAAGAAAAATGGACCAAAAATATTAATGATAGAATGGAATTATTAGGAAATTCCCATATTGATGATAGTATGAGAGGATTTTTAAATCAGCAAAAAATAAATGGATTTAATCCTAAGAAAAATATAACTGAAATTATAGTCGATCAGAGATTAAATAATTTTAGTCCAATGTTAGCATCATTTGGATTTGATATGCATCTTATTACTTTACCTGAATTTCATGTAACCGCCTACAACATGCACATGCTTGCTGATGATTTTGCTGTAAATGGAATAAACGCATTTGTAAAAAATACTCAAAGACCAGAGAGAATATATTCTGAAACAGACAATTCATATACTTATTACAAACATCAAACTGCTACTGGAACTGGAATTGAGGCACTTTTTAACCAATCTGTTGGTTCTTCGAATGTTAACACACTTTCAGATTCTACAGAATCAGATGATACATGTTCAAGAGAAAATTAATTATAAAAAATATAAAAATGTTTAAAAATATTTAAAATCCATTTTTTTTTATAAAAATATATAAAAATTTTATAAAACCATGTTTTTTTTTGAGAAAAAAGTTTAAAAAAAATTTTTTTCTAAAACAATATATATAACATGGGTGGCGGTTTAATGCAACTCGTAGCTTACGGCGCACAAGATGTTTACCTTACTGGTGAACCTCAAATCACATTTTTCAAAGTTGTCTACAGAAGACACACTAACTTCTCTGTTGAACCTATCGTTCAAACTTTCTCTGGTTCTTCCGATTTCGGTAGAACTGTTACCTGCAACATCAATCGCAATGGTGATCTTATCTCCAAAATGTATGTTGTTGTTGACTTAGAAGCAAAAACTGATACTAACTGGGGATACGTTTCCAGACTTGGTCATGCTGCTCTCGAACACGTCAAAGTCGAAATCGGTGGTTCCAAAATCGATGAACACTACGGTGACTGGCTCAACATCTGGCACGAACTTACCAGAAATGACTCTCATGACCGCGGATACGACCGCATGATTGGTAACACTAACGCCATGAAAGCCCTCGGTGGAGACCACGGTGCATACAGAATGTACGTTCCTTTACAATTCTGGTTCAACCGTAACAACGGTTTAGCTTTACCTCTTATTGCTTTACAATACCACGATGTCCGCATGACTATCAAATTCCGTGACGCAGCCCAATGTGTTAACCACACTGGTGCTGCCGTTACTAACGGACCTGAAATGAAAGATGCTACTTTACTCATCGACTACATCTACCTTGATACCGAAGAAAGAAAAAGATTCGCACAAGCACAACACGAATACCTTATCGAACAATTACAATTCACTGGTTCCGAATCTGTTCCTTCCAAAAACAACAAATACAGACTTAACTTCAACCATCCTTCTAAATTTCTTGTCTGGGCCTTCCAATTAGATGCCTTCCGTGGTAAATCTTTCCTTGACTGGGCAACTGATGGTGACTGGGATGCTGCTCTTAACAGAGCCGCAAGAAAAGTCTGGGTTGCTACTCACACTGAAGCTGATGGTTCCATCACAAATGATAACAATGATGCCACTTTAACCTTAGCTGAAGCTTTAGGTGCTGGAGTTAATGGTGTCATGGACGCAATGGGAAACAGAGTCGTTGCTATCCCAACAAACACCACACCAAAAGCTGATGGTTCAGATATCCAATTAGTTTCTCACGATTTAACCTTAGCTGACTTATCTACTGCAGTTACTGGTGTTACAAGAGTCACTGTCAATGACCACTTCAACTACGGTGTCAATGCTGATGGTTCAGGTAACCCTTGCGCTAATGCCAGATTACAACTTAACGGTCACGAACGTTTCACCGAACGTGATGGTGACTACTTTAACTACGTCCAAGCTCACCAACACTTCAGCAACACACCAGCTGACGGTGTCAATGCTTACTCCTTTGCTTTAGAACCAGAAAAACATCAACCATCTGGAACTTGCAATTTCTCAAGAATCGATAACACTACCTTAAACGTTGAACTTACCAATGCTGCTGATGCACTTAACAACGGTAACTCATCCACTGTCAACATCTACACTGTTAACTACAATGTCCTTCGTGTCATGAGTGGTATGGCGGGTGTTGCCTACAGTAACTAAGTTTAATAACTTATTTCATTTAATTAATTAGATAAATTTATTAAATGAAAAATTGATTTAAAGAAATGAAACATTATTTATTAATGAACCAAATAGAAATCTTAAACAATATCGCATATGTAACATATGAAGATTTTATGTTAAAAATAAATGCAAAGAATTTAAAATATTTATTAATCCAAAATGAATGTAATTCAATACATAATCCACCTAAATGGTTTATAGATAATAATAAAGAGATTTATACATTAGATACAAATAATAATAAAAAACGTTTAGTTGATATAATTATGAAAAAAAAAGTTAGGAAATATATTTTTGAAAATGATAATCATTTTGACTTTACATCTGATAATATCGTAGTTAAAACTAAAAAATTTCTGAATTATCTTAATAAAGAATTTAAAATTGAAGAAAAAATAAATGGTGTTATAAAAAGAACAGGGAGGAGTGCAGGAGTTGAGAAAAATCCTATTTATAAAATTAAAGTAGATAATAAAGATATATTTTTAATGTACTGTGAAGTAGATACATACACAATTATTGATAAAAATACAATAGAAAAAATAAAAAAGTTTAATAATAAAGAAGTTACTTGGTATTTGTTGAAAAACGGCTATATAGGTGGTCATGTTAAAATAAAAAATAAAAAAACTATAATTTATCTCCACCAACATTTAATGGATCATTATGGAAAAGGTCTAACTAAAGGTACTAATACAGTTGACCATATTAATACAAATAAATTAGATAATAGACTTGATAATTTACGATTAGTTAATCAATCTGAACAGAATAAAAATAGAGGTAAAAGAAAAAGACAAAAATCTGCTAAATGTAGTTTACCTGATTTTATTAAAGAGCTACCAAAATATGTTCAATATATAAATTCAAAAGGAGGGTATTTTTGTATTAGGAATCACCCTAATTATCCAAATGAATACTTTCAATCATCTACAAAAAAAGAGGTTTCATTGCAAGAAAAATACCAATCTACCTTAGATAAATTAAAAGAGTATAATAATAAAAAAATAAAAACATTAGATAAATCATCAAATTCTAATACTGGAGTAAAATATATTAGTAAAACTTTAATTCATTCAAATGATGCTTTTTCATTTGATATTAAAATAGAAGGAAAAAGATATACTAAAAAGAAATCAAAAATTGAATTAAAAGACTTTCTACAGTTAGTTTTAGCTACTTTTCCACATATTAGAAAATATCTGGAAAAAGAATGGAATGTATCATTTATTACTTCAGATAATAATATTAATCACTTGAAACAAATGCTACCTAAATATTTTAGTATGTATCAAGAGAAAAAAAGGAATAAGGATGAATATTTTTGGATTATTAGTTATAACAAACGTGCTAATGGTAAAAGAATTTCAATTAAAAGAACTTTAGCTAATATAAATTCAGAAAGTGTAAAATCTACCATTAATAGTATTAATCTTAAACTATAATCTTAATTATTTTATTTAATATTTTTGGCTTGCAAATAATAATATTTAAAACAATATTTACTTTTTGCTTTTTTATTTTTACAATATTTACAAACAAATGATTTTAATATTCCATCTGTATTTGAAATAACACTTATATTATATGTGTTACTTGAACAAAAAATACATGGAAAAATCCAACCTATTCTATTAATAGTTGGTTTTTCACTTACAGCTACCGTTATTTCTTGCTTTTCCAAATCAAACTCGTAAATATGTGTGTGCATATTATTTTAGTTGATAAATAAAAATACTTAAATAATATTTTACTATTTTATTTATATGGCAGATTTTGGAACTGTATTTAATAACGAGATATTCGAAGATGAATATAGTAAAAGTAATCAAATTGATTTCTTTTTTACAAAAAGAACTACTAGTTATATTAAAGAGGTTATTCAAAAAGACCTTACTAGAAAAGACCAAAAATTTATAAGTACTAATAATTTTATAGTTTTAAATTTAAATTTTGATAATGTTAAAGAAGAAGATGTTATCTTGGTAGAAATTTGGGGAGATAAAGGCTATTATTATCAAGGTAAAATTAGTGAAAGTAAAGGGAATTTTCCACTAATTGCATTAAAATTAAAAGAAGATTCACAAATATTTTTAAAATTAACCATAAAGAATAATGATGATAAACCAACTAATTATATTAACTTCATAAATATTCCTAAAAAATATCAATTAGAAGAAGATGATACTACTGAAAATAATATATAAATTAATGTAATGAATGATAAACTAATTATAAATCAAAAGCATGATTTTGGATTTGATATTAAAATAAAGAGAAAAAAGAGTTTTTTTAAAACAAATAGATTATTATTCTACAATAATAATGATAAACTATTAGGTTTTTTTGATATGAAAGATAATGTTTATGATTTTGGAAATAAATGTTTTAAAATTAATTTTAAAAAATTAAGATTAATTAATGGATTTCATTTTAATTTTTCGATAAGATTTCTAGATAACAGTCTTTATGCAGATATGGAAGGTTACTTGTCGCAATTTAATAGAAAAAAAAAAATTAAAGCTAATTTTATTTCAAAAAATTCCAATAAAACTATTATAACTGAAAGATTTAATTTTCTACCAAAAGATGGAATAGGTTCTAAAAAAAATGTACAATTTTATATTAATGATGATTTTTTCTTTAGAGTATATAAAACAAAAAATAAGAATTATAAAATAATATTTGATGATAGTGTTAATAAAAATAAAATAATATTAATAGCAATGTTAACATCTTGTTTGTTTATTTAAGTTTAAATTTTTGAATTTGAATCAAAATTGTATCTAAATCTTTAATAATAATATTAGTTGTTCTAGAAAACACATCTTTAACTTCACCTTTATTAAGTCTATAATTAAAGTGAATTACTCTATCAAGCGGATGTGGTAAATTATAACTAAACATATCAACATACTTATCTTTAAGAGCATAATATGAAACTAAATTTCCTAAAGTATGGTCTTGATCACCTACTTTTAAGGTACCTACCATTTCATTTTCATCTGAAATTGACTCATTTAAATCTAATAATTGTTTTTTTAGATTTTCAACACTTCTTATTAGGATTTCTTTTTCATCAATTTGTCCTCTTGATTCAACAAATACATTAAATTTATCATCACTTAACATTTCATATGAAAAAATAGAACAAGCACTAAATTCAGCTGTATTATTTAATTCAGTTCCTATTTCAGAAACACTACTAAATTTAATTTGCTGGTTTGCTTGTAATTTCACAATTGGAATGGGATTTTTATAAGGGTTATTAATTTTTTTCCCGTGATAATAAAAAGTACAGTTATCTGTAGATACTGTTACAATATCTTTAGTGTCATTAGTATAATCTAAATACATGTTAATGTTATTAAGTGAACTTGTATCTACAGATTCATCCTGACTATTAATATCAACATTATCAAATAATAAAAAATTATCTTCCTCATCATCTTCACCTTCTTCTTGTTTATTATTAAAAAACACACTTTTATTTTCAATTCCAATTACAGGAATTGCCTTAATTCTATTTTTCATATAATTATTATGAAAAACACTGTTATTTTTAGTAATCGAAGTATTCCAACTATAAATAGGTAAATCACTTAAAGCTATTCTTCTAATTGAATTTACCAAAGGATGAGATACATCCTTTCCAGAAAAACTAAATTCCAATCTGGTATTCATAAAAGTATTATCATATTCAGCCATTTTAACTGATATATTTTTGTTACTCATATAATATATTTTATATTTTTTCTTTAATTATCAATTTTTTTAAACTTTTAGTTTCGTTCTTATGTAAAAAAAATATTATATATTATAATGAAAATATTTTTTTATTCAAATGATTGTTTAAAATGTAAAAAATTATGGAAAATAATGAAAGAAAAAGATATGGCATCTAAATATAAAACAGTTTGTATTGATAATAATGCTAATTTACCTAAAAATATTAAAGAAGTGCCTACTATTATTGATAGTGAATTATCTGATATTTTAGTAGGCGATAAAGCTTTTGATTATATCTCAAGTTTAAAATATTTTAATTTTCCTAGTAATAATTTCAATAACTGGAATAATAGACTAGTACCCAAACCTAAAATCATAGAAGATAAAAAAGCTTATGATGAAAAAGCAATGGAAAGTACTTCTGAACATTTTGATAACAAAAAAGAGGTTATGAAAATGGTTAATATTAGAAGACAACAAGATATTGATTTTAAAAAAAATATTAATTAGAGCTTCTTATTGATTTTTAAAAAAATATTAATTAGAGCTTCTTATTGATTTTAAAAAAAATATTAATTAGAGCTTCTTATTGATTTTAAAAAAAATATTAATTAGCTTCTAATTGATTTATAATCTTATTACTATATTCATTAAAATCTCCTCGAAACTTTTTAACTTTTTTATTTTCTATTAAAAATAATTCTATCATTTCTTCCATACTTTCTATCAAGTGGCTTTCATGAGTTATTACCATAAAAGCTCCTTCAAATTCTACTAAAGCATTAATGAGACATTCTACTGTTTCTATATCTAAATGATTAGTAGGTTCATCCATTACTATTAATTGTGGTCTACTAAAAATTAGTTTTACAATAGCTACTCTTGCTTTCATACCACCTGATAACTCCCTAATTTTTTTAAGGTGAGCTTGTGGTTCTAATTTTACTTTTCCAAGATAAGCTCTTGCTATAAATTGTGGTTGACCCGCAAAATCATTAGGTACAAATTCTGCCAAATATTCTACTGGACTTTTATCCATTGGTAATGTATTTTCAAAATGTTGGTCGTATACACCAACTCTAACTTTACTTGAACGATGAATACCTTCAACAGATAAATCACCACTAATTATTTTTAA
>Ga0206131_10000235_pt1 | contig 79168 bp, 62 predicted proteins | sample Helgoland_Spring_FD_148636 | JGI IMG/M metagenome (GOLD analysis project Ga0206131, IMG submission 148636) | Pelagic subsurface seawater microbial communities from Kabeltonne, Helgoland, North Sea - Helgoland_Spring_Bloom_20160517_1 | ecosystem: Environmental > Aquatic > Marine > Epipelagic ... | reverse complement strand
TCATTTCATCTCTTAACTTCGCCGCAGTTTCGTAATCTTCATTGTCAATAGCAATTTTTAATCTTTGGTCATAGGTTAATTCTTCTTTATCTTCTTTAGAAATAAACTTGTTTATCATGGCCATAAAGTCTTTAGCTCCTTCATGTTCTTCTGTAATGTATCCTCTAAAATCAAATACATTTAAGTTATCAGTTATATCAATTATTACATATGCTGACTCTGAACTTAAATCCTTGAAAACTTGATTCAACTCTTCTATGTCACCTGAAAAAGGAAAAAATATAGTGCTTGCGCTTTTTACATAACTTATATCTCTTTCTTCAAAAAATTTTTCCATTAAATTTTCTAAATCTGAAATAATACCTAAAGGTTTTGCTCCTAGTAATGTTGACATGTAAAATCTTTCTTTTTCTTGTAGGTTTTTCATAATTTTTTGTATTTGTGTTTTTATAAAACGATTTTTTTTTAAAAATATTACAATATTATTTCTTTTTTCTCCAAGAATCTTTTAATGGTAAAACCATGTTCCAGACATCTTTTGACTCTTTAGTATAATATCCATTTCGCTCAAACTGAACAGCATATCCTTCACTTTCTTCTGAAGTAGATATTTCAGTAAAAGCTTTAACTTCTTTTTTAGATTCTTTATTAATTTCATTTAAAAAATCTTCTGTAGGCTCTTCAGTAGAAAAAAGCCTGTCATAAACATTAACATTTATAGAGATATTATTGTCAGCATTTACCCAATGTAATGTGCCTTTTATTTTTCTACCATCATCAGACCATCCACCTCTTGTTTCTGGGTCATATGTACACAATAACTCTATAACATTTCCTTTTTCATCCTTAATTACCTCATTACAAGTAACATAGTATCCATATTTAAATCTTACTTCTTTATTGTTACTAAGTCTAAAGAATTTTTTTGGAGCATTTTCCATAAAATCTCCTCTCTCTATATAAAGATGTTTTCCGAAATTAACCATTCTATAGTTTTCTTCTTCGGATTCTGGGTTTAGTTTGGCTGGTAACATTTCTTCACCACCCTCCCAGTTTGTTATTGTTACTTTTAGAGGGTCGAATACTGTCATTCTTCTATTAGCATCTTTATTTAAAACTTCTTTTATACAAGATTCAAATAAAGAAGAATCAATTAAACTTTCTCTTCTTGATATTCCAATTTTTTCACAAAACAATTTAATTGCCTTAACTGGGGCGCCTCTTCTTCTTAGTCCTGATAAGGTAGGTAGCCTAGGGTCATCCCAACCATCCACAATACCCTCTTCGACTAATCTCTTTATCTTTCTTTTACTCATAACCGTATGAGACAAGTTGAGTCTAGAGAACTCTATTTGCCTTGGCTTTATATCTCTCTCTATTAATTCATTTATAATCCAGTTGTAAAGAGGTCTGTGAGGTTCAAATTCTAAAGTACATACAGAATGAGTTATATTTTCTATAGCATCAGACAAACAATGAGCAAAGTCATACATAGGATAGATGCACCATTTATCTCCAGTTTTTTGATGATACTCTTTTTTTACACGATATATTATAGGGTCTCTCATGTGAACATTAGAAGATGACATATCTATCTTAGCACGCAATGTCATTTTACCATCTTCAATATCTCCACTTCTCATGGATTCAAATAAAGATAAATTTTTCTCTACACTTAAATCTCTATTTGGACTGGGCTTACCTGGGCTGTCTGTTGTGCCCATATACTCTTTTATTTCTTCAGAATTTAAAGTACAAGCATAAGCTTTTCCCTTTTTAATTAGTTCTAAAGCAAAATTATATATCTTATCAAAATAGTCAGAAGCGTAATATATATTCTCTGGTTTTAATCCTAACCACTCAATGTCTTCAATTATAGCCTTTGTGTATAGTTCTGATTCGTTTGAGGGGTTGGTATCATCAATTCTCAAATTACATTTACCATTATATTTTTCTGATAATCCAAAATTTAAAAACATAGATTTAGCATGTCCAAGATGCAAAAAACCCGAATTTTCGGGAGGAAATCTAGTGACAATATCTTTTACATTTCCCTCTTCAATTATCTCTTCTATGAAATTTTTACCTTCTTTATTATCCATTTTTTAATTTTTTATAAAGTTACTTAAATTAGATATAAAAAAAAAGCTGAAGACGCTTTAAAACATCTTCAGCTTTCAGTAATTGTTGTTTTGTTATTTATCTATATCAAATTTATAAATAATTTTCTTACCAGAAAAATTTTTCAGCTCTGGCATTTTTGTATCACCTATAGTTTCATCATTTATTTCAGAAATATGAAGTTCATCACATAAATGAATTGTAGATTCGTATATTCTTTTCCCCCCTATAACCCAATCAGGATTTTTTTCCAAAGCTTGTTCAAGGGTGTTATATCCTTTTCCTACAACAATAACTTCTCTTCCTTTTAGAGGAGGCATAGATTCATATGTTGTTCTACCCACAAGAAGCTTACATCCCATTGTTAAGTTTTTAAAATGCTTTAAATCCTCTTTACAATTCCAAGGGAGTTTATTATCCTTTCCAATGTATCCTGCTTTGTTTGTTGCAATTATTATTTTCATATGTTTAAAAATAAAGAAACACAATCAATTAAGATTGTGTTTCTTGTTGGCCTACTAGGACTCGAACCTAGAATGAAGGCACCAAAAGCCTTAGTGTTACCATTACACCATAGACCAATAATATCTAGTAGCCCCTAGGAGAATCGAACTCCTGTTTCTAGGATGAAAACCTAGCGTCCTAACCACTAGACGAAGGGGCCATTTACTGGTATAAATATATTTATTTTTATTAAAAAGTAAATTGTTATTAAGAAGACCGAACCGCACGCACATAGTTTGCGTTGGTCTCCTTATTGTCGGAGGCAGCCCCATAGTAGAAGGAGAAGAGCCACGCGAAGTTGTAGTCGTACTCCGTACTACTCCAATAGGAGTTATTAGAAAAACCGCCAATTTCTTCCTTATTTTTATAAAGCATATTCCATTCCTTTATTGTTGGCAACCTCCATCCTAGTCCTAGTTTTTTACAAGCAATTTTTGCTTCACGCCAATTCATTGACCCTAGATTATGAGACACTTCTAGTCCGTTGATTGACTTTTTGCCTTCTAGTAATATGTGTTTTGTAATTGTCAAATGGTTAAATTGTTATTAAGAAGCCCGAACAGCGCGAACATAGTTGAGGCTGGCCTTAAAGTTGAAGTTCTGGAAACCACTGCCGAAACTCTGCTTCCACGCACTGGCGTTACCGTACTCCGTAGAACTCCAATAGTTGACATTAGCAAAACCGCCAATTTCTTCCTTATTTTCATAAAGCATATTTAATTCGTCTTTTGTTGGCAATCTCCATCCTGGTCCCAAACTTTTGCAAGCAACTATTGCCTCATGCCAACTCATCAACCCCAAATTATCAGACACTTCTAGTCCGTTGATTGACTTTCTGTCTTCTAATAATATGTGTTTTGAATTAAAATTCATCAAATACTTTATTAATTAAGTCTAAATTACATTCAAACCACTCACCTTTAAATCTATAATCTTTTAACTTTTCGTGTATTTTTTTTTCTACTAACTTGCGATTATCTACATAAATTTTTCTAACTAAACTAATTTCAAAAGGCATTGCTGTTTGAAGATATTTTAATCTAGAGTGAGGATTATTACTTGAGCCAATCTTGTAATATTCTAAACCTTCAATATCTAGTATGTTAATATCTAGCAGATAAACATATCCATCTAGTTTTTTAGGTTGTATTTTATATTTTATTTCTCCTGTTATTTTATAATCGTTTATTTGTTCTTTTAGTTTTTTAGATAACTTACATGCTTCAATTTTAACATAATTACTATAAGGTTTAGAAGGGTTATAAGCTTGCCTATATGCTTCTGTGTTATTTCCTAAAGCAACACATAATTCTACAAATCTTTGCTGTTTAATTGTAAGATTTCTCATTAAACTAAGTCATTATTACTTTTATTAAACTTAAGTTTATGTTTTGTAAGATATTCTATAACGAATTCTCTACTTTCTTTTGAAGCAGGATAATTAGAATGTGCTTTTAACTGATTGAATACCAAATTATTATCAAAAACTGCAAAGCCTAAAGTCAACCTTTCCCAGGATTTTTTATTAAAAAACTTAAATCCTACATATTCTCCTTCTGCAATTATATATCTATAAGTAGCTATACAATGATTCATATACTTGCCCTCCCAATCTAATTGTTTTATATCTTGTATTAATTCGATTTTATAATTTTCTTCATCACAAGATAGATAGCTATAGTTATCTACTTGTTGTTGAAACTTCTGTTCCAGATAAAAATCCGAATCTGCCTTAAAATTTCTTACCAACTCAAGATGGTATCCAAGAAGATTTTCTTTTTCTACAGAAAGAAGATTATTAGTATCTTGATTCATTATTTTAAGAGTTCTATATGTGTCTATATAATACTCAACTAACGTTTCGTGATTTATTTTTCTTTCAAAAATATTTTCAATATGTTTCGCTGGTAAAATTTCGCCATCTCCAAAATTATTATTTAAATAATCAAAAAATATTTCGACTTCTATTTTAGAAGACTTTTGTTCTAATAAATTTTTATCAATCATAATCGTGTTTGTAAAGATAAATTATCGCAACCATATCTATTTTTTATAAGACTAATTTTTGCGTTAAATCCATTATCAACATTAGTAGTTTTATTGACAGTCATGTATACATCACTCCAAATTAAAGTATTATCAATAGGATGTAAGATTCTTGTTCCTAAATCACTATTTAAACTCTTTTGTAAACTTATAGATATGTAACAACTTACATCAAAAATATTTGAAATGTCTCTAATTGAACCCATGTTTTCTATTATTGTATCTCTGTTTGTTACTGAAAATTTTCTTTCGATTGTTTTTTCAGTCAACAGTCTTTTACCATGTTTAAGTATGTTTTGTTGGTATCCAACATAATCATCAAAAAATATAGATTGAATTTTATTATGGTTAACAAGCTTTTTAATGAGATTAAAATTATCACTAGACAAATAAGACAAACTACCATTATTTTCATTTTTTTTATATGCACATTGTTCCTTTTTTCTTTTAATTCTATTAAAAAAATAACTTGAAGAAACTTCTCCAACATACAAACAATTAAAACCTTTTTGCATATGCTCTAAAATTAAAGACTCTAAAACAGATGATTTACCACCTCCAGCGGTAGAAGCTATTACTGTTGTGTTATTTTCGCAATAAGGAAGTTCAAAATGATTTAATATATTCATAACCTCAAATCTAATGGAATAGATTCTTTTTTCAAACTATTTATGTATAAAAATAAAAACATCATGAATACAAGCGCAAATTATAAAGCTATTCCTTTAACGGGAACCATGGGAGAAGACGTACTAGGAAATGGTGTAACAGGAACAAGTGTTCATCAAGTTTATTGCTTAGCTGCTGGTGCTATTCAAATTACTGCAGCAGGTGGGGGAACATTTACTTGGAATGCTACAACTAACACATCTATAGATGTTGTTGTAAAATCTGTTACAGTTTCAGGAGGAAGTTTTATTGGTTTTAAAGCTAAAACAGACCCTTTTCAGTTTGGTCCATTTAGTTAATAAATAAAAAATATATTATGAGTCAAGGTTTTGGATACTGTGAAATAATGTCTGAGGACTGTTTAAGTGGAATGACTGAGCAACAAACCTCTAGGATATTCAAAAGAATTAGAAGAAAGTTAGGTGAACCTGTTATGGGTGTAGAGCTAGAAGATGAGCAATTAGAAGAGTGCTTATGTGAAGCTATTGAAGAATATTCTTCATATATACATCAGTGGGGTTTAGAAAATAGGCTATCTCAAATGCTTGGATTGCCTAGTGATATTGATTTTACGTTAAAATTTGTATCTCAGAATTTTGGTTTTGAAAGAACATTTTCAAGAGCTTATGCTGAACAAGTAAATGGCTTGGGTGGTGTAAACAGTATGAGAGAGCTAAAATTGGGACACATACCACTTACTGCTGGTACTCAGGATTACACAATACCTATGGGGCAAGAGTTAAATGAGGTTCTTTGGTTCACGCCTAACTTCATAAATTTATTTGGTCTTGACCCTTTTGCTAATTCAAATATAGCATTCTCAGAATTTGGAGCATCTTTTGCGGGGCATACATTATATCACGTAATGCCTGTTTATGACACTATTTTAACTGCACAAGCGGCAGAGTTAAGAAACAAGGTTAGAGGTTCAGAATATTCATATAGAGTTAGGGGTGGTTCTGATGGTTCTAAAGTAATTTCTTTATATCCAATACCTAGAGTTAACACAACTGCTGGTGTGGGCTCTTCCAATATGGGTATTGGCGGAGGTGCAGGAACACCAGGTACTATGTTTTATTATTATTATGACACTATTGGAATAGGTGGTAATGAATCTTTTAGTGGAAATACCGCAAATCCAGGATTTTCAGGAAGTACTAACCCTATAGATGGGCTTCCAGACCAAGGTAATGGTTTAGTTTCGGGGCCTTCAGATGCTATTTTATACAATTTAAGATATAATGAATTGAACGACCCTGCAAAAACTTGGGTTAAAAAATATGCTCAAGCAAATGCTAAAGAGCTTTTAGGTATTGGTATTAGAGGTAAGTTTTCAGGTGAGTTACCTATACCAGACGCTTCATTGACAATGAATCACGCTGATTTGATAACAAATGGTAAGGCGGATATGGATAAATTAAAAGAAGAGTTAAGAGACCTTTTAGATAGGTTAAATTATAAAGCTTTACTTGAAAATAATGCATTGATGCAAGAATATGTAAATAAAACATTGAGTTACGGTCCCCTTCCGATTTATTTAGGTTAATAATTTGTTATGGCTAGAAATAAAGGAAATAACAATAGAGATAGGCTACTTAATAGGAATGAAAAAAAACCTGCTGAGGCAAAAGAGCTAGATAGTTCACAAAAAGGGATTAAAAAGTTTTTTGGTGAAAAGGAACGAAGATTTTTTGAAAGTTCAGGAAGAGAAATAACTGAAGAAATATTACAAGAATCTTTAATTCTTTATAGAATAGACTATAAAAGAACAAGAACTCACGACCTGTATGGTGAATCTAAAAATAAAGTGCACTTAGACCCAGTTGAAGTTTTTGGAAGAATAAACGTGGAAGCTCAGTCTCCAAATTATATATCGCCAGGCGGTTTAATTAGAAAGGGGTTTGGAAAACTTACCGCAAGTATATATGTTTCTCACTTGGATGAGTTGGATGCAGAAATAAGGATGGGTGATTATGTTTATCATAAAGGAAACTACTACGAAGTAACTGATGATGGAAGTTCTAACATAGACAACAAGCACTCTTGGGGTGGCGATAAACTATTTTCAATAACAGTTATGGCTGTCGAGGTAAATAGTGACGTATTCAATGCAAGATAAAAAATACACTATTACTTACTATTAGTATATTAATCCGCCGTATGTTAGTAAAATAATATGCACAGGTCAAAAAAATTATAATACTTCTATAGAAAATCCTACATTCTTTAATATTGAAGAGTCTTTCCTACTGTAATAATGCTTACCTTTTATAAGCTCTCCATTTTTACATAAGTTTTCAAAAACTTCTTTTTTACAATTTTTTAAAACTGTCATATATTTCTTCTTTATAGACAGTATTCCCATATTAGTCATTTTGATTAATTGGTTGTATCCTGTCATTTTTGTTTTATTTAACATTTCACCAATAGTTTCACAGCATATAAAAGTATCAAAATTTATCCTTTCACTCGCAATTGACCGTTTTAAGACTTCTGGACTAATCCCGCTTTTTCTTAATTTGTTAATTTGGTCTCTTTTCCGCATAAGCGAGTTGGATTTACCTTTGATAGTATATCTCTGTTTGTTGAGATTGTTAATTAAAACCTTAGAATATAATCTAGTTTTAACATCTTGCACACTTTCAGAATTACGAAACATTATTGAACCACACCTACTGTTGTGGTTTACTCCGTAAATTTTTGAAATTTTCTTAATAGAAGAAAATGTAATATTCTCACCCCCATATTTATTTTTTACAATATTAATTATTTCCATTTCTTCCATTTTTTTTAAATGAAATTTTATAGAATTAGGAGAAACCCCTATTAATCTAGAGGCTTTTCTTATTGAAAAATTATAAATTGTTGAATTAGAATATAAGTACTTTAGTTTGACGAAGTAGGAAAACGTTAAAATCTCTTCAGATTTTATTAATTTCTTTATTAAACTATGAGTTATCCTTACTTTTTTCAAATTAAAATAGTTTTGGCGAATATATACAGAATAAAAATCAAATTCAAATGTTTAATGAAAATTATCTGATATTTATTATTAAGGATAAAATAAAAAAAATAAATGTCTATTCAAAAAAACATTAACGACAATCTTAATGATAGTTTTAAAAACACTAATTATTTACCACAAAAACTTTTGTTGGAAGATGTTGATAGAGGCATGAGGGATTTTATTGTTGACTTAGGTATAACGGTTGAAGACGCTGATGGAAAAGATATAAAGGTACCAGTTATATTTTTAACCCAAGAGAGATGGGCAGAATTTAAAATGAACTGGAAGTTTCTTAAGGACGAAAGTGGAGAAGAGATTAGAATGCCATTTATGACTATGAGAAGAAAATCTGTAAAAAGAGGAACTTCGCCACTTAAAAGAACAATACCTAAAAAATTAAAATTTACTTACGCTAAAGTGCCCACTACTGATGGAGTTTTGGCTGGGTATGAGATTTTTAAAATACCTCAACCTACTTGGGTTGATGTTGACTATGAATTAAGATTTGTTGCTCACTATATGCAAGACGTTAATATATCTTATGAAAAAATGTTAGAAGAAGGATTTTCTGATGGTCAAGGTTATATGAAAATTAATGGATACAATATACCCTCTGTGTTAGGAGACCCTAGTGAAGATAACACTGTAGATAACATAGATGCAGATAGGTTTTTTCAATTAGTATACCCCTTAACAGTACACTCTAGGATAGTAGACCCAAAAAAATTTGAGAGAGTTCAAACTATTACAAAAATTTCTATACAAATTCAAGAGGATGAATGTTAGTTTTGAATTTTTTTATCCTATTTATTGTAAAACTGTACAAAACTAAAAAAATAAAAATAAGATGGCAACTATATTCGTATCGCCCGGTGTCTACACAAGAGAACAAGATTTTTCTGTATTCGCATCAAGAGTAGGTCTAACTAAGTTAGGACTTGTTGGATTAACGCAAAAAGGACCAGCATTTGAACCAGTCCGTGTGAGAAGCACAGATGAATACTTGTTTAGATTTGGTGGAACAAGCTCGGACTTACAACTGCCTTATGTGGCAAATTCTTTCTTGACACAATCAAATGAATTAACTGTAACTAGAGTTCTTGGAAAAGAAGGATTTGATGATTCTAACGCATGGGTTCTTACGGCAACATCTCCAAGTGGAGGTACAATAGAAGACGGAGCTATTATAGCTGTAATAAAAAGTAAATCTAATGACGAAGGATTAACTTTCTTAAACACTGTTACAACTGATATTGAAAAAGGCGTTTCTACATCTCCGCTAGGAACTTTCGTGTTAAGTGGTTCAACTGGAGACTTTTCAGCAAACACATTAAACGTTTCACTAGATGAGAGTAGAGATGATTATATCGTTAATGTTATAGGTAGAAATCCTAAAAAAATAGAAGGAGATTATGGAATATATGTAGATACTATATTTCCTCACTTTTTAAGACAAGCTGTTCAGGAAGGTTCTATAACGGGAATTTCAGATTCTATTACTTTCTCAAGTGATGCAAGGTATACTGATTTTAATGGACCTTATACAAACCCTTCATCACCTTGGGTTGTATCTAATTTAGTAGGTGGTCAAGTTAGACAGTTATTTAAATGCCAATCAGTATCTGATGGTAATGCTGCAAATAGAGAAATTAAAATATCTATTACAAACATAGATACAATTACAAAAACTTTTGATGTATTAGTGAGAGACTTTAATGACACTGATTCATCTGCGTTCCAAACTGCTTTAGAGAGATTTAGAGGAGTAACAATGGACCCAACTCAAAGAAATTATATAGCTAGAGTAATTGGTACAACTGATGAGGAATATCCAAGACAATCTTTATTTATCACTCTTGACATGAAAGAAGGACACCCTGGTAACGTTGTTCCAGCAGGTTTTGAAGGGTATAGTCAAGTTGAGGCTGAAGCAGGAACAACTGCTGCACCTTTCTTTTATAAGAAATCTTACTTTTCAGGAGACTCAGTAAATAAAACATTCTTAGGTATATCTGAATTAGCTTATACTGCATTTACTGCAGATAAGGTCAGCTTTTCAAATGTAATAAATACTGTAGAAGCAGACAAATTTAAATATATCGGAACAGGAAGTGCTGGAAATACAACTATACCAGGATTTCACATTGAAAGTGGTGCACCTTCTGGATTTGTTTCGGGAGACTTACCATTAAGTGGATATACTAAAGCTGAAAGAAAATTCACATTTGCTCCTGCTGGAGGATTTGATGGATGGAACAAATTTAAAACACCTACATTTGGTGTAAATGTTTCAGACTCATCTAATAGAGAAGCATTCAAAGAGGCAATAGATGTATTCACAAACCCAGAAGAGGTAGACGTTAACTTGTTTGCAACACCAGGGGTTGATTATGGAAATAATGAAGAAATAGTTAAGTATGCTCTTAACATCATGGAAGATAGAGCTGACACTCTTTATATTATAGATTCACCTAGACTCACTACTAGTGTTGCAAAAGGAACTCCAGAAGAAGCTGTTTTAGCTATGCAAGATACTGGTATAGATTCAAATTATGCTGCTACTTACTGGCCTTGGGTTCAAATAGAAGACCAAACAACTGGTCAGTTTGTATATTTAGCTCCAACTGCAGAAGTTGTTAAGTCTATAGCTTTAACAGACAATGTAGCATTCCCATGGTTTGCACCTGCAGGTATCAACAGAGGTACTGTTGGAGATTCAGTTAGAAGAGCTGACATTAAATTAAGCCAAGCTGATAGAGACACTTTATATGAAGGAAGAATTAATCCGATAGCAACATTTGTTCAAAACGGAGTAGTAATATATGGTCAAAAAACATTACAAGTTAGACAGTCTGCTCTTGATAGAATTAACGTAAGAAGATTACTTCTTCAAATTAGAAGAGTGGTTGCTGCAACATCTCAAACTTTATTGTTTGAACAAAATGACCAAACTTTAAGAGACCAATTCTTATCTAAAGTTGAACCATTATTATTGCAAATCCAAAACCAAAGAGGTTTAACTGGATTTAGAGTTATAATGGACGAAACTAACAATCCACCTGAAGTTGTAGATAGAAACACTTTAGTTGGTAAGATTCAATTGAAACCTACTAGAACTGCTGAATTTATAGATTTAACTTTCCAAGTTCTACCAACTGGTGCAAGATTTGAAGATTTCTAAAATAATGATTAATAAATAATTAAAGGAGCTTTAGGGCTCCTTTTTTTATATATATATAATATCAAGTGTATTTTTTTTTAAAAAAAATTTAAATATAGTCAAATAATTTTTTTTGCTTAATATTTATAAGTGTTAAACAAATTAAATAACTATAAGATGGCTACAATGTTTAGACCAGTTCCTGTAGAACAGGAGCCAAAGAGAAAAAATAGATTCGTATTAGAATTTCCTTCAGAGTTGGGAATAGAATCTTTTAACGTTCAAACTTCTGGAAAACCTACAATCGAAATCGGTAGTACTGAAATTCAATATATGAACACTAGTACATTCGTTGCTGGTAGATATAAGTGGTCAGCAATTGACATTGAATTTATTGATGTTATAGGACCATCGACTACTCAGAAAGTAATGGAATGGGTAAGACTTCATGCTGAATCTGCTACAGGTAGAATGGGTTACGCAGTAGGTTACAAAAAGAATTTAGTATTAAAAGCACTCGACCCAGTAGGAGTTGAAGTTGAAAAATGGACAATGATTGGATGTTTTATAACAAATGCATCTTTTGATAGTTACGACTATTCAGCAGATGATATTTCAAAAGTTAAGATTAATGTACAGCCAGATAGATGCTTATTGAACGCTTAAATAAACTCAAATAAATTATTATTAAAAAGGAGACTGTTTAGATACAGTCTCCTTTTTTGTTACTATTTATTTAAGAAGAAATATCTTTTTTTTTAAGTATGACTTATTTAAGGCTTTATAGAGATTTTTATTGTATAAATTCATCGAGTTTAAGTGGTGAAACTTATAATATTATAAATGTTGAAGATATATCTGGGTTTGTTACACCAGAAGGTAGTATTTCTATTGTAGAAAATGCAGATATCATCAATGAATCTCAAGGAAGATATTATGTAAACCTAACACCAGGTTTATACAATATAGATGATGTGTATGAGATGAATTGGGTTGTTAAATACATATCAGATAGCCCAGAAAAAAAGTTGATAACAAGATTTAAGCTAAATCCTGTTGTGGTAGGTCAGAATGTTGATATAAGACTTAATAATCAAGATATAAGACTAGAGATAGTTAATAGTTAAAATTATGGCAAGAGGAGAGAAACCATTTATAATGAAAAGAAACGATACAGCACCAGCTTTAATAGCAACTGTATATGACAAAGGGTGCTTGGGCGGTTGGAATAGATTGAATTTAAGTGCAGTTACTAAGGTAGACTTTTCTATGGCTGATGACTGTGGAGTTTTAACTATTTCGTCTCAATCTGCACAAACAATTTCTGCAAATAGTGGAATCATTCAATATTCTTGGAAAGAAGGAGATACTGCTGTTGCAGGTAATTTTGTTGGTGAGTTTGAATTATTTTTTGCCGATGGAACAAAAATGTCTTTACCTAGAGAGGGTGGCATAAGTATTAGAATAGAAGAAGATATAAATAATATATAAAGTGGCTGGACAATATTTTTTTAAAGTAGATGATAATTTTTTACCTTTAAGTGGAGGTACGGTAAGTGGCAACACATATGTTAGCGCCAATTTATCTGCCGATACTTTAAGTTTAGTTAATACGCCAAACAATGATGACTCTTTAACTCAAATATTGGCAAGAAATTCTGCGAATGGAGATGTTGAGTATAGAGATGTGCAGTCCATAATAAGTGCGGCAACATCACAAGACACTTATGTAACTGGAGGTACTTATAATGATGTTTCTAATGAATTATCACTAGAAAGAAATGATGCTGTAAACATAATAATAAGTGGATTTTCATCAGGAGCTCAATTTGGAACAACATATTTTGTAGCACCAGAAGGTAGTGATTCGACTGGTGAATATGGAAACATATCAAGACCATTTAAAACAATAACGGGAGCTAGAAATCAATTATTAATAGATTCTTTATCTGGCCAAACGCTTATATACGTTTTCCCAGGAACTTATGATGAAACTGAATTACAGTATCCTAATGGTAAAATGTATTTATCACCTGGTTCTTTAATTAAGCCTTCTCCTAAAATTAATGGAGCTGGAGCTGCAATGACTGCGGTAAATCAAGGCACAAAAACTTTTACATTTAACGGTAATTGGTCAACATATTTAATTATAGGTAAGAGATTTAGAGTTGTTATTGGTGCAAATTCTGGAACATATACAATAGTTTCTGCCGCAGATGTTGGAGGAACTACAGAGATTGTGGTTTCAGAAACAATACCATCATCGTCTGTTGGTGGTATATTAAGAACTAATGAATCAATTTTCTTATTAGGTGACACACCTATTAACGCACCATCAGGTTCTACTTCTAATAATTTTGATTTGTATGGTCAAGGAGATGTAGACGTTGTTAAATCATTAGACAATGATTGGGCCGATACTATTGTAGGCATATATGGTAATGCTGAATTTTATGGAGAAGCTACATCTTGGAGACAAGAAAAAGGTATACTCATATTTGCGACAGATGACACTAAAGTTACTTTTAATGGTTCTAATTTAGAATTGTATGGGGGTAGTGGTTATGTTGCTTCTGTAAGAGATTCTTCCGATTCAACATTTAATTTTGATAGAATATCATGTAATGGTAGTTTTGGATTTTTTGTTAGATACAATTCTAACCCAACATTCAATGGTAGTTGTGTAGTAACTGCTAATGTGATAAAAGGTACTGATTCATGTCAAACACTTGCAATTCAAAGAATGGGCCCAGGTGGTAGAGTTGTTATAAACTCACCTATTATAGAAACTGAAAACTGGACACTTAACACCGTGCAAAATTCAGGTGGTGAAGCAATTATAAATGGTAATATATTTGCAACAACAACTAATGGTAAAGGTATTGTAACAGGTCTTGATTCATCTGGAGGAAAGTTTACTATAAACGGTAATATAACTACAGATGCTAACACTGCATTTTTAGGAGTTGGAGGAGTTAATAGTAATTGGTACTTCAATGGTAATATTCAATCACTTTCAGGAAGTTCCACAAATCCTATTATGAATTTTGGTTCTGGTTCTGGTAGTGTTAATTTAAATGGTAGCATTAAAAATACTGATGGCGGTACAACTTTAGATGGAATTAAAACAAATGGTGTTGATATTATTATTGAAAGCTTAGAGCTTGTGTCTGATAATGAAACAATCACAGCTTCATCACCACAAACAGTAGAAATTTTAAATTCTTTAAGCATAAACAACCCTTTAAATTCTAATATAACAACAACTGGTTTATATAACTATACAGGAACTACAAATGTAGGTGATTTAGTAATTTATAACACACCCACAAACGATGATTCACTCACTCAGATATTAGGTAGGAATTCTACTACTGGTAATGTAGAATACAGAGATGTACAGTCTATAATAAGTGCGGCTACTTCTCAAGATACATTTGTTACTGGATTTACTTATGACGGTTCAAATAAATTTACTATATCAGACAATAGTGGTTCTACATTTAGCACTACAATAAATACGGTAACAGGATTAACTAGTAATGGTAATATAGAAGCTGTTGGCAATCTTATAGCTACTGGTGGTACAGGAAATGTGTTAACCAAGCAAGTTTATTTAGAAAATAATTTAGGTTTAGATTGGGATTTCCCTTCTAGTTCTGTTGTATTGGGTAACAATAGTGATGGGACTATTATAAACGGAACCAGTTTAACAATTAATAGTGATACATTAGTTAATGGAAATGTAACAGGAAATAGTTTAAATTTATCTTCAATAACTAATGATGATTCATTAACAGAAATATTAGCTAGAAATAGTTCAGGATTAGTTGAATATAGAGATGTAGATTCTATTATTGGGGCAGCTTCTGCAGATACATATGTTGTATCTGGTAATGCAGATGTTGCTACTTCACAATTAACACTTACTTATAATACTGGAGGGACTTTTACTGTAACAAATTCAGCAGCTTTATTTGCTGATAATGACATTAATGTTACTGGAGGTACTTATAATCCCACAACTGGTTGTGTTACGTTTTCAACAAATAGTGGAACCACATTTGATGTTTGTGGTTTTGTAACTGGTATAACTGACACTTATGTTACTGGAGGTACTTATAATTCTTCTACAGACACAATAGATTTAACAAGAACAGATTCTGCTACAGTTAGTATAACTGGCGTTTCTGATACTTTCTATTGGACAACTGGTTCCACAGGAAATTATTCTATAAAAGCATTAAATGATACCGCCGTAGACGCAACTGGTAATTACGCAGTAGCAGAAGGTTCTAGTACAGCTAGTGGAGATTATTCACATGCTGAAGGTGGTGGTACAGCTAGTGGAGATTATTCACATGCTGAAGGTGGTGGTACAGCTAGTGGAGATTATTCACATGCTGAAGGTGGTGGTACCACAGCAAGTGGGCGATGGTCTCACTCTGAAGGGTCTGGCACAATAGCTAGTGCAGACTACTCTCATGCCGAAGGCTTTCAGTCTTATGCAACTGGTAACACATCTCACGCTGAAGGATTTAGAACAGTGGCGGGGGACTATTCACATTCGGAAGGTTTCGAAACAAAGGCTTTAAGCTATTCACATGCGGAAGGTTTGCAAACTACAGCTAGCGGAGACGCTTCTCATGCTACAGGATATGCATCAGTAGCTTCTGGCTTGGCTTCTTGGGCTGGAGGTCAGTTGTCTACCGCATCAGGAGATAGTTCTTTTATACATTCAACAAACTCTTTAGTTACTGGAGACAGAAGTGTTGTTTTGGGTGGACAAAGCCTTACAGGAGCAACTGATGATACAGTTTATGTTCCATTTTTAAATATAAACAACTTAGCATCAGGAACATCAATTAATAATTTAGGCATAGACTCTAGTGGTAATGTTGTTACAGGTTCTGCTGATGAAAACGATATTACAAGAGTTCAACCTGGTACCAACATAAATACAGGAGGAACTGCAAACAATCCGATTGTTAATCTTGATGATGACATCTTGTTAAATTCCGTTTCTGGAAATACTTTAAGTGGTGGAACTATATATTCTGGCTCAACTGATTTATACGATATTTTCTTAACAGAAAATGATGGTAACGATATTACAAGAGTTCAACCTGGTAGCAACATAAATACAGGAGGAACGGCAAACAATCCTATTGTTAATCTTGAAGACGACATTTTATTAAGTTCTGTTTCTGCAACAACATTAAGTGGTGGAACTTTATATTCTGGAAGCACTGACCTTTCTGACATATTTCTAACTACAGCAGACGGTAATGATATTACAAGAGTTCAAAATGGAATAAATACATTTACTGGTGGAACTGAAAACAATCCAACAATTAATGTTACAGCTCTCACAATAGATAATATAACTGTTTCTGGAGATTCTAGTTTTGATTCAGTTTCTGCAACTACAATTTATTCTGGAAGTACTGACCTTTCTGATATTTTTGCAACAAAAGGAGAAGACTCATTTAGCACTGGAGGTACTGTTACTCAAAAAGCTACAAGTGCTAGTACTGAAGTGGTTATACAAATAGATGGAAACAATGATTTTTCATCTTATAATATAACAGGACTGACAGATACTTTTGTTAGCGGATTCAATTATAGTGCAAATACATTTACTATAAGTCAAAATGATGGCAATAGTTTTGATGCAGAAGTTGACACTATAGATTTATCTTCTGTTCTTAGCGCAGTAACTTTCGACATAGGAACTACAGGAAGTATATCTGCTACAACTTTTTATTCTGGAAGCACAGACCTTTCTGATATATTCCTCACAACAGCAGACGGTAACGATATTACAAGAGTTCAGGGTGGAATAAACACATTCACAGGAGGCACAGGAAACAATCCTACAGTAAATGTTACTGGATTAACCGTAGACAACATAAGTGTGTCTGGGATTTCTAGTTTTCAATCAGTTTCTGCAACTACAATATATTCTGGCTCAACTGATTTATATGATATTTTCTTAACAGAAAATGACGGAAACGATATTACAAGAGTTCAGGGTGGAATAAACATATCAACTGGTGGAACTGCAAACAATCCTATTGTAAATCTTGATGACGACATTTCACTAAGCTCTGTTTCAGCAACGACATTAAGTGGTGGAACATTATATTCTGGCTCAACTGATTTATATGATATTTTCTTAACAGAAAATGTTATTTGGACAACTGGCTCAACGGGCAACTTTTCATTAAAGACAATAAATGATAGTGGATTAGATGCTACAGGAAATTATGCATTAGCAGAAGGTGGTGGAACTATTGCAAGTGGAAACTATTCTCATGCAGAAGGTTTTGAAACAACTGCATCAAGCCCAGAAGCTCATTCGGAAGGGTACCAAACAACGGCAAGCGGAGAAGATTCACACGCTGAAAATTTATTTACAATTTCTAGTGGAGATTATTCTCATGCTGAAGGTTGGAGCACAACGGCTAGCGGAGAAGACTCGCACTCAGAAGGTTTTGGAACTGTAGCAAGCGGTGCAGACTCACATGCAGAAGGGTTAAATAATACAGCTAGCAATACAGCTTCTCATGCCGAAGGTTTTAATACCACATCAACAAGTACCGCTTCTCATTCAGAAGGTTTTGACACATTAGCAAGTTCTGAAGCTGCTCACTCAGAAGGTTATAGTTCAACAGCTAGTGGACTAGCTTCACATTCGGAAGGCTTTGAAACAACATCAAGTGGTTTATTTTCACACGCTGGTGGTTCTGGTTCAATTGCATCAGGAGATACTTCGTTTATACATTCAACAAACTCTTTGGCAACTGGCGCAAGGAGCGCTGTGTTGGGTGGTCAAAATATAACAGGAGCAACTGATGATACAGTGTATGTTCCTTTTTTGAATATAAACAATTTAGCAACTGGAACATCTATAAATAATTTAGGTATAGATGTTGATGGAAATATTGTCACAGGAGGTGACGGTAACGACATTACAAGAGTATCTGGTGGAACAAACATATCAACTGGTGGAACTGCAAACAATCCTATTGTAAATCTTGATGATGATATTTCATTAACTTCTGTTTCTGCAACGACATTAAGTGGTGGAACATTATACTCTGGAAGCACAGACCTTTCTGATATATTCCTCACAACAGCAGACGGTAACGATATTACAAGAGTTTCGGGAGGAGTAAACATATCAACTGGTGGAACTGCAAACAATCCGATTGTTAATCTTGATGATGACATCTTGTTAAATTCCGTTTCTGGAAATACTTTAAGCGGTGGGACTATATATTCTGGTTCAACTGATTTATACGATATTTTCTTAACAGAAAATGATGGTAACGACATTACAAGAGTTCAAGGTGGAACAAATATTTCAACTGGTGGAACTGCAAACAATCCGATTGTTAATCTTGATGATGACATCTTGTTAAATTCCGTTTCTGGAAATACTTTAAGCGGTGGGACTATATATTCTGGTTCAACTGATTTATACGATATTTTCTTAACAGAAAATGATGGTAACGACATTACAAGAGTATCTGGTGGAACAAACATATCAACTGGTGGAACTGCAAATAATCCTATTGTAAATCTTGATGATGATATTTCATTAACTTCTGTTTCTGCAACGACATTAAGTGGTGGAACATTATATTCTGGAAGCACTGATTTGACAACCATTATAGAAAATTTAGACACTTACGTTACTGGTGGTACATTTACTGCGAGTGCAAGTACTTTAACTTTAGATAGACAAAACGGTTCTGTTACAATTACAGGACTTACATCATCAGATGGAACTTCAAACGAAATACAAATAACAGATAATTCTGGTGGATTTTTAGCCTCTGTTATAGAACAAAGTGGTACTCATATTATACCTACCACAGACTCGGTGACCAATTTAGGTTCTCCAACAAATAGATTTGATAATCTATATTTAGATACTATTGTTAATGTTGACGGGGGTTTAAACTTTTATAGTAATGATGCGGGTACTAATTTAGAATTTACTATTGGGACTAGTCTAGTAACCGTAGCGAGTGGTAATAATTTTAGAATTGCTAACGGTTATATGTATTTTACTGGAACTGACGACAGAATAGGTAGTACAATAGCTAATAAAGTATATTTAACTAATAATCAATCTTCTCTTAGAACAGGAAATTTAAGTGAGGGCTATGGGTTTGTAATGGGTAATGGTGTTGAAACGGCAGTTACGCCTGATTTATCAGCTATTTTTAAATTAGAGTCTACCACACAAGGATTCTTACCACCTGTAATGACAGGGGCTGAAGCTGAAGCTATATCAACTCCTGCAGAAGGGTTACAAGTTTATGCTTCAAATGCTGGTTCAGGTGATATAACTAGTTTTGGATGGTGGGGATACGATGGTTCTAATTGGGTAAAAGGGTTTTCATCTGGCGGGACGGATACTAATACATTTGTAACAGGTTTTACCTATAACGATAATAATACTTTCACTATAACTGATAATGATGGTGGTTCATTTCCAGCAACAATAAATCAGGTAAGTGGTTTAACAGTTGACGGTATATTATCTGCAACAACATATACAGGATTAACTTTAAATAGTTTAGACGATGTAACAACAAATATACCCACAACACCAGACGCTACATATCAAGGTGAATTACTATATTTTGATACCGTAAGCAATCAATGGGTTTCTGGTGATGAATATGGTAATCTAGGTGAAGTTACGATATGGGGTAAAAAAGGTTCTGCAGGAACCATTGACAAGGGGTGTCCAGTTTATATTGTTGGGTTCGATAGTGATATACATGAGGTTGAACTAGCGAATGCTGCAACCGGGACAACAATGCCTGTTATTGGTTTCACCGCAGAAGTTTTTGATAACGCTGGTATTTATCCAATAGTTACATTTGGTAAAATAACTGGTTTAGATACAACAAGTGGTTCAACAATTATTAACCCATTTACTGAAACATGGGAGGTTAATGATGTCCTTTATATGGCAAAAACTGATGGTGGATTAACTAAGTTTAGACCATCTGGAACAAATACACAAATACAAAGAGTTGCTAAGGTATTAAGGATTGGTGTTACTAATGGACAATTATTTATATTCAACACCTCTAGAACGGCTGGTTTACCCAATTTAACAACCGATTATTTATGGGTTGGTAATGGTAATGATACACCACAAGAAGCTATTAAAACCGATGTAGGTATTACCGTTACAGGGTTTACATATAATGATAATAATATACTTACAATAACTGATGACAATGGTGGTTCGCTTAGTTCGACTATTAATCAAATGAGTGGATTAACAGTTAATGGTGATTTAGATGTTACAGGTGATACAACACTTGGACCACTAACAGCAACTAGTGTTACATCTAATTCCGCAATTAACGTATTTAACGGACATGTTAATTTAAGAGATAATTCTTATTTCTTACAAGGTAGAACTGTTGCGGATGTTAATGTATCTTTAATTGGTGTAGATAATCAAGATAGGGTATTCGTTGGTAATTCTGGATATGACACATACATAAATAGTGATACTATTGTAGATGGTATATTATCAGCACAAACCGCTTTCTTAACAACCACACCAACACTTAACCCAACTGGTACTGACATATTAGTTAGAAATAGTAGTACAGGTAAAGTGGAATACCGCCCAGTTAGTGGAATCACTGATGGAAACGACATAACAAGAGTTCAGCCTGGCGCCAACACTAACACAGGAGGAACCGCAAACAATCCTGTTGTAAATCTTGATGATGATATTTCTTTAAATTCTGTTTATGGAAATACTCTAAGTGGAGGAACTATATATTCTGGTTCAACTGATTTATATAATATATTTGCTACCACTGGTTCGTCTGGGGAGGCAAATACTGCGTCTAATTTGGGAGCAGGAGAAGGCTTGTTTGCACAAAAAAATGGTGTTGATTTACAGTTTAAATCATTAACTTCAACAGGAACGTCTTTATCTATAAGCAGTGACGCTTCAACAGTTAATCTAGAAAGAAACAACTTAGTTTCTGTCACTTCTATAACAGGCTCTTCCTACTCAGCAATTACTAGTGATGAAATAATTGGACTTGATACTACATCTCTTTCTCCAACCTTATTCCTCCCAGACTCTACAGCTGCAGGAAAGGTTAGATTTGAAATAAAAGATATTGGAGTAAATGCAAGAACAAATCCAATAACAATACAAGCGGTTGGTTCTGATACTATAATAACAACATCAGTAGTTTCTTCAACTCAAATATTTGTAGATGGAGGTTCTATAATTTTAGTTAGCACAGGTTCAGGACAATGGTGGCAAATGTAATTTTAGAATATGGCTCAAAAATTTATTTCACATAACGGAAAAGTTATTACCGAAGATGGTTCTTTAAAGCTGTTTGTTCAAAATGTTAATCCTATTATAGTCCTGCCTAGTTCTCCAACTATAGATAGTATTTCAGGAGGTAGTGAACAAGCTTTAATTTATTATACTACAGGTACAACTGGAACTAATCCAATAATAGATTATGAGTATAGTTTAAATAGCGGTTCAACATGGGTTTCTTTAAGTTCAACTGATAATCCTTTAATTGTTACAGGATTAACAAATGGTACAACTTATTATATACAAATTAGACCTATTACAATAGATGGTGCAGGTGGAGAGTCTAATATAGTTTCTGTTACACCACAAGGAATTCCTTGGGCACCAGATGACATTAATGTAGTTGCATGGATAGATGCTGGTGATTTAAGTAGTTATAGCACTGTTGGTTCTACATTAACAACTGTAACTGATAAAGCTGGAACTTATACAATGAATATTGGTAACACTCCTACAGTCGTTAGTGGGGGGCTTAATAGTTTAAATGTATTTGATTTTGATGGGAATGGTGAATATTTACAAAGTTCTACATATTCAAATCAAACTAGTTCTGGTAATCATTGGGCAATAGGTGTATTTTTAGCGGATTTTGTTGACGGTGATAAAGATAGTTTTTGGTCATATGAAACAAACCAATCACCTAAAAGGGATTACTCAATATCTTCAGCGGGTGGTGGTTCTAACTCTTGGCCAGGTGAAATAGACTTAGATGCATTATCATCTAATAGAATTAGTTCTACAATTGGCAATTTACAAGATTGGAATCTTCAAAGTGTTTCAATAGATAGTTGGGTGATTGTTTCTTGTTGGTTTAATAAAACAGGAAATCAAATAGGTAATAGAGTTAATGGTAATAACGCATATACTCCTGTTAATGATTATGATAATTCTATTAGTCCAAATCAAGAATTAAGATTAATGAGAAATAGAGCGTCACAAGAATTAGATGGTAGATTAGCAGAATTCTTTGCAGTTGCTGATTTACCAGGAACAGGAGGGACAGATTTAACAGATTTAGAAAAGGCGGAAGGATATTTGGCGTGGAAGTGGGGGCTACAAAGTAATTTGCCAGTTTCACATCCTTATAAAAATTCTGCACCTACAGTATAATAAAATAAAAAAATTAATATTTATAATAAAATAAAACATAATGGCATTTTTACCAGAAAATACAGGAAAAGTTATTTGGGTTGATAGTGTAAATGGAAATGATTCTATAGCACAAATAAACAGACCTAATTTACCTTACTTAACCGTTAGGGCGGCTTTAAGTGCATCTACTAGTGGAGATACCGTAATGGTAAGGCCAGGTAATTATTTAGAAGAAAATTTAAATATACCTACAAATGTATCTCTTATTAGTGAGGGTGGGTGGCAAGTTACTCGATTAGGCAATACGCCAACCACATCATCAAACAACATTGTTGTGTTGAATCAAGATTCATATATAAATGGATTTGGAATCAATGTACCAGAAAGTTCTTTTAGTGGTATATATGCACCAAATAGTGGAGGCACTAATGGTGCTTATAACATAACTTTTTATGGAAATGGAAGTACAGGCAGTACAGGAATTGGTTTATATAAAACTGGTGGTGGTAAAATTATTGGTGCGGAAATAAGGTGTGAAAGTGCTGGTATGGATTCTTTGATGAAAGTTGATTCGGGAGTTTTAGCAATAGAGTCTACACACGTTCCTGATGCAGCTGGTACTATAAATAATGTTATTTATGTTACAACTGATGGTTCTGGTGGTGCTGGTAGAGCACAAATGGTTGGTTTTAATAGTGGCAATCCAAACGTTACAAATGCTTGTAGATTAGATGGGGGTAGTTCTGGAGTTACTCCAACCTGTTTAGTTTTTACTGCAAACGTTTTTAATGCTACAAACGCAATTAGCACAAACGGCGATTATCATGTAGTTAGTTACTTAGGAGGAAGAATAGAAAATGTAGACTATGCTGTGAATGTTGATTTGTCTGGTACTGGTGTTGATTCTGTTTTTAGAATTACATCGAATCATCAACCTGATTATATATACCCACCTGCAGTAGCTTATTTGTCTGATTTTGGTTTAGATTTTTCACAAGAAGATACTGATAGGTTTATATCTAGCAAAAACTTATATGGTATAGAGAGAGTGTCTATAGGAATATCAGAAAGAGGAACTCAAGCCTTTATTGGTAAAGGTGCTCCTTATGGTACAGGAATGGTTGTGTTAACTACTGACAACACAACAAGTAGCGCTAGTGATGGTGGTAATTTTATAGATGTAAGTGCTGAAGCAAAATCTTTTAAAAGAAGTACATTTACGTTTCAAACAGGAGGAACGGGAACTTCTATTTTAATAACTACTACAAGGGTAAGCGATGATTTGTCAACTACTTTAAAGTTTTTTGGTATTGATGTAGATGTTTTAAGTAAAACAGAAGGAGGTTCATATGTTTTTGAATTTTGGAATGGTTCTAATTGGGTTGAAGATTTGTATCAGGTACATTCTGAGGATTTTGGTTATAATTATGGTAAAACTTTATTTTTAAGAAACCAAAGTGAAGAACATATATTTTTAGGTTTAGACAAGGATATAGAAGATACTTGGGCCACTAAAACGATAAATGGGACTACAGGGTATTGGGTTAGATGTAGAATGGTAAGTAGTGCATCCACACTTCCAGTCATAGAACAAGTTCAAATATTTGAAGATGCTACACATATAACTAGGGAAGGAGTTTTGCAATTTAATGGAAAATCTTTATACAAAGAGTCTGTTGATTTGGTGGGAGGCCAATGGGGTGTTGGAACAGGTACTTTGACTGACTTGTTAATCACAGTTGGCTCAGGTTCAACTCCAACAGACACTTGGACTCATGAGTTAAGGACTTCAAAATATAGTACAGATGGTGAAGATGCCACTTTTACTATGAAAATACCTAAAGGTGTCAGTACAGCACAAAAGGTTAATGTCTTTGCAGATTACATATTAGATGGGGCAAATGCAGACACAACACCAGCAAATATGATTTTTTCATTTTTACCAGTAGAAGTAACAAATGTTTTAATAGCAGATTCAGAAGGTAGCAAAATACCAGTTCCTAGACCAGCTACCGCAACTACAGAATACAACACCTACCCAGCTCAAGTAAATACCATTTCTACCGATGTAGGTTCTAATAAGGTGCATAATATTAACTTAGGAACTTATGATATATCAGACTACTATAATGATGACATGATATTTATGAGACTAGAAAAAGACAGTGGAAATAGTGTTGATTTTAATTTAGTTAACTTTTATGTAGATTTTGATAAGTGGACATTAGGAAATCAGGCAGACCCCGCAAAAATTGAAACAACCACAATCTTTTCAGAAGACTGGGCGGATAGAGGCGTTTCAAATGGTTGGGTTACAGTTCAAGATGGTGCAGAAACTAATTTATGGGCAATTAGCACAGGAACCTCTAGAAGTAATATATATTCTGCACATATTACAGATGATTTAGGTGTAACAGATGTTTATCAATACGACACAGGAGATGCTCAAGGAGGAGCTCATTTATATGTTGATTTTTCCATACCTTCTAACGCTAGAAATTTAACTGTTAATTTTTATTGGACTTGTTTGGGAGAAGATGGAAGTCAGCCAACTAGGTGGGATTACGGCAGAATAGGTATTTCTCCAACTACTTTTACTCCTACTTCAAATTCAGAAATAACTAACACTTTTTGGGTCGGTGCCGACTCTAACGATAACAAATTTAATGAAGGGTATAATGGTGGAGCCTCTTCAGGTAATTGGACTTTGGAATCAATACCAGTACCTAGTAGTCTTTGGAATGCAGGAACTGATGCTAGATTGATTTTAACATGGAAAAATGACGGAAGTGTAGGAGACCAACCTCCTTTTGCTGTGGATGATATAACTGTTAAAATAGAGTCGGTTCAATAAAAAAATATAATATTTATATACATGAACATAACAACAGGTCAAACAGTATACGAATTGGTAAGGTCGTTTAATCCTACAACGAACACACCAGTTACACCAGCAACTTTTAGTTCAACAGTTTATACTGATGGCGCTGTAAATACTGGTGTCACTGTTAATTCTGTTCTCTCAAGTCCATCAGAAGGGATTTATTCAATTTCATGGTCTGCATCTACTTTAGGAATTTATCAGTTGAATATAGAAAATACTACAACTAGTGTTGTATATGTTTCTGAAATATATTCTGTAAAAAGTGAATCTGACATTAATCCTTCTCCAACAATATATGTAGGATTGTAATTTTATTTACTTTTTTTTGTTATTATATATTTTTAGTAAATGAAAGATTCTAATGTTTCTTTATTTCCTTTATATAAAGATTTATATGCTAATAGTGTTTTATTGACTGAAAGGTTTGATTTAAATAGTGATGACCTTTGGAATGGTTATGTTATTATTGATTTTGACCCATACTCAGAAATAAATAGTCAAGTTTTAGCAATTGCAATGGAGTATAATAAATTAATAAACTCTTCATACGCACCAGATATATACACGAACCACAATTATAAATTTCATATCATTAGTAACAATGGCTCTACAAATGGTTCTGAGATAAATGATTGGATATACAGCTTTTATAACAAAAAAAACAAATACTACGAGCAAAATATTTTTAATAAAAAATCTAAAGATATACATGTTTATGTTATTAATAGAAATTTTAAAAAAAGGATAAGGATTAATTTAATATCTTGCATACCAAAAGAGCCCATATTCTATTACAGAAGACAAGGTTGTAAAAAACAAATTTCTGTAACATTAGAACCTAAGACTTTAAAGAATATGAACAATTACCCAGCCTAACACATTTCACGGTCTTATTAATCAAAAAATGCTTTTCAGACCCTGTGTAGTATTTTAATAATTACTTAGTATTTATAATAATAAGCATTATTATGAATTATATTGAAGAATATGTTAAGTGTGTAAAAAGCCCAGTTCATTTTGCAAATACATATGGATATGTTTTTGACATGGAGAAACAGCAGATAGGAAAGATGACATGTTTTCCTTATCAAGAAGATTGTCTTAATCAGTTCAATGATAATCAAAACTCAATAGTACTTAAATCTAGACAGATGGGACTTTCAGTTATATCAGCACTATATGTCGCCTGGAGGTTAACTTTTTGTCCTGATGAAAGAATATTGGTAGTTGCTGACAGTGGTAATGGTGCTGTTAGATTTTTAAATACCGTTAAACAGTTTTTGGACAGATTACCAGATTGGATGTTGCCAGAAGAAACGTTAATAAATAATACCAAGCAAATATCTTTTTCTAATGGTTCTTGGGTAAAGGCTGTTGCTAGTAGTAAACAGGCTGGTAGAGGTGAGTCTTTAACTTGCTTAATATTAGATGAAACTGCATTTATTGAGCACGCTCAAGATATATGGATGGGTGCTGGATTGGCTTTGGCAGCAACTCAAGGTAAGTGCATTATGATTTCTACACCAAAAGGTACAGGAAATTTATATCATCAAACTTGGAATCAAGCAAATAAAGGAAAAGGAAATTTTGTACCAATTAAACTACATTGGTCAATGCATCCAATATTATCTAAAGAGCTTGAAACTCGTACAGATTCTGATGGCAAACAATATCCTTGGAGCCCTTGGTATGAGGGTGAATGTCAAAGGATGCATCATAATACAGTTAAAATTGCTCAAGAATTAGATTTGTCTTTTGAAGGCTCTACTGCCGTTGTAATAGATAGTTCAATAATTCAAAAGTATGTTAAAGACATAGGTGACAAGAAGCCAATTTGTTACTATGACTTTAAGAAAAAAGATAGTGGATTTTGCGACTATGTAACATCTTTTCATATTTGGAAAAAACCAAAAGAAGACGGAAACTATATAATAGGCGGTGATGTTGGTAGAGGAGATGGTGCCGATTTTTCGACAGTTCAAATAATAGATGCTGATAGCTTGGAGCAAGTTGGTGAATTTCAAGGAAAAATAGTACCAGATGTATTTGCAGACCTTTTGTATAAAGTGGGGACTGAATATAATAATGCATTCATGGCAATAGAGTGTAATAGTTTTGGTTTGGCCACAACTTTAATGTTAAAAAACACCTTAAAATACCCCAAAGACAGAATGTACATATCTAAGTCTGCAGTTAAGCTATACAATAGAACTCATAACTATGTTGTTGACAAAGATACTGATGTACCAGGGTTTCAGACTACGGTAAAGACTAGGCCATTACTTATGAGTTCTTTAGTCAAATACATGAGAGACATGGAAATTAAAATAAACTCTCTTAGACTACTTATTGAATTTGAAACTTTTATATATAAAGGAGACAAGGCAGAGCATGAGAATGGATTTAATGATGATTTAATTTTTGCACTTGCTATTGCTTTATTAATTAGAGATACAGAATTTGAATCTGTTTTCTGGAATAAAAAGAAAACAAAAGAGATGCTGGACATGATAAGCTTTAGTCAGAAGGATGTTAGTTCATTAAGTTTAGATGGTTCTAAAAAAGAAAATTGGGATGATGATGATGATTTTAATGACACTTCATGGCTTTATGGTCCTATAAAAGCATAGTCTATTTACTTTTAAAAAAAAAGACTTTTATTGTCATAAAATGACAAACACATTAAATAAAATAAAAGATTGTTTGAGTCAGAAAAATCGCTTAAAGTCTGTTTTTGATTTAAATCAAAAATCAATTCTAAATGCGATTATAAATAATTATGTAGTTTCTGTAATCAAACCAAGACAGGCAGGCATAACTACTGTTATTTTGTATTATGTAGCTTCACTAATGAAACTTTCAAATGATAGAAAAAGTATAGCTTATTTTGGTTTTGATAGTTCTTCAGAAAATTTTTTAAAAAAATTAGGATTTTTATTGAGAGGTTATTGTGAAAATAATTTAAGAGTTAATAGAAAAGATTTGTATTTAGAAGGTTCTTATTTTAAAATTATACAAGATTACTACAAGTTAAGAGGGGCAAAGTTTGATGTTATCATTATAGATGAAGCTGCTTATCATAAAAATTTAGAACATATATTGACTTATGCATCACAAGCATTAACAAGCAAAGGAAAGTTAATATGCATATCTTCACTTGGAGGAATAAGTGATTTAAATTTTCAAAATTTTCACTTTAAATTAAATAATGCTTTAGAATTTTATAAAAAAGATTTACTTATAGAAAAAAAAGATTCTCTAAATGTAAGTGCAGTTAATGGTCGAATGCCTCATTCGGTTAGTTTAAGGTGTTATAAAAACCCTTCTACAGAGCTTAAAAAAGAAAAACTTAATATTTATTAATAAAAATAAAAATGGCAGAAGATAGTATATTTATAAATTTATTGGACAGACTAAAAAGGGGAAGAACTTCTAGGCCTTTGCCACAAGAAAAACAAGTTCTTTCTGGCAATATGGCTAGCCCTAAATCAACCCCAATACAACAGAGGCAACAAGACTTCCTGGATGTTCAATCTCAAAAGATTGCTCAAGACATATATTCTAGGAGCGTTTATTATGACACCGATAGACTGGGAGCTTATAATGACTACAGAGCTATGGACATGTCCCCAGAAGTATCTGCTGCATTAGACATAATAACAGATGAAACAGTTACCAGAGATGAGAGAGGGGATATATTATCAATATATTCTGAAAACGACAGAATAAAAACTGTATTAAAAGATTTGTTTCACAGTAGGTTAAATATAGAATATAATTTAACTTTCTGGATTAGAGAGATGATTAAGTTTGGAGATGCTTTTGCAAAACTAGAAATAGACCAGCAAGAAGGTATTTATGACGTAAGAATGTTGCCAGTAGCAGAAATTCACAGAGAGGAAGCATTTGACGGAAATGTAAACTCTTCTAGATTTAAGTGGGACATCAACAATATGTATTTTGAAGAATTCCAAATAGCTCACTTTAGATTAGTTTCTGACGGTACTAAATTGCCATATGGCAGAAGTGTATTAGACCCAGCTAGAAAGTTGTGGAAACAGCTTCAATTAGCTGAAGATGCTATGTTGGTATATAGAATTATTAGAGCCCCAGAAAGAAGGGTTCATTATATTGAAGTTGGTAACCTAGAGTCTGCAGATGTTCAACAATATGTAGAAAGAATAAAAAGAGAGCTGAAAAAATCCCCCATTGTAGACCAAAAGACAGGTCAAATGAATTTGAAGTATAATCCACTGACAATGGAGGAGGATTATTTCCTTCCTATAAGAGGAGATAAGTCTTCAAGAATAGAAACACTTCCAGGAGCTTCTAATTTGGGTGAAATACAAGATGTTGAATATTTGCAAAATAAACTTTTTGCAGCATTAAAAGTGCCAAAGCCTTATTTGAATTATGCAGAATCTATGCCTGGCGGTTCAGCTTTGTCTCAGGCTGATTTGAGGTTTAGTAGAACTATAAACAGAATACAAGAAAATGTAATAATTGAGCTTAGAAGAATTGCAAACGTCCATTTATTTCTATTAGGATTTGAGGATGACATGGATAATTTTGATTTAAAATTAACCAACCCATCTACACAACAAGAGTTATTGAAGCTGGAAACTATGAAAGCTAGGCTTGAAGTTTTTAAGGAAATGTATACTGCAGAACCAACTTCACCAGTATCTTATACTTGGGCCATGGAGTATGTTATGGGATTCTCCAAAGCGGAAATAAAACAAATATTAAGACAGAAAAAAGTAGAGAAAAAAATGTTCTCAGAGATAGAGACCGCACCAGAAGAGTATATGCAAACAGGACTCTTTTCAGATATTGATGAGAAATTTAAAGCAAGAGAGGAAGGGTCAAGCGATGTTGCCCCAAGCGATACTGGCTCTGAGGATTTTGAAAGCAACGATGAGCCTGCTGTAGATGAGCCTGCTGCAGACGAGCCTGCTGTAGATGAGCCGTTGGCAGAAAATGTTTTATTCCAAGAACAAGATGTTAAAAAAATTAATTTAGATGTAATTGATGAGAGCGAAGGAGTTAGGCCAGATGTTTTAAATAGAAAAAATAAAAATTTAAATACTAAAACCAAAAGTTTAATGGATTCAATAACAATTAAATTAAATAGTATAGACGAGAAGACAGGGTTGGATGATGAGGGCAACGATTTGCTCAATGAAGGAAATGACATAGAGTCTGAAAATTAATTATTAAAAATTATTTTATGGGTTACGATGATTTAAAAAAACAAATAAGAGATAAAAGGTTAGGATTAAAAAAAGTTTCAAATTCTTTAGACAATAAAAATGTTGAAGATGATGACTATAATATTGATGAAATTTTTCAAAAAATAAAATTTTTAATAGAAAAAACTGAGCCTAGGTTATATAAGTTTATGTTTAAAGGAACTGTAGACGCTTCAATAGATGCAAGAAACAATCTAAATGAAATAAGAAAGTTATGTGTTGAGTTAAGGTCTAGTATCTTAAAGCAGAGAGAAGACAATCAAAGCGACTATTCTTAGTGTAAGTTTTTTGATAAAAAATTTCTAACAAAAAGTCTAATTTCATTGAGGTTAGACTTTTTTAGTTTATCATATTCTTTTTTAGCTAATGGGGGTAAAACTCTATATTGTTTTTCAGAAAAAGAAACTCCTCTTTCAATTTGTTTTTCTATATACCTTTTTTGATTATTCTTATTTAAGAACTTAACTTTTTCAACATCTAAAACTAGAGGGAATTCAAAGGTGAAGTTGCAATATAAAGATTTCATTTTTGGGCTTAATATATTAAATTCACTATCATTTAATTGAAGTTTAATATATGATGCCATTTGTAAATAATACTCTTGAAGAGTGTCGTTTAGTTTCAAAAATTCAGAATTAGTTAGAAACCTTTTTCTAAATATATATCTTTGCTTTTGGTTGTTAGACATTATCGTAAATTCATAATCCTCGAGCCAGTCTGCAGATTTTATTCTGTTTTCTATATAATCCTGCTTTTGTGATTTGTTTAATTTTTTGAAAAAATATTCATCTATACCTCCCCTTAGATATATGAGATAGTCTAAAAATTCTTTTTGTTTTTTTAGGTCTAGTCTTTTAAACTCTTCTTTAGAAATTAAATTCATACATATAAATATTATAAAAAAATTGCCCTTCAGAATTATAAATCTTATATTTGTGTCATATGTTTATAGTATTTGACACAGAAACCACAGGTCTTCCTGAAGATTTTAGCGCACCAGTTAGTGATGTTAATAATTGGCCAAGAATAGTGCAGTTGGCCTGGAAAGTATATGATATAAATGGAAAAGTAATTAGTTCCAACAATAGAATAGTAAGACCAGACGGTTTTATAATACCAGATGATAGTATCAGAATTCATAGAATTACTAACGAGAGAGCAAAAAAAGAAGGTCAATCAATTTCTAGCGTTTTGGAAGCATTTTCAAAAGATTTAGAAAATTCAAATTTTATTGTAGCTCATAATATTAGTTTTGACAATAAAGTTACAGCTTCTGAATTTTTTAGATTAAACATGAAAAATTCGATGAGAGATATAGTTAATATATGTACTATGAATTCAACTATAGACTTTTGTAGAATACAAGGTAAAATGGGATTAAAACCTCCATCTCTTACCGAATTACATAAAAAATTATTTAATAAAGCATTTGAAGATGCTCATGATGCATTGGTTGATGTAGAGGCTTTGGCTAGATGTTTTTTTGAGCTCAGAAGAATAGGGGTTTTAGGGTTTGGAGAAGATTTTAAAGAATACACATATTCAAATGTTTCTCAAAAAAACATGATTAATAAGTGGAAGTCTAAAAATGGAGAGTTTAGCGAAGAGTTGTCTATGGTTAATTTCGGAGTTCACACTTATCATTCTGTTTTAGAGGGTGCTGGTAGCACATCTGATTATGTTGATTTAGCAAAAAAGCATAATCATAAAGCTTTAGTGCTAACTGATAAGGGCAGTATGTCTGGCGCCTTTTCTTTTTATCAAAAGTGTAAGTCTAAAAATATAAAACCTATAATAGGTTGTGAATTTCACTTAAATGATAGCATAGGCGGTGAACATGAACCCAAGCAGCAAGATAAAAACGTTATTCAGAAAATAATTGTTACAAATAAAGAAGGTTTCGTTAATATTAATAAGATAAATTATTTATCATTTGCAGAAGGGTTTTATAGGGTTCCTAGAATAAAAACTTCATGGATTTTAGAAAATAAAGAAGGGCTAATGTTGACCACTTCTTCAAAGAATGGAACCATATCTAAGTATTTGCAAATGGGCAAATACAAAGATGCAGAAGATTATTTAGTAAACATGCTAAATGTATTTGGTAAAAAGTCTTATATAGCAGAAATATCAATGGAGGACAATGAGGTTCAAAGAAATTATAATAATTTCATTATTAACATGTCTGACAAGTACAATATGGCTATCATTATATCAAATGACATATATTACCCAGAAAAAAAAGATAAAGTGCTTCAAGATGTTTTGATTTCAATAAATCAAAAGAGGTCAATAAAAAGAGCAAGAACCAAAGATAGTAGGGATATGTACTATGTTGGTAAGTCTGAAATTTTAGAAATGAATAATGACTATGAATTTAATTATAGTGAAGACTTTATCAATATGTGTATGGTTACGAGTGATAAAATTGCTTCTATATGTAATTTTGATTTTGAGACAGATGTAGAAAAGTATCCTAAGTATAAACCAACTAAAGATGTTTACGATTACTTTGGAACCAATGATGGAGAAGAGATAATTAGAAGATTGTCACATGCAAAACTAAATCAAAAACTTAATATATATAAAGATAGAGGGCCAATCAACATAGATGATGAAAAAGTTGTTAAATATAGAGAGAGGTTAGATTACGAATTAAAAGTAATCAAAGAAAAGAAGATGTTAGACTATTTTTTGGTTGTATGGGAACTTATTAGGTTTTGTGCAGACAATGATGTGGAAGTTGGTCCGGGAAGGGGAAGTGCATCAGGAAGTCTTCTTTCATGGTGTTTAGACATTACCAAAATAGACCCTCTTAGGTTTGATTTGTATTTCGAGAGATTCTTAAACCCAGCTAGAAATTCTCCACCCGATATTGACATAGATTTTGAGACAGGCTCTGACGTGAAAACTGATGAATTTCTATATAATAAATATGGAAAAGAGTGCGTATTCCCAGTTATTACATTTTCCACATTTAACGAGAAGGGTTGTATAAAAGATGTTGTTAAAGCATTTGGAGGAGATGCGGGTTTCGATTCCGAAATATTCGCAGTAACCAAAGAGATGCCTAAAATGTTTATGAAATATGATGGCGACCTAAAAGATTGGCTAGAACAACACCCCAAAACACCAGAAGCATCTGATTTAGTGAAGGGTTGGATAGAAAATCCAGCTAACAAAAAAACTATGGATACAACCTTGACTTTACAAGGTCAAGTTAGAAATTTGGGTAAACATGCAGCTGGAATTGTAATAACACCAGGCCCAGTATGGGAGTATATGCCAGTAAATATGGTAAAAGGAGTAACTGTTTCTGGGTTTCAAGAATCTGGAAGTGGTAAAGATTTATCTGATTTGGGCATATTAAAACTTGACAGGCTTAATTTGACTACTTTAAATATATTAAAAGAGTCTATTAAACTAGTAAAAGAAAATAGAGGTATAGATATTTCAGAACAGGTTAAATATGTTGATTTAGATAATTCAGACTTATTTGAAGAGATAAGAGGAGGAAATAATCAAGGGGTTTTTCAGTTTGAATCAGACGGAATGTCTAAGTTAATAAAAAAGATGCATACAGAAAGTTTCGAAGAGATGGTGGCTGCAAATGCACTTTACAGACCTGGCCCTATGGGCGTTGGTGCTCATGAGGAGTATATAAGAAACAAGAAGAACCCAGAAGAAATAAGTTTAGTACACCCTTCTTTAGAGCCTTTATTAAGAAATACTAATGGAGTATTAATATTTCAAGAGCAACTTATGTTTATTGCTCATGAATTGGCTGGTATGACTTTGGGAGAAGGTGATAATCTTAGAAAGGTAATGGATAAGGCTTCTAAAATAATCAAAAAGAATTTGTCTGGGGATAAGTTAGAAGAAAAAGAATATAACAATAAGAACTATAAAGAGTATTTAGTTCTTTGGGATAAATTTAAGTTGGGCTGTAAAGAAAAAGGTCTTAAGGAAAATGAAGTAAAGGACATTGAAGAGTGGCTTGTTAAATATTTGGGTTATAGTTTTAATCGCTCACATTCAGTTAGTTACAGTTATGTTGCTATGCAAACTTTGTTTATGAAGAGGTATTATCCTACTGAATTTTATGCAGCATTATTAAATCATGCGAAAGATGATGAGTCTTGGTTGTCCTCTGCTATAATGGCGGCCTTTGCTAAAGGCATAAAAGTGTTACCACCTAATAGAAAGTCAAAGTGGGAGTGGGGAATGTTAGATGAAGAAACTATTTTGATGGGGTTTTCTAGCATAAATGGAATGGGAGAAATTGCTTATGATGAATTGCAAAAAATAGATATTGCTAATGTAGGTAAAGATAAGTTTTTTATGCATAAATTTTCAAAGTTTAATAAAGCAAATTTCGAATCCTGTTTAAAGGCGGGAGTCTTTGATGATTGGTCAGAGTCTCGAGAAGAGCTTATGGAATTTCGTAAGTTTAAAATAAAAAGCAATACTATGCAAATGGACTTATTTGGTCAAAATAGGTTTGACATAATAGAAGAAAGTCTTAAAGAGAAGTTTGAGCCAACCCCTAAAGATATTAAATACAAAGATTTTATAGACGTTTGTAGTTTAGATTTGCAATTATTTAATAAAATTTCAAAATTAAAAAAACAATTTAAGGATGAATATGATTTTAATGTTGAACCTGTAACTTCTTTTGAAAACCCTGATAAATATTATTACTTTGTTATAAAGGATATTGTTGAAAAAATTTCTAGAAACAATAAAAAATATTGGTCATTAGAATTAAGTGATGGTGGAGAAAGTGTTAGAATGGTAGTTTGGTCTGACGCTTACGATAGAATAAAGGACTTAGTTGAAAAAGGAGGGATATATTTAACTAAATTTTCTAAGGATAGAAATTGGTTAAAATTCCAAGACGGATGCCAGTTTAGAAGAATATATTAATTCTTATATTTTTTATTAAAATAACTTTTTATCTTTTCTTTTATGTCATAAAGCAACCCTTTTGGCACATACCCTAGTTCTGCAAAGTTCTCATATATAGAAACTAATGGAGTTCCAACTAGACCTCCGTAAACCATACCAGGAAGCCACAAAAAAAGCTCTGAATGCTTTGCGGCATTCCAACTTATAGCTAGCATTAAAACATATATTATTGATATAACTAAAACTCTAGGAAGTTTACTACTGCTAAATGTTCTATTTCTTACAGATTTCCATACACCAGTACCAGCATCTACTATTATTAAGAACAGTAAAAAATATACAGCAGAAGCGTCATCCCATATGTATTGTGTGACAAAGGAGGTAAAAGCAGTACACACTGCTAGTATGAAATTAATGAATGAATTTTTTAATCCTAGTATAGAGCTAAATAATTCTTGAGTGCTTTCAAAGCCTAAAATTAGCTTATTTTCTTTCATATCAATATTATTTTTCGTATTTTTGTTGTTATAAATAAATAGTTATTAATAATCTAAAATAGTTTAAAATGCCTGACTTTATAAGGAAGATAACATTTGATTATGTCAAAAAAGACGGTAAAGAATCTGTGAGAAACATTATTGCTCCAAAATTTTTAAAAGAATCTTTCAATTCTTTTGCTGAAATAGAGAAAGAGCAGGTTAAATATGTATCTGGGTTTGAAATAGAAACTGAAGGATTAGAGCCTGATGAAGTGAAAGAGTATGAAGAAATTATATGTGATTACTTTAATTTGGCACTTCCAACAATGGAAGAGTACTTCAAGGATTTGGGATTGGACTATAGTAGGATAAAGCAAAAATCTTTTAAAAAAGAAGGCGTTAAAAATCATAAGATAATAAAAGATAATTAATTTATAATATGCTAAAAAACGAAGATGAAAATAATAAAGACAAGAATAAAAGCTCTATTTGGGACATGTCGAAAAAAAGCAGAACTTCACATTTTAATGTGACGCAAAGTTCTGTTCCTTCTTCAAACAATCCAAATAAAAGATTTTTATTGTTAGAGTTTTTTAATAAAAAAATAAGAGAAGACATGTCAAATGAGTGGAACAAGCTTTTAGGCTCTAGAATTGACGAGTATTCTAAACTCATTCGCAAAAGAGGAACAGGGGGAACAGCTAATTTTGTAATACTTAGCAATAGAGCCGCAGAAATGTATAGAGACGTAATAATTGGAGAGCAAGATAATGAGCAAGATGTTGAACAAAATGAAAACCTTTAAGATATGGCAGATGTAAAAATGCTTCACAACCATGTTTTTGACGAAATTAAAGATGGGAAATTAAATTTATATTTTCCGCACAATTTAGACACCAAACAAGACCCAAGTATTATTAAAAATATGTTTTGGTTAAAAGATTCTGGATTTAGGCATAATATTGTCAGCAAAAAAAGAACTGATATAATATATCCTAGCGGATTTAATATAGCATCATGTTTTGAAGAAAGAGAGTCTTATGATTATGTTTCTAGTTTAAACAAGATTAGTGGAGTCAAAATGACTGCAAACGACTTTTTTATATTTGTGTTTTCAAAATTTTTAAAATCATCAAAATTATGTAAAAAAAGCTTTTCATACATGCATGATTTTTCTGAAAAAGATTACACAAAATTAAAATCAAAATTGAAATATTTTAAGAGAATGAACCGATTGTTTGAAAATGAATCAGATGAATTGGTGTTCACTAAAGATTTAAAACCTTCAATTGAACTTGAAGACCATATAAAGGGCAAGTTTTTGAGGGGTGATTTGGATAAAAAAATTCTTTTATTAGATATAATTAACGAAAAGAAACATGAAGAGCCAAAAATAGATTCTCAACTTAGGAGAATATATTTACCAACATTGAAATTTAAAGGGAAAAAAGATGTTTTATTTGAAGATATAATAAATATTTTAAATGATTTTTTTGAATACAAAAACTATAAAATATATTATAACATTATGGTTGGCATGCTTCTTTCTAATGATTTACAAAAAAAAGAGTTTGAAATAGACCTTTTCAACAAAGAGTCTTTGCTTAAATCTGGAGGCTTGTTTATAACTGAAACTTATTCAAAATTAATAGATATTGATATCATTGTTAGCACAAAAGATTATTTTAACTCTAATGCTTTAGCTTATCATAAGAGTAAGTCTTTATGGTATTACAATCCTAGCATACTATATAAATCACTTGTTAATCACTGTGAAGTTATTGACAAAATATTAAATAATTCAGATTATGATTTGCACAATGATGATAATGTTAGAGTGTTTTTGTTAGGCATGATGGAAGATTTACAATTAGGAATGAGAAGTTTGGGCATGTTTTTAGTCAATGAAATAGATAGTACAATTAAAAATATTTAAAATGAAAAAAGAAGACTCTTTTACTGGTGTTATAAAAAGAATAAAGTTTCACAATCCATTAAATGGATATGGAATAATAAGTGTGGAAATTATTGACAATAAAGAGTCAAAGGACAACGTTACAATAACTGTAAACCAACCAGAAATGTACGAAGGAGTTACCATGAAATTTACAGGCTCTTGGATTAAGCATCCTAAATTTGGAAAACAATTCAAGGCAAGCTTTTGTCAAGAAGTGGCACCAGCAACAACTGAAGCTGTAATAAAATACCTTAGTTCAGGATTTTTCCCAGGCATTGGTCCTGTTACGGCTAAAAAGATAGTAAAGTATTTTAAAGATGATGCTTTGGATGTTTTTAGAAATAACATTGATAGATTGACTGAAGTTCCTGGTATAAACAGAAACAAATTAAAAGTTTTAAAGGAAAGTTGGAAGAACAATCAGGAAATGAATAGTATTATGCTTTTTTTACAAGAACACATGATAAGTACTGTTTTTTCTGTAAAAATATATAAAGAATATGGAATTAACTCTATTCCAATTCTTAAAAAAAATCCATACAAATTAGCATCAGACATAACTGGTGCTGGATTTATTATGGCTGACAAGTTAGCTATGAGTTTAGGTTTTTCAAAAGATAGTGATGAAAGACTATCTGCTGCAATTCATCATATTTTATCAAATAATCAATCTGATGGACATTGCTACTTAACCAAAGAGCAAATTAAAACAAGAATCTATAAGTTGATTAATATAGAGTCAAAGCAAAAAATAAATGATATATTAAACAAAGAGGAGTTAGAGGAAAGTATCGTATGTTTAAAAATCCAAAAAGGTAATGGAGAAGAAAAAAGATATTGCTCAAGAGAGATATATTATGATGAAAAATACGTTGCAGAAAAAATTATTAGATTATCAAAGAAAATATACGTAAATAATAAAGAGGATATTAAAAATCAGTTAAGCTCTATGTTGAATAAGTCTGACATCAAGCTTAGTGAAGAACAGTTTAATTCTGTTGTCGGAGTTGTTTCAAACGGATTGTCAATACTTACAGGAGGCCCAGGGGTGGGTAAGACCACTACCGTGAAATATATATATGACATGTTGAAATTTATGGGCAAAGAAGTTTTATTAGCAGCTCCCACAGGAAGAGCTGCTCAAAGAATGTCTGAAGTCATAGGTCACCAGTCAAAAACTATACACAGACTTTTAAAGTGGGATGCTGGGAACGGTAACTTTAGAAAGTCGGAAAAAGATATGTTAGATTGTGATTTTATAATATTGGACGAATCATCAATGATTGATATAAGGCTGGCATCTTCTTTTTTTAGAGCCATATCACCAGGTACGCAAATTTTATTAGTGGGAGACAAAGACCAACTGCCTTCGGTAGGGCCGGGTAACTTAATGTCAGATTTGATTAACAGTAATTGTGTGCAAGTTTATAATTTGAAAAAAGTTTTTAGACAAGCAGAAAAGTCTAATATAATTACTTGTGCACATTCAATAAATAAAGGCGAAGTCCCTTATATAGAGACACCATTAAAAGTTCCTAGTATTTGGAAAAGCGGTGTTGACTGTATGTTTATAGATTCTTCAATGAAAAAAAATGGGGCTAAATTTGTCGAAAAATCAACACTTAATTATGGTATGGATGCGCTTGATATGATTGTTAAATTATATTCTGAAACAATATCTAAATACATGGGTAATAGTGAGATTCAAATATTAACACCTATGAACAAAGGTTCTATCGGGACTAGAGAGATAAATAAAAGAATTCAAAATAAAATAAACCCCAGCTCAGAAGGTAAAAAAGAAATACAAATAGGAAACAAGGTATATAGAGAAGGTGATAGGGTTATACAGACTTCCAACAATTATGACTTAAATGTTTTCAATGGAGATATTGGTTATATAACTAAAATAAACTCAAAAGATTCTAGTCTTATAATAAAGTATGGAAATGACAATATTTCAAAAATAATACAATATGAAAGGCAAAATATAATAGAGATAGAATTGGCTTACAGCATTAGCATACACAAGTCTCAAGGTTCTGAGTTTGAAGTTGTAATAATGCCTGTTCTTAGCGAGCACTTTATCATGTTATATAGAAACTTAATATATACAGGGCTAACTAGGGCTAAAAAAATGGCTATTTTAATTGGAGAAAGAGAGTCTTTGGTTAGAAGTGTAGAGAATGTTAATCCAAACATAAGACAAACTTCATTAAAAAAATTTTTAAAAGAACACTATGAAGAAACAGAGCCTGAATTAGAGTTTTTGAACTAGTATCTCATTTCTAATTCTTTCTTTTACAAGTTCTCTATCTTCCTTTAGTTCAGACTCCCAAACTCTAAATATTCCATAGCCCATACCTTTAGATATTATATTTTTGTATCTATCATTTTGCTTTATTTTTTTTTGCATTTCGCTTAATACTTCATATTTTTCTGGATTTCCATGGTAGTAATCACCATCAACTTCACATAACACATTGCAAGAAGGTATGTAGTAGTCAAATATTTTTCCTCTTAATATTTTTTGAGACTCATACTTTATTCCCATTTCTTTTAATACTGACTCAAACTCTCTTTCTGGCCATGTTGTATTTTTGCTCATTCTATAAGATTGAGCTTGAAGATATTTTATTTTTTTTATTTTATTCTTTGGTTTAAGCAGCTTTTTTTTTGTCCTCCTCAATATGGACGCTACTTTTTTCTTTTTTTCTTCTTCATTCATAATAAACTATTGTTTACTTTTGGTAATGCTTGATTATTTTTATAAAAAATTAGACAACACTATTTATAAGTAATAAATAAAAATAAAATAAATTATGTCAGAAGAAATTAATTTAGGTACTGAAAAACAAGCAACTAATGAAAATAATCCTTTAGAGCCAAAAGTACAGCCAAGAACTCAACCTGGTACTAACCAGAATGGTGAACCTAGTCAACCTAGCCCAGATGAAACATCTCAATCTAGAGCTAGAGCCGTTGCTGATAAACATGAAATACCAGCTCAATTTGTAGATACTGAATTTGAAGTTCCAACAGACTTTATAGACCTACCCTCTGGAGGGTTGTTTTATCCAAATGGAAAAAATAGAGTTGAAGTAAAGTATTTAACTGCTGAGGATGAAAACATTTTAACAAGTAGCGACTTAATTAAGAGTGGTAAAGTTTTAGATGTATTGCTTCAAAATGCATTAATTGACAAAGAGATAACGCCCGATGAAATGTTAACTGGTGATAGGAATGCTGTTTTGATTAATTTAAGAATTACTGGTTATGGTGATGAATATGAAACTAAAACAACTTGTCCTAGTTGTAGTGAAGTTAATAATAAATCTATTTTATTATCATCTTTAGGCACAAGAGACATGGCAGACAAGCCTGACTCTGAAGGGTTGTTTAGCGTTATGCTTCCAAAGTGTAAGGCAAATGTTAGATTTAGACTTTTAACTGGTGCAGATGAGACTAGATTACAAAAAGTTAATGAATCAGGAAAAAAGACCATGAAAGGAAAGTTTAAGGTTGCAACAGTTCTTACAGAAAGATATTTATTGCAAATTATGGATGTTAATGGAAATAGGGATAAAACTTACATTAAAAAATTCATAGGAGTTATGCCTATAGCAGACAGTTTTTTCTTTAGAGAATATTTAAAAGAAATAGAACCAGGAATAGACTTGAATTATGGTTTTGATTGCGACAATTGTGGCCATCACTATTCACAAGATGTTCCTATAACAGCAAAACTTTTCTGGCCTAATGCTAATGTATAATCATTATGCTGTATAGAGATATAGTAAAAAATAACAATGTGCCCTTTGACGAAATTTCTATTCCATCAAGGGGCATTTTCTATAAAGACAAAAAAGAAACTTTTCTAGTTAAATACGTTACTGCAAAAGAAGAAAATCTCTTAACATCTCCAACTTTAATAGATTCTGGAAGAGCATTAGAAATGCTTATGAGCTCTTGCTTGCTAGATTGGGATGGTGATATAGATAATTTATTAATAGGCGACAGGGATGCTTTTATGGTATACTTAAGGTCTACTTCTTATGGGGATAAAATTCCTTACGACTTCAAATGTGGAAATTGCAACATAGAAAGTCAGTCAAGTTTTAATTTGTCTGAACTGGAAATGAAAGAAGTTAGCGATGAAGACATGCCAGATGAAAATTTAGAATATACATTTACTTTACCTAAAATGAAAATAAGCAAGGAAAATGTTGTAATTAAGTTTAAGCCTAAAACATTAGGTGACGAGAGAAGGATATTGAAAATTATAGAACAAGAATCAAAAAAAATTAAAGGAGTAAAAATTGATAATAGAATAGAGGCTACTTACAGAAATCAAATAACGAGTGTAAATGGTATAGCAAATGAAGATTTTATTAAAAAAGTTATAAAAAACATGTCATTAAGCGACTCTTCTTCTTTTAGGTCTTATATGGATAAGGTAGAGCCAGGAGTGCAAAACAAAATACATACGGAGTGTGAATCTTGTGGTCATATTACAACAAGCAAAATACCATTGGACGGCAACTTCTTTGGGTTAAACGTAGAGTATAGACAGCATATGATGGATGAAATATTTTTAATAACATATTATGGTAAAGGTGGATTTTCTAGAGATGACGTTTTTAATATGCCTGTATATGAAAGAAGGTGGGTAATGCAAAGAATACAAGAGGAGGTAGAAAAGAAAAACAAAGCAGACAGACAGGCGGCTAGTAAAGCTAGAAGTGATGCTAAGTCTAAGGCGCCAAGCAGATAAAAGTGAGTTAAATTTTTGATATAAGATATTTTATCTTTAAATTAGCAGATATTATTGATTATCCTTGTTTTTTTAGGATAATAAAAACAAAAAACAAAAAATGAGAAACGAAAAATCAACACTTAGAAAAGAGCAAATAATATCATTGTGGACGAGAATGTGCAACACATTAAGTCAAGAAACTTCATTTTTGGTTGAAGGTTCTGATGGAAGTCCTTATTATGTGTTAAATATATCAGATGGAATATCTCTTTATATATCTGCACAAGAAACTACAAAAGGAACGACTGGTTATGACTATTCTTTAGGTGTAGTTTTTGGAGAGTTTGTAAATTATAAAGATTTCTCAATGAATCAGTCTGAATTTGATTCTTTAGCAAATTTATTTACTAGTTCAAGAAATAGTTTATTGAATGAGAAAGTGAAGTCTATTGTTGAAGCAAAGGAGAGTGAGTTTTATCATTTGATTAATCAATAACAAGACAATGTCTCACAAGAGCTCATACCAGATAAAAAAAATAATGAAACGTCCCGATGGAACTGTTGCTCATGTTTTAATGTTAGATGGAAACTCTGAAGTTTACGAAGCTAAAAGCCCCAAGGAAGCAGACAAGGTATGTGATATGTTAAATACAAACACTGATAGTGGGTGGTTTTATGCGGTTATAGAAGTGAAAAGTATTCGTTAAAACAAAAAACGTATAAACTTTAAGGCTCAAATTAAATTTTGAGCTTTTTTTTTGTAAAAAAATTACTATTTATACCTATAAATACTTTTTAAATGAATTCAAAAGAAGATATTAGAAAATTAGTTAGAGAAACACTTCTAAATGAAGCACCACCAGGTGGAATGTTTGGTAATTTTAAGTTTCTAAAAAAAAGAAAGATGAGCTCTGGAAAAGATGTTAATAAGTCTACAGAAAATATAAATAGCTGGTATGAACATCCTGCTTTTGATACATCAAACACTCTAGATAAAACAAATGAAATGCTTATAAATAAGGAGTTTGAAAAAGTTGTTTCTATTATTGTAGACAGATATCAAGGAAGCGATAAGGATTCTTTTACAAATAAAGTAGAAGAATTTGTTAAAGAATACAAGCAACTAATGAAAAGGGGTTTTGACAATGTTGTTGGAAGAAATAATGCTTTGAGTGCAAAAGTTGTAAAAGACTTAAATGAACTATCTAAAAAGGTTAATAAATATTTAGAAAGAAAGAATCCTTCATCAGTTAATAATAATTTTGTAAAAAGTTGGCTACAACTTAAAAAATAATAAAATGGATAATTACGAAGATAACATAGAGGATATTGATAAGAAATTGGATGAAATTCTAGGAGGAATTGGACATAAGTTAAAGTCTTTTGCTTCTGGTTTGGGTGGAAATCGTTATACAGATTCTGATGCTAAAGGTTCAGACCCAAAAACTCCAAATAAAAACTATAAAAGTTATGTAGCATCTTCGGGTTCTAAAAGTGAAACAAAGGCAGCAATGGGAAAGCCTGGTCTTTACAAGGTTGGAGACAATTATTCTAAAAAAATTGATGACTTATTAATTCCTTTTTTAGCTTTTGAAGTTGATGAAAAAGAAACAAATTCAAAAGGCACTTTGGTACACTCATCTAATCAGTCAAAGGTGGAAAAGCTTCATCCCTCTTTAAAGTGGTTGTTTAAAGGAGCTTGGAAAGCTGAAACTTTAGGATTAACAAAATCTAAAAGAAAAGCTAGAGGTGCCGTAAAAGGGCAGTTAATTACATTTAGAGGAGAGTGGTTAAGTGGTGCTTTTATGGGCGTCTTTAAGGGTGGAGCTATTACTGGTGGACAGATGATAGATGGTTATTATTTGGGTAGTGCTGATGGGTATAAAATAGAGCCTTGGGATTTTAAGTCAGGAGGTTCATCTATTGGTTCTGGATTTGTAATGGGTCTTAGGATGGCAAAAGAAAACACTAATCACAAAAAGTTATCTATTATACAAGTTAAAAAAGGATTACAAATAAAGATAATAGATAACAATGATACAGAGCATTTGCTTAGAGTAGATAAAGGAGTTGATTATGATTCTTTGAATATGAAGATAAATGGTATAGATGTTTCTTGGGAGATGTATAATAGAAGTGAAGGTGATTTCGAAACATCAAACATAACTGTCGGAAGCACTTTTAGTATACCTGGGGTAGTGGATGTAGACAAAGGTGTCCAGTCAATAGAGGTGAAAACATCTGATTACGAAGAAAAGGAAGCAGAAGGAGGTAAAGCGTCTAGTTCCGAAGAGGAAGAAGTTATTAGTAAATTAAGTTTAAAAACAAAAAGAGCAGGCTTTAAAACTATGCCTGGTGGATATAAAATAGACTTAAATAACGATAAAGAGTTGTCAGAAAAAGTTTTAAAATTTATAGAAGATATAGATTCTGAAAGGTTTTTTAAGTATATAAACTTTTTTAAAAGACTAGCAAAAGAAGGTAGGATAGATGGTTATGGAAATTACCCAGCATTAGCTTTCTTATACCCTAAGCAAAAGGGCGAAACTTTTAAGGATAAAGATGCAGAAAGAGATAGAATAATGTCTTATTTTTCTAATTTTAGACAACAAGTCATTAATAATATAGTTGCTGACAATGTATCTCAACGCTATATGGATAGCATAAAAAAAGAAATAAATTCAAAACCAAAGGTTAAGAAAATAAAAAAAGCAACAACAGCCAAAAGTAAAGCTAAAGTTAACAGCCTTAAGAGCAAAATAGCAACAAACGAAAGCTTGTCTATTTCAAAAATTATAAAAAAAATCATATATTAATGTAATATTTTTCATATTAACTCGTTTATATAATAAATCTTAAAAATAAAATTATGAGCAAATTTAAAGAATATGAAAAAAGATATGGCAAACACCCAGGTGACGATGTGGTAGTTAATGATGTTAAGGGTAACTCTAGTTCTAACTTTATTGCAACATCTATTGCTTTTGTTTTTCAACTGTTTTTTACGGGTCCAAATAAAAATTGGAGAAATCCATTAGCCATAGTTATTATGGGGATTTTCTTTTTTGCAATTAATGCATTTATTTTATTTAATGAAAGCATGGTAAATTCATTTGTGGACTTTTTCAATTTTGGAGAAAGTATGGAAACTTTAATGCGAGCTACTGTTTATGTATATTTAATTGTACAGTCCATTAGAGGCGTTTGGATAGTTGGTGGATGGAATCAAAATCCAATTGGAAGACCTTTAAATATTGTTCCTGGAGCTGGCGGAATTAGGAGAGGTGGCTCTAGAGCTTACTACAAAACAAATACAAACCACTTAACAGATGCCATAGGAGAAACGGGTTCTTGGATGAATTCAAAAATGCAATCTATGACTCCAAATCAAAGAGAAAGTTATCTTAGAGATTTCTATGGAGGAAGAAAGGGAAGTAGATAAAATTTATAAAAATTAAATAAAAAAAAGGATGACTTAAATCATCCTTTTTTTTATTTACTTTATTTTGTATTTAAATATTTTTATTGAACTATATTTATTAATAATATAATTCGATAAAATGGCAGCAAACGAAAAAGGACTTAGTGGAGATGCGTTAAAAAGAGCTCAAGCATATAATTCTGCTATGGAAAAAGCTGCCAAATCTATGGAGCAGCAACAAAAACTTGTTAATCAATTATCAACTACTTTCGCTGGAATTGGTGGAAATGAATTTTTTAGAAATTTAACCAACGATGAATATAATGCGAAAATAGCAGACCTTGCAGAAACAGCCAAATCTATTGAGGCAGATGCTCAAACTGCTGCAGATGCTTTAGACAAAACTTTTAATGATATAGCAGAAGGTCTAGGAGTATCTTTAGATAGTTCTAGCGAACTTTCTGATAAGTTGGGAATAAGCACTGAGCAAGCAGACAAGCTTGCAGAAGCTTTTGCAAAGGCAGAAGGGGAAGGAGTTAGTATTAGTACCATATTACAAGATATGGGTGAATTTGGAGATGATTTAGTTGATAAAATAGTTAATGAAGCAGACCTCCCAGCAAATTTAGTAGAACCTTTTAAGGATGCCTTGGCTGAATCTCAAGATTTAAATACTCAATTAGATATAGTTAATGACCAGATGGAGGATGCTCAAGAAACAGTGTTTGACATGAGCAAAGGGTTGAGTGCTATGGGTGGCAAATTAACTGAAAGTTTTAAACTAGATTCTTTAATAAGTTCAGCATTAAAGTATGACGAAACAATAAAAAAGGCACAAATTGATACGGGTATAGCTTTCTCTGATAACTCTGCTGGAATGTCTGAGCTTACTTCTCAAACCGCACGCTTTGGTATGAATCTTGGAGATACAACTGAGATGATGGGCAAGTTAGGTGAACATCTTCGTACAACAAATTTTGAAGTATTAGCTGAGGCCGCAAACGATTTGGCTGCAATGGGTCAAGCTACAGGTTTGAATGTAGAGGAGATGGCCCAACTATCAAAGGAATATGTAATGTTCGGCTCAGATACTAAAAAAATGGCTGAAGATGCTGCTGAGACAATGAAAGATGCTGCTGCTTATGGCCTTAATGGAAAAGAGGTGATGCAAGAGATGGCCAAAGGTATGGCTAAAATGCGTAAAGGAGGTTTCACAGGAGGAGAAGCTTCTTTAAGGAGGATGGTTTTAGAGTCTAAGCGTTTAGGTATGAACATTGATGATGTTTTTGAAACAGCAAATAGGGCTAGAAATATTGAAGGAGCTATGGAAATGGCTGCTGAACTACAACTTGCAGGAGGTTCATTTGCTGCAATAGACCCAATGCAATTACTTTCTGCTGCACGTAAAGGCCCAGAAGAGTTACAGAAGCTATTAGGTCAAATGGGTTCAGACATTGGTTCTTTTAATGAAGAAACTGGGGAGTACCAATTCGACCCAGTAGATGTTGATAGGTTACAAATGGTAGCTGATACAACAGGACAATCTATGGATAGTCTTCAAAATATGATTGCTAAAAATGCACAAGATAACCAAAAATTAAACATGTTACCAGATAGTATGTTGGGCGCTGATTTGTCTGATGAAGAAAAGGCTTTTTTAATGAATGCTACAAGCATGAAAGATGGAGAGTTAAAGGTTAATGCTGGTGTTGATGGTTTGGGTGATTTGGAAAATTTAACTCAAGAACAAATTCAAGAAGCAATGCAAGCTGAGAAAGATAAGAAACAGAACTTAGAAAACCAAGCTGCAGAAAATCAGAGCTTAATGGATAGCATTGAGAATTTGAAAAATTCTGTCATTAACACTCTAATCCCTTTCTTGGAACCTATAATATCTGCACTAACATCTTTTGTTTCATATCTTAATACTGCTCCATATGCTTTGAAACTTGCTTTTGGAGTGTTTTTAACTGGGGCTGCAATTTTGTTCGGACCAGCTAAAGCTTATCTTAATGGAATTGCTCAAGGTAGAGGTTTTGCCATAGGACAAAAAGGTGGCGGATTTTTAAAAGGAATTAAAAGTGTTTTCAAGAGCGGCGGCGGCGGCGGCGGCGGACAAGCAAGTCAAATGCCAAGTCCACCAAAAGACCCAGGAGGCGGTGGTGGAGGTTGGATGAAGTCCTTAGCAGACGGAATACAATCTTTTGAAAAGGTTGAATATAAAAACATATTAAAAATGGGATTTGCACTCCTAACTATTGGTGCAGCAGTTGCTATATTTATGTTAGGAATAGCTGCAACAGGAAGTCCTGATGGTGCTCAGCTTGCTGCAGCTGCAGCTTCTATGGTAATTATGGCAGGAGGTTTATGGTTTGCAACTAAAATACTTGGAAAGATGAGCATGAAAGATGTTGTCTTAGGTGCTGTTGCTATGGCTATAATGGGAGTTGCATTAATACCTTTTGCATACGCTGCACAAATGATGAGTGATGTTGATTGGTTAAATGTTTTGGCTGGTGTAGGTGTGGCCCTTTTAGTTGTTGTATTATTGACTCTTTTAGGGGTTGGCATGATGTACGTATTGCCATTTTTGCTTTTAGGAGCTGCTGGCTTAATGATTGCAGGTATCGCTTTATTGGTGGCTGCAGTAACACTATCTTTGGCAGGAGAATTTTTAAAGACCGCAATGGGGCCTTTGGAGGAAATTAAAGATGCCGACTGGAGCGGTTTAGCTCCTTTCGCAGAGGCCATATCTGCCTTTGGTTTCGGAACTATAATTGCAGGCGTAGGATTACTTATAGGGGCTGTAATGTTAGCTGCTGCTGCACCTTTTTTGGCAATAGCAGTACCATATCTTGTGGCATTGGCTGACCCCGAATGGAAGGGTTTATATGTTTTAGCTGGTGGACTTAAAGCTTTAGGTCCTGCATTGGTAGGGTTTGCATTGGCAGGATTGATGTTTTTCAATCCATTTGTTTTATTTGGTATAGCATTAATGTTAGAAGCTTTAAATGAGCTGAAATGGGTTATGATTAGTTTAGGTCCAAACCTAGCTATGGGTGCTGACGGAATAGAGAGAATGGCTGCAGGAGTTCTGCAATTAGAGTCTGCCGTAAAAGGTATGAATGTGTCTAAGTTAGAAAAGTTAGCAGAAATAATGGCAGAAGGAGGAGCTGAAATGGGTAAATTTGTTGCAGAAGTAAATAGAGCAGAATCCTCAACTGTTACTCATATTGTACAGCTGCAAATAGATGGAAAAGAGTTACAAGAAATAATCCTAAAAGACAACAAGCACACTACTTAATATTTAAGGTATATTATTTTTATTTAAAAATATTTATATATAAACAAAAACAACAATGGCCGCACCTTATGATGAAACATTTGAAGAATTTGAAAGAAGGACTGGTCTAGATGCCTTTTTTTCTGATTATTCTAATGAGGTAAGGGGCAAGTTGTTATCTAAAAATTTAGAAAAGCCTAAAGATATATATGATGTCTTATATTCCCAAACTAGAGAGGGAAACCTTTCTAAAAACGTTATTTCAAATAGTGACTTAGAAATAGATTCACAACTAATAAGAGAGGCTTTAACTAAAAATTTAATTTCTAAACAAGAGTCATTAGAAGAAAGTGGTGTTTTGCAAAGAAAAAGGCTGGAGTCTAAAAATAAGTTAGTTGAATCATCTAAGAGTTTGGAAGATTTTGCGGAAGAGTCTAGGAGAAGTGCTGTAAGTAAAAATGTTGGTATATCTAAAAATATAGATTCAATATCTAAAATTGCTAGAAATGAAAATTTTAGAAAAAATGCAATCTCAAACACAAACATTGAAAAAGATTCTACAGAATACAGAGATGTTTCTTTGGCTAAAAATTTAATTATAGACAACGACCCCTACAATCCTAAGGTAGAATTAGATAATAAAGATGCTAGACGAAATAATGTAAAAAATAATGTTAAAAAATTATCAGATTTAGAAATTGATTCTAGGTCTCAAAGAGAGGTTAATGATTCAAAAAATATAACTAGTAATAGTGATTTATTAAAGGAATCAGAATCTGCAAGAAATTCAGGTTTAGTAAAAAATAAAGAAGAGAGTTTAGATATTGAAATATCTTCAGAAGAGTTTAGGGATAATAATAGCGTAAAAAACGTAAAAAACAATACAGATTTAGAGGTAGAAAGTTCTCTATATAGGTCTAATTCACTAAAAAACAATTTAAATAAAAATACTAACTTAGAGAATGACTCTATTGTTTACAAAAGTTTAAACGAATCAAATAATAAAAATAAAAACTCTGATTTAGAAAAAGATAGTGAAAAATCTAGACAAGAAGTTTCGAGTAAAAATTCTAAATCAAAAAATGACTTAGAAAAAGATTCTGAAAGTTTTAGAACTGATGTTTTGGGTAAAAACAACAAATTAAAAAGTGATTTAGAGTCAGATTCATCTTCTTATAGGAATAAGATAGAGTCTCAAAATGTTAATTCAGAAACTAATTTAGAAAGTATATCAGAAAATTTTAGAAATGACGTCACATCTAAAAACAAGCAAATACCTTCTGATTTAGAAGGTGATTCAAAATCATTTAGACAAGAAGATGTTCAAAGTAATGTATCTAACAATTCTAATCTAGAAAATGATTCTGTTGAATTTAGGGAAGAAGACCTATCTTCAAATAAAAAGATTTCATCAAATTTAGATTTTGATTCTGGAGTATATAGAAATGATGATTTATCTTATAACACTCCCAACAATACAAATTTAGAGTCAGACAGCTTTCCATTTAGAGATGATGACTTGTCTAATAATAATTTAAGAGTTACAAACTTAGAAAATGATTCTGAAGAATTTAGACAAGAAGACATTTCATCAAACAAATCTATAGACACCGACTTATCAGAAGACTCTATTTTATTTAGAAATGATGATATATCTTCAAATTCCCCAATAGACTCAGATTTAGAGGGTGATTCAGAGGGCTTTAGAGATGGTAATTTAGCTTCGAATGTCCCTTCTAATTCTGAATTAGTAGGAGACAGTTTTCAATATCTTTCAAATAGCGTATCTGCTAACGTTCCAAGTGAAAGTGATTTAGAAGAAGATTCAAGTGCCACCAGACTAAGCAATTTATTTAGCAACATATCCCAGCCTGAAGATTTGGCGGATAATTCTATAACCTTTAGAGCTAACAACACTAGTAGCAACGTAGATAATGATACAAATTTGGGAGAAATCTCTAAACCAGAAAGAGACGACCAAACATCTTCAAATGTTTCTAATGCTAAAGATATAAATCAAGTTTCTAAAGTTTTCAGAAATGAACAGCTAGCTAAAAATCCTAGTAGATTTAATCTGGGGGCAAATATAATACTTCAAGGTACTAGTACTTTTGTTGGAGTGTCTAGATTGGAGATTTCAGGAGCTATATTTAGAACTACTCAAAAATTGTTAAATGGTGATAAAGAAAATCTTAAATCCGTTTTTGATGATGAAGAAACTATAAACTTTTTAGATGAAGCATCATCAACTCAGCTGAGCCCAGGAGGTAGAGAGTATTTAAATGAAAAAAATTCAGTAGAAAGTCTAAATTTAATAGAGGGAGGAGAAAATGTTATAGGCACTTATGGAACTTCATTAGTTGACGACACTTCTAGAATTGATGATGGATTAGGGTTTTACTCATCTCCTAAAAGTGTAGGTTTTGTAACTAATCTTATTTCGTTACACAATATACAACAAAACACTTTTCAAAGTAAGCCTGGTGAAGTTTATGATAAAGGTGTTCAAAGTGCAATTGAAGGGTTGAGAGGTTTTGGCTCTCCTGGTTTTCAAGAGTTAATAAGTAAAACTGGCATAAACAAAAGGCTACAAGTAAGAACTAACACCACGCCTGCAGAGGTTATAGCAGAAAATGATGGAACATACTTGTCTGAATCTGCAGAAAAGATAATAAAGCCAACGTCTGCATCAGAAACATTAGAAGAAGACGATACTTTGGGTACTGGTGTAGGTATGGCATCTCAAACAGACACTACAGACACGATAGGGGCCGATTTTGATAAAGGCGGAAGTAGAAGAAGGGGTGTTAGGCATGTTATAGACACTATAGCCTCTGATGACAGAATTTCTTTTGCTCAAAATTTTAATGTACAAGGAACCGAAGGTTCTTCTAGCGTTTTTGTATTAGGAAAAAAATCTGACGGTAGTTACAAAAAATCGTATAATAGATATAGTATTAAAAACCCGTATGCCCCAGAGGGTGCAGAAACTTTGAGGTTTGTTTTAACAAATTTCTCAATACCACCAATAGAAGGTGCTGCAATGTCTTTTCCTGCTTATATAGAATCCTTTAATCATGGAGATTCTGCAACCTGGAATGCTACATCTTTTCTTGGTAGACCTGAGCCAATATATACATATGGCAGTTCCTCAAGAGATGGAAGTGTTAACTTTTGGGTTCTAACAGACTTCGCACAAGAAGTAGATATTGGATACGAATTTAACCCAGACAATGGTCAAGTTAGTAAGATAACAGAATCATTTAGTAATAAGTTCTCATCAATAAGAACTCAAGACAGTGCTCAAGCTGATGAACTTAGAGCTGATGCAAATGCTACTTTAAACAATTTGCAACCACCTCCTCCTCGTCCATCGTTTCCCCTTTGGGTAGATGAAGAAGATGAACGAAATCGACTTGCTGAAAATCAAGAGTTAAATAGACAGGCTGCCGAATTAGACAAAGCTGCAGATGCTGCTAATGAATCTGCTAACTTAGCAGCACAGAGAGGTCAAACTTTTTCAGAAAGAACTTCTCAAGGAGAAAACATATATAAATTATTTGAAGCTTTTGACACTACTAAAAAAGAGGAAAATTATGTAGAAAGCTCAGTGGAAAATACTGTAAAAAAGTTGTCTGAAATGAAGTCTAGAAGCATTTTTCAGCCTTCTTATTTCTCTGGAAGCAAGGTAGACTTTTTAAAAAGAATGGAATTTTTATCAAAAATGACTAGACCAGCAAGAAATAGGCTTTCTGAAAAAACTAACGCTGGATTTTCATTTTCAAGACCACCAGTGTGTCACTTAACTTTAGGAGATTGGCTAGACCATGACATACTAGTTAATAGTGTTGCTTATGATTATGCTAGTGCTCCATGGACTTTTGACGGAGGAAAGGTACAACCGATGTGGTGTAAGGTGACTTTATCTTTCAATATAATAGGTTCTTTTGGAGGAAATTCAGATGAAGACCCACCATTATCAACTGACGTTGGAGGTTATTTTAGCAGAAGAATTAGTACATAACTTCTATTTACATTTTTATTTTTTTATATTATTTTGTTTATGTTATGAAAAAAATAACGATTAATATTTATTTATAGTATAAAATCAAAAAATTATGGGAAAAGATAGATATAAGTTATTAAGAAAAAAAAACGGAAGTGGTACAGAAATAATGCCTCCCATAAAAATTAATGAAAGAAACACTGATGTGTTCAGAGTTTATAATTCTGACAAAACTAGATTAGATAGAATTTCTGCAGAAATTTATGAAGACGATACTTACGGATGGCTTATATTAATGGCAAACCCAGAATATTTTATAGAGTTTGATATACCTAAAGAAACGGTACTAAGAGTGCCACTTCCTTTGAGGGAAGTTCTTTCAGAAGTGGAAGGTAAATTGTTAAGAAAAAAATCAATAAATTAAATAAATTTAAATACGTTTAAATAAATGCCAGTAATACCAGAAAATATAGCCGACTTACAGTTTGACGAAAAAGATTTGTATCTAGACGTTCGCCTAACTACAATAAGTAATGAGGGAACTGTTATTACAGACCCTGATACAGGGCTTATATCATCAGTTGAAGACTTTACTGGTTTTCCCACTTTTAAAACTTCTTTTTTTAGAGATTCAATAGGCTTTGGAATTACAAATATAAAAGTTGAAACAAACACATCTCTTCAGCCTATTGTGGAAATAGAGTTTAAGGACTTGTTTGGTAAGACAGTTTTTGGAGATTATAATGAAGCTGTTGATACTGAAGGGGTTAATTATGCTGCTCTTTTTCAGTGGCCTCCACCAAAATTTGTTTTTACATTTAAGGGATATTTGGGTGCACCAGTGACTTGGCTTTTAAATATGAAAACTACATCAACTCAATATAACTCAGATGATGGAAGTTATACTATAAAAGCAACATTTGTCCCTAATCAGTGGGGAATGTTTGCTGACATACCATTTTTATATCTATACGCTGCCAAAAAGCTTAGGGCTGATGCATTAGACCCTAGTATTGGAAAAGAAAGTGATGATTATATAAAAGCAACTGAAAGCATTATTGATTTGATGTATATAGGTAAATCAATAGAGACAGAAACTAAAAGTTTAACTAAAGAATATGATGAGGTAGTAGCTAAATTAGAATTGTTAAAAAGAGACCCAATTCAGGGGATTGTAAGTGGTACTTTAGCATTTCCTAATGAAGATGGAGGAGATGAGAGTTTAATAACAAGTAAAGTGCCTGGTAGGGGAGCGATTATATCTCCAATAAAATTTATAGACATTAGAGTAGAAAAACCAGCCGAACCAGCCTACACAGACACACCAGAAGAAATATTAATACCCGCACTAAAGAACTTAAGCGTTAGCTTACGTAATATAGAAAATTACAAAGTTAAAATAGCATCAATACCAACAAGTCTTAAAGACAGGCTATCTAAAGGTATCTCAAACGTATTTGGTTTCAAACGTGAAAAATTTCCTAAATTTGGCGCGACTCCATCAGCAAAAGAAATAGATGACTTAAAGGTGGCGTCTAGAAAGTTGAATCCGACAATAGATAAAAATTTAGAAGCAATAGATAATGCCATAAAAGCTAATTTATTTTTAGAAAACAAAGCAGAGCTAAAGAAGTTAACCATTTCTGAAGTTTTTAGCAGAATAGCTAGAGATACAGCTTTTATAATGGGATACATAATAGATGCTGGAGAACAGGGTTACTTCAACCATGCTGCAGCAAGAAACGAAGCAGAAAAATCAAAAACCATAGGAAGGTATTACCCCATGATTTTTGAAGAGCCTAAAGATGGAGAGAAAGATTTAGGAAACCAAGTCCCAGCAAAAGACCCATCATTAGGTGTTGTAGATTTTGAAGGAAAGTTTGTGTCAGATTTTATTACAGCTATTAGTTTTGGTATTGCAGAAAATAGAGCATTACAAAAAGAGGCGGAAGAAGGTTCTGACAAAACTATAAAACATATTATAAACAACCTAGAAATAGGCACCGATAATCCATATTTGGGTCAAAACGACTGGTCAATGATAGCCTCAATAATGGTTAAAAGGGCTGGTATAGTGGGATTTTTAACTCAAAGCTACAATCCTGCATTGCCTGGCAATATGGAACCAAATGGTGAGACTAGATTTACTTTTGGTGACTACAAAAAGACTGAAGACTTTGATAAAATAAGAAGTCTCGCAAATGCAGACTTAGCAAATATTACAGATGTGGTATTGGCTCAATTGGATGGGGACAATTTACAAAAATTAAAAGAGTTTTGTATAATAATGAGAGCTTGGTTACGCGACCCAGACGGAGTGCATAATAATGAAGCAAGAATTCTTCCATGGCACAAAAACACTAGAGATAGTGTGATGATAAGAGTTTTTGTTATAAACCCCGGATTAGAAGCTTTGGCAAAAACATCAGCGGCGAAAGAAATAATAAGAAAACTTAGAAAAGGTTGGCCTGATAAAAAGATGTTTTCACAATTTGATTTTCCTGGAGCATATGACGCTAGACTAAATGAGCTTAACACAACAAGAGGAGTTGGTTTAGAGTTGAAAAATGCAGGAGTTATAGCCTATACTTTTGAGGAGTTTATGGGTAACTTAATTGGGGCTGAAAAAGCATTTTTTGGAAGAACACAAGGTCAATTTGCAAGAGGGGGAGACGCAATTCCTGCAACTTGGGGCAATGGAATGGATTTTGCAACAAGTTTGGGTACTTATTGCGGTATGGGGAATATTGTATTTGCTCATGTGGCACCCGACCCCGTGACTACCGTCATTCCATATGGTGGATTGAATGAGGGAAATAATATAGAGTACGTTGTTTGGTCTGATTCTGGAGATGTATCTAGAGTGTCTGGCGCCTTAGAAGCTCCCGGCACAGAAGCAAGAGATACTGGAGATGAAGATGAGGAAGAAGAAGAAAATGATGAAGACGTTGGAGAAGATGTGGCTCAAATTGTGATTTTAGATTCTGAAAAAGTACCAGAAGATGCAAAGGTGCCAGATGGGACTAAAATTATTAGTAAATACATTAAATTTTTTAATCAAAGACTTGCAGGCTATACTGGTGGAGCAGAAGGAATAATTTATAATGATAACGACTACCAAGGCGAGGGAGTTTCCAACACACTACTAGACTTTAGTAAATGTTCAGGGCTAGACATGTTGTCAACTAGAGAATACGAATACTACAATCCTAATCAATTTGTTTGGAAAAGAGATTTTGGACCCACTTGGACAACGGAGGACAACTTAGCTACCAAGCAGAAAGCAGGCGCAGACTACATAAATGTAAACAATAACCCAGTTGTTATTGCTCCATACGCTCAGTACCCATCATTGACGGAGGCTCGGGTAAGGTCTGTTCCAATTGCGGCAGGCCTTTCGGTTGATGGAGCAAAAGCTCCTGAATTTTCTACATATAATTCTTTAAGGGAATTGAGTGAGTATGCTGATGAAGGCGAGTATGCTCAGATGAGTAGAGCTTTTTTAAGAAAATTAGTTTTAGTATTATTGCCTAAGATACAAAAAATACAAGATGAAGTAGATAAGGTTTTTGGACAAATATTAGGAAAGGCTGGTGAGCACGAAGATTTGATATATAAACAATTTCACACCCTATTTCATCAGTGGCAAATACTAGGAGGCAAGCCAGATGGTACTCGAATAAATCAGCCAGGAAATCCTGCAATATTACAACCAAACGTAGCAGAAGTACTTCAGGGAGTATATGGAAAAACTATAACAGGCTCAAGAGACACACCAACCTCCAGAGAAAGAAGTGATGGAAGTGTTCTTGGTGGAGGTTTTAGATATGATTACCCACTTCAAGCTGTTGGAGCAAGCACAATTAAAGTAGAGGAGTCTTTAATTAGTTTAAGCCCTCTTTATTCTGCTAAGGCTAATACTACGACCTTAAATATGTTCCAACAACTATGTAGTAAGAATAATTTCATGTTTTTTCCAATATGTGGAAATGCTAGATACGATAAGGTAACCGATATTTTCGCCCCACAAGAAATGATGGGGCCTCAGATAGGAAACTTTTTTCAAGTAATGTTTCAGCCCACACCAGAAAGTAGAACTTTGGTAGGAAATGATACAAATGTAAAGCAGTCTGCGGTAAAAAATTTAAGAGAATTTCAAGTACAAGCATTCCCAGTTGCATTTGGAGACCCGACAAATAAAATTATTAAAAACGTTCAAGTAAGCACTGATGAAAACAAGGTAACAGCTGAAAGTATAGTTAATTTACAAGCAATTGTTGACAATGACAACAAAAACAAAACTGTAACTACTGACTGTAGTTTGTTGTCTGTTTTTGAAGGTAGAAGCTATAAGGCTGGCGTGGAAACTATAGGCAATGCCCAAATATCACCTCTTCAATTTTTCTTTTTAGAAAATCACACTATTTTTACTGGTTTATATCAAATTATTAAAGTTAGTCACAAGATAAGTCCTAATGATATGACAACTGACTTAAGTGGAATAAAAATGAGATATGGAGGAAGTAGTTATGGTGGTATATTGCCGATAACTCTTGATGATTTTCGACAAGCGGCAGGATATACTAAAACGGCTCCACTTGAAGCTCAAGGTGCTGCTAGTGCGGCAGCTCAAGCAGCTATAGATAAAGCGTCTGAAAATGTTGCTGCATCTGGAGGTGCGGGTGGAAGTGCGGGTGGAAGCTATCCTATAGATGATACTAAAGGTGCAAAAACTGTTGCTAAGTACTTACGAGATAAAGACAAGAAAAGAAGGATAGATAAAATAATATTAGACTGTGTAGACAAGGGAATTACAAGTAATTTCGCTATAGCAGCAGTACTATCAATATGCAGTAAAGAAAGTAGTTTTGATTTAAAGTCAGAAGGATTTTTCTATAGCGCAAGTAGACTGCCAGAAGTGTGGAGTTATTTCAAAAAAAATGACCCCGTAGATAATGGATTTGTAAATCCTGCAACAAAAAAGGCAGATTCAGACAAATACCAAGAAAAGATTGCTAATATTGTTTATACACAGAAGCCAGTAGGAGTAAGGTCAAATGGATATGGAAATACTAAAAAAGGAGATGGTTGGAAATATAGAGGAAGAGGATATAATCAAATAACATTTAAATCTGGATATGAAAAAGCATCTAAAAATACAGGTGTAGACCTTGTAAAAAACCCAGAAAGACTTCTTGAAGAAGATGTGGCAACAGGTGCATTGGTAGGTTTTTTTAACGGCAGAAGAAGAACTACAAAATTTGGAAATAAATCAGGTGGATATACGAGCAGAAAAGATGGTTACGGATGCCCAGATAATGGTGTCACATTTCCAGATTTATTAAATGCTGTTTTCTTTTATTACCACTGTAATACAGGTCCTGGTAAAACTGTGGCAAATGTAAAGCATAAGTTGAGCCCAGAAGACCCTCTTGGAGGAATGAAAAAAGCGCAAGGAAGAGCGCCAGCATTTCTTGATTATATTAACAAAAACTTTGCAGATAGAGGTGTTACAATATTAGTAGATACAAATCCTAACTCTGGTGGTGACTCTTCAGGTGCAGGTGGTTCAGGCGGTGGTTCAGGCGGTGGCTCAAGCGCTACAGGCGGTGATAGTTCTGCAGGCGGTGATAGTTCTGCAGGTGGCAACTCTTCAAACTCTTCTTATGCAGGAATGTCGACTTGGGACCCAAAGTATACAGATAGAAGAATAAAGACTTTACACCCAAAAATAAGAGCAAAAGCGACTGAGTTTATAATACGTGCTGACAAAGAGCTTGGAGTAAAACTTAGAGTTACATCAGCTTTAAGAACTTTTGAGGAGCAGACAAAATTGTACAGCTCAGGAAGAACTGAGCCTGGACCTATAGTAACTTATGCTAGAGCTGGGTCAAGTTTGCATAACTATGGTTTGGCAATTGATGCAGTAGAGATAAAGAATGGTGCAGTTTTATATACCAATCCAAAACAAGAACAGATAGCAAATCTAGGCAAGTCTATAGGTTTTGAGTGGGGTGGAGATTGGAAATCCTTTACGGACAAGCCTCATTATGAAATGAAATTCGGAAAATCAGTACAAACTTTAAAATCACTTTATGACGCTGGGGCTAGAGATGGTCTATACGTGAGAATATAAGTACTTTCGTTTTATATTTAAAAAACCAATAATTACAAACTAATTTATCGTAAATATTTTATATATTTGTGGTATGCTTCAAGATTTAATAAAAATTTGTAAAGTTGTTCCATACTCATCAGATGATATGGATTATATAAACACTCACTATGGAGATTTTGCACTAGATGTAATAGACTCTATAAACGCAAATGACGAGGTGAGTGTTCCAACTTTAATTTTAGGCTGGAGTAAGGTTAAAGAGATGTTCCCAGAACAATCTATATTATCAAGTAAAATAAAAGATAATTTATTTTGGACTTTTAGTTTAAATGAAAAGGAAGAAAAAAATAAGTCTGATATTAAATCTTTTTTAGAATACTCTATAAAAAAATTTTTCCACAAAAAATCTATATCATACGATTCAATAATTGATGGAGAACTGAGAGAATTTCTACTTAAAAACATAAACAGAGAAGTAAGGTCTTTTATATATTTTCATAAAAACGTTTGCTATATTCATAATGAGTCAGACACTTATGCTATCAGCATATCTAGTTTAAATTTTATTGGTAAAGATTCTAAAAAAATATTAACAGGATTGATAAATAAAATTGAATGCACTTTATTTAGTTATTATAATTCTGTAAAATATGTATATATAGACCAGTTGAGAGATGTTATGACAACTGAAAACATATTTTGGTCTAAATATTCACACTATATAGAGCCAAAAGATTTTAATAAAATTTTTTTAGGAAAAAACATGTATAGGTATATACCTGTTTTAATGAAGATAATAAGAGACAATCATGAGGTTACAAAGGATGAGTTAAACTCATGCATGAGACAGACTGTAAAAGATAAAACAACTTCTTGGCTATCTACAAATAGAATATATTTTAATAACAATTTCAAGACACCAGATGGAGTTAGAAGTACTTGGGATAGTGGGAAAAAGTATTTGATGTTGAGATATTCTGACAAAAGGACTATAACAGGTAGAATTAATTGTGTAGACTCATTTAATCCACAAATGCTTCCTAAGGACAGTGCTATAAGAAATCAGATAATATCAAGATATAAAAATGGAACTATCATAGTTTTTGACTATAAATCTTTTGAAACTAGACTATCTATGTATTTGTCTAGAGATGAGGAGTTTATATTAAAGAACATGAATTCAGACTTACATTATAATACTGCAAAAGCAATGTTTGGTGATATAGAAATTACTAAAAATCATAGAAAAGTTGCAAAAGATGTAAATCACGCCATTTTATATGGAGGAGGAGATAAGTTGATAAAAAATATAATTTCAAAAATTGAAAACCATGATGTAGAAATGTGTTTGAATAAGGTTAAGGCATTTCTATCTCCAATACTAACGACTTCAGAGTACATTAATAATGTGTATAAAGAGCTTGGATATATAATAAACCCTTTTGGCACATTGATTAAACCAAACAAATCTTATGCGGCTTTTAATAATTATGTCCAATCTACTGCTACTGAAATAGTTGTTGATAAAATACAAGAATTAAAATATTGGCTAAAAAATAGTAAGTCTTCATTTATGTTTCAAGTTCATGATTCTTTTGTTATGGACATACACCCAGATGACATGAGTTCTATCGGTGAAATCACAAAAATGCTTTCTAAATACAATGATATGGTTTTTGATATTGATTACTCTTCTGGTAAAAACTATATGGAATGCACCTAACCAAGTGTGTTTTCAACATTAAAAAAAATGTGTTGAAAAGTAGTTTAATTTTCTTTCAATAATATATTGCATTTTGTTATTTTTTTCTTTTGATTTGTACTAAGAAATGAAAAAACATTTCTATTTATGAATACACTCTAAGTAGAGAGTTGTTTACGGTCACCAATAAGCTATAATAGCACTTTAGACTGGTTAAAACTTTAAAAAGAGAAAAATGAACGAAGGAAACACTGTTCCCTCAAATGAACAATTTGAGGGGGCTAACCAAACACAACAGCCTGTAAGTCAGGGAATGAATGTTGAACAGTTTTTAAATGATGTAGAAGAGGTAAACTCATTTACTGATAAAAACAATCGAGTAAAAGTAGACTTAAAAGAAGTCACTTACAATCCAAAAAAAGGAAAGCTACCAGAAGAAGGAGAAGAGTTGAGAATTGTTCCTCCACTAGAGGGTAAGGCATATCAAAAAATAGATTTCCACTGGAATATTGGTACATCAAAAATGGTTGTTTGCCCATCTGCGTATGGTAGACCTTGTCCTATCTGCGAACATTTGAGTACGCAACCAGATAGTGATGATAAAAAGAAAAAAGTTGCTAAAACCAGACACTTTTTACCAGTAGTAATAAGAGGCAAAGAGCATGAAGGTCCAAAATGGTGGGGATTCTCTAAGACTGTACTAAATTCTATTGCAGGATTTTATAAAAACAAATACTATGGAGATATATCTCATGTGTCTCAAGGTAATGATATCAACATTACCTTTCCTATGGATTCTGATACTGCAAATTTAATGCCCGTACCAGTTAAGTCAGCATTAATGGTAGACCATCACGGGTTACCAGATGAGGAAAAGACAAACACACTTAGAAGTTTAGTAAAGCCTATTAATGAAGTTTTTATAGAACTTCCCTATGATGCTGTCAAAAAAATATTAGATAAATCAACTATGGCATCAGGCTCTTCAGATAATTCGAATAATTAATAAATAAAAAGATAATAAAATGGCAAAAGAAAAGACAGACGATACACCAAAAGTAAAATCAAAAAAAACTTTTTCTATAACTGATTATAGACAAAAGTTAGACATAGAAGAAGTTCTATATAAAGAAGACGAGTGGATTCCTTTAAGTAGAGCATATCAAGACACAACACAATTGCCTGGTATTCCCATGTATGGCGTAACTATGGTTTACGGACACCCAGATTCTGGAAAGTCAACCTTGGCTCTTGAAGCTGCTAAAGGAGCTATAGATAATGATATTTTACCAATTTTTGTAAACACTGAAAAGAAGTTCAATTGGGGTCATGCACTAGAAATGGGTATATCTCAAGAAGATATGATTTATGTGGATTCTATTGAAGAAGTTGAGGATATTACAAAATTTGTCAGAGATAGATTAAAAGACCAAAGAGACGGCAATTTGCCTACTGACATTTTAGTGATTATAGATTCAATTGGAAATGTAGTAAGTAAAGCAGAGAGAGAGGCCATTGAAAAGGAGGCTGATGGAGCAATTATGAAAACGGCAAAAGTTTTAACTCAACAAATACATAGAGTTATTGAAAAACAAATTTCCGCAACAAAACGTGCTGACTTTCCTTATAGTGCAAGTTTATTAATTGTAAATCATGCATACGAAGGAACTATTGCTAACACTTTGACTCCCTATGGAGGTAAGGGGATTACTAAAGCAGCAAGTTTAATAGTTAGAATGGGAGGAATTCTTTCTAATTCCACTAAAGTTTATGCTACTAAAGAAGGTGTTAACGTTTCTTTTGCTATTAAAACTGCTATTGTTGTAGAAAAAAATCATATCACCAATATATCTGTAAAGGATAAGATACTATGTACCGCTCATGGCTTTGTGAGAGACACTACTGCTGACTTAAATAATTATAAAAAAGAACATAGGTCTGACTGGGAATTAAGATTTGAAGATGATTGGAATAAGTATAGCGGCAAATAATGAAAAAAGTTCTCTTAATAGATGGTGAATGGAATCTTAAAAGAAACTTCATGAAAAGGCAAGACCTTTTTTCTAAAGGCGAGCATTGTGGAGGTTCTTATGGTTTTCTAGATAGCCTAAGGTCTATTGTTGATAAAACCATGCCAGACAGAGTAGTTGTTTTTTGGGATGGAATTATGTCTGGTGTTTTTAGACAGAAAATTTATCCTTTATACAAAGGCGATAGAAACAAATCTTGGGACGAAGAGTCTTACTATTTTACTGATGATGAAATAGACGAGGAAAGACAGAGAAAGTATAGCACTTTAAAGCAGAAAATAAAAGTAAAAAACTATCTTGAAGAGCTTTGTGTAAGACAGGTTGAGGTTGAGTATGTAGAGGCAGATGATTTGCTGGGACTATATGTTAAAAACAAATCAAAAGATGAGAGTGTAATAATATATAGCAGTGACAAAGATTTTCATCAATTAGTTGATAAGGATGTGTGCGTAATAAGACCCTCAGACGGAAAGGTTATAACAATTCAAAATTTTAAGGAAATATTCGGATACACACACAAAAACGCATTATTTGCCAAGTGTATAGAAGGAGACACTTCGGATTGCATATCTGGATTGAAGGGTGTAGGTATGAAGAAGATGAAAACATACTTCCCCAGATTTTTCGATGAAAGATATACTTTAGATGAACTTATTAAAGAGGCTGAAGAGAAGTATGAAGAAAAGCCTTTAAAAATATATGAGCAAATCATTAATGGTAGACAAGTCATAGAGTTAAATAGACAGCTAATGAACTTAAAGAGCCCTATGGTAAATCAAAAAGCTATTGATGAGGTAACTGAAATACTTGATTGTATAATAATAATGCCCTCTGTAGAACAAGAAAGAGGTATAAATAACGCTATGAAAATGTTAGTTAAAGATGGTTTTAACATGCATATTTTTAATAGTGATTTATCTTTATTTTTTAGACCTTTTAATAGATTAATTTCGAAAGAAAAAGATTACTCTTCTAAAGTATTAGAAAGAGCAAAAAAGTAACTTATAAACCATAAAAGTCCTTTTCAGACTTTGCAGAGTTTATGGTGAAAAACAATATAAACAAATTAAAAACAACACTTAAAAAAAAACTTATTTATTAACACTTCAACAAATATTAATGCAAAAAAACGTAGAAATAAAAGATTTAAATGCTAATGAAATAATTAACGCTTTTGAAGGTGTTGATGATTATTCTGGCAGAAAAGAAGCAATGAAAGAGCCTAGTTTTCAAACTAAGTTAATAAAGTGCTTTATTGAGGATGAAGAGTTTTCTCAACAAATATTAGACATTCTTTATGCTAGACATTTTGACAATATACAGCACAAGATTTTATTTCAGCATATATCAAAATATATAGCCAAATACAATTTTGTTCCAAACTATGAAACTCTAATTAGTTTAATTAAATATAAAGAAATTGGAATACAGCAAGAGCAGTTAATTGAATTGATAGATATAATTTCCAAATATAAGCATAACGACCAAAAGTTTGTGAAAGAAGTTTCTTTAGAATTTTGTAAAAGACAAGGTTTAAAAAAAGGATTATTAAAAGCAGCAAAGGCCTGGGAGTTAGAAGATTATGATAACATTTCTGTTATAATAGGAGATAGTTTAAAGTTGGGAGAACCAAAAAGTAGTGGTCATAATTATTTGGATGATGTAGAAAAGAGGTTGGTAACCGAAAATAGAGAGCCCGTTACTGCCATGGAAGGTTTGGACAACATTATAGGAGGTGGCCTTGCAGGTGGTGAGCTTGCAATTATACTGGCTCCTACAGGAGGTGGTAAGTCTATGGGTCTTGTTAAGTTGGCCAGTAATGCAATGTTAGATGGTAAAAAAGCTGTTTATTACAGTTTGGAAATGAAAGAAGAAAAGATAGGTCATAGGTTCGATGCAGCCCTTAATAATATACCTTTAAAATATGTTACTGAATATGTTGATAAAATTAGAGAAACATCTCAGTACATAAAAAATAAAGGAGGACAACTGTTTATAAAGGAGTTTCCAACTGGTACAGCTTCTGTAAATACTTTAAGAGCTCATTTACAGTCATTGCAAAGAGACCATGGCATAAAGCCAGATGTTTTATTTGTTGATTATGCAGATATTATGAAGTCAACGTCTGAATATTCCGAAAGAAGATATAACTTAACTAGCATCTATGAAACTTTGAGAGCTATGGCTATGGAGTTAGATATTCCAATCTGGACTGCAACTCAAGCGAATAGAGAGGCTATTAATTCTCCAAAATTTGACTTAAGAGTTATTAGTGAGAGTTTAGGTAAGGCACAAACGGCTGATTTGATATTGGGTATAGGTAGAACAGAAGAAGACAAGGCTGTAAATAAGGCTAAAATGATGATACTAAAAAATAGAAATGGAGAAGATGGATTTACTATTGATTTACATTTTGACACTTCTAATTTAGATATAAGAGTTTTGCAAGATGTAAATCAATCTAATTTTGGGCTTTCAAATATTGCTGGTTTAGATATTGATAAAATATCTCAAACTTAAAATGTCAAAAAACATGAATTACTTTTGGTAAAGAAATTACTATTACTATATTTGTGTTGACTAAATATAAAATAAAATAAAATAAAATAAAATAATAATATGGACGAAAAAATGCTAGAAAACAAAGTTGAAACTAAAGTGGAAGTTTTAGAAGAAAAAATATTAAAAGACAATCCTAATAGATTTGTTATTTTCCCTATACAATATGATGATATTTGGCAATTTTATAAAAAGGCTGAAGCAAGTTTTTGGACTGCTGAAGAAATTGACCTACAACAAGATTTAGTCGATTGGGAAAAGTTAAATGATAATGAAAGATATTTTATAAAGAACGTTTTAGCATTTTTTGCCGCATCTGACGGAATAGTGAATGAAAATTTGGCTGAAAATTTTGTTAGCGAAGTTCAGTACGCAGAAGCAAAGTTTTTCTACGGATTTCAAATAGCTATGGAAAATATACATTCTGAAACTTATTCATTATTAATTGATACATATGTAAAAAATAAAGATGAAAAAGACAGGCTGTTCAATGCTTTAGAGACTATACCAGCGGTACAGAAAAAAGCAGAATGGGCTTTAAAATGGATTGATTCAGACAGTTTTGCTGAAAGATTAATTGCATTCGCAGCAGTAGAGGGAATTTTTTTCTCAGGCTCTTTTTGTTCAATTTTTTGGCTAAAAAGTAGAGGGCTAATGCCAGGGCTTAGTTTTTCTAATGAGTTAATATCTAGAGATGAGGCTCTACATTGTGACTTTGCAACTCATTTACATAATAATCATATTATAAATAAAGTTCCTAAAGATAGAATTAAAGAGATTATAAATTCAGCTTTAGAAATTGAAAAAGAGTTTATTACAGAATCTCTACCAGTTAGCTTGATTGGAATGAATTCAAAGTTAATGTCTGAATATTTGGAGTATGTTGCAGATGCTTTGTTGTCAGACTTAAATTGTAGCCCTATTTTTAATACTAAAAATCCATTTGACTTCATGTCAAATATAGCTCTTGAAAATAAAACAAACTTCTTTGAAAAAAGAGTTGGAGACTATTCTAAGTCTGGAGTTGGTGGTGACACTTCGGAAAACAGCATTAGTTTTGATGGAGGAGATGATGAATTTTAATAAAATTAAAAAATAAGAGATGAAAGTAATAAAAAGAGACGGCTCTGAAGAGTCGGTAAAATTTGATAAAATATCAGCAAGAATTAAAAAGCAAACATATGGTTTAGACCAAGACTATGTTGATTATATGGAAATTGCTAAAAAAGTAATTGCGGGAGTTTATGATGGAGTTACAACTAGAGAATTGGATACGTTAGCGGCAGAAACTTCTGCGTCTTTAACTAGAATACATCCTGATTACTCAATATTGGCAGCTAGAATAGCATTAACTTCCGTTAAGAAGGAGACAAAAAAGTCATTCAAAGATACTATTGAGAATTTATATAGTAACATAGACCCTAAAACAAGAGAGCATGCTCCTTTAGTTTCTGAAGAGTTGCTACATGTAGTAAAGTCAAATACTAAAAAAATTGAATCTATGATTATTCATGATAGAGATTTAGATTTTGAATATTTTGGATTTAAAACGCTAGAGAGGTCTTATTTGCTGAAAATAGATGGAAAAGTTGTTGAGACTCCACAACATATGTATATGAGAGTGGCTTTAGGTATTTGGGGCGATAATTTAAAAGAGGTTCAAAAAACTTATGAACTACTTTCTACAGGTCAATTTACTCATGCAACTCCAACTTTATTTAATTCTGGCACACCCAAACCACAGCTTTCGTCTTGTTTTTTGGTTGCAAATAAGGGTGATGATATAGATTCGCTTTTTGACACCTTAAAAGATGTTGCGAAAATATCAAAATGGTCTGGAGGCATTGGTCTTCACGTTCATGATGTAAGGTCTAAAGGTTCATACATAAAAGGTACTGGAGGCCATTCAGATGGTTTACTTCCTATGTTAAAAACTTATAACGAAGTTGCTAGATGGATAAATCAAGGAGGAAAAAGAAAGGGTTCTTTTGCAATTTATTTAGAACCTTGGCATTTTGATGTTGAAGGATTTATTGATTTAAGAAAGAATCACGGTAAAGAAGAGGAGAGGGCACGAGATTTGTTTTTGGCACTATGGACACCAGACTTATTTATGCAAAGAGTTAAAGATGATGGTAATTGGACATTGATGTGCCCAAATGAGTGTCCTGGTCTTTCTGATGTTTATGATGTTTATCCTGAATATGATGAAGAAGGGGTGATTTTAAATGAATCAGAAGTTAGTTTATCATTTACTGAGTTATATGAAAAATATGAATCAGAAGGAAGGGGTAAAAAGGTAATGAAAGCTAGAGAGTTGTGGGGCAAGATTTTGGAGGCTCAAATAGAAACTGGAACTCCATATATATTGTATAAAGATTCTGCAAATAAGAAAAGCAATCAAAAGAATATAGGTGTTATTAAATCATCTAACTTATGCACTGAAATTATGGAAGTAAGCACGCCAGACGAAACAGCTGTTTGTAATTTAGCTTCTATAGCCCTTCCTAAAATGGTTGATATTCCAACTGGGAAGGTTAAATCTAGAGATAAAACTCTTAGAACTTATGATTTCAAAAAACTTTATGAAGTCACATACCAAGCGACTTTAAATTTAAATAGAGTAATAGATGTTAATTGGTATCCAACTAAAGAGACTAAAAAGTCTAACATGAGACATAGACCTATAGGTTTAGGTGTTCAGGGTATGGCTGATACATTTGCTCTTTTAGGAATTCCATTTGAGTCAGAAGCTGCAAAGAAGTTGAATAAAGATATATTTGAAACTATATATTTTGCATCAATGACAGCATCAAATGACATTTCAAAATCTCTATACAAAGAAGAGTCTGCAATTAATTCAGAAACCCCAGAAACATTTGGTGCCTACTCTTCTTTTAAGGGTTCACCAGTATCAAATGGTGTGTTTCAATATGATATGTGGGGAGTAAAAGAAAGTGAGCTATCTGGATTGTGGAATTGGTCTAAGTTAAAAAAGTCTGTTATTAAGCATGGTGTTAGAAATTCTTTACTAGTTGCTCCTATGCCCACAGCATCTACCGCTCAGATATTAGGTAATAATGAATGTTTTGAACCATTTACAAATAATTTATATAAAAGAAACGTATTATCAGGAGAGTTTGTTTTGGTGAACAGGCATTTGGTAGAAGATTTAATAAATTTAGATTTGTGGAATGATGAAATTAGAATTAAAATGATTCAAAACAATGGTTCTATTCAAACAATATCCGAAATACCAGAAGACATTAAAATGACTTATAAAACTGTTTGGGAAATGAAAGCAAGTAATCTTATAGATATGTCTGCTGATAGGGCTGCCTTTATAGACCAGTCACAATCTATGAATCTTTTCATAAGAGATGCAAATGTTGCCAAAATTAATAAAGCACTATTTTATGGATGGTCTAAAGGTTTAAAGACTGGTATGTATTATTTAAGAAGTAATGCTAAGTCAGAAGCTAGAAAGTCATTGGGTACAGATGTAAATTCTTTAAAAGAAAAAGAGGTAGAAAATTCTGAATCAACAAAAGTTTCATTAGGTATCATTACACCTTCTTCAGAAAGTGAAAAGTTAGATAGTGATGGAAGAATTATTGAGTCTTCAGATTTAGTAAATGTTGTTATATCCAATTCAACAACCGACATGTCAGATGAAGAAGCAGATGCTATGTCACAAATGGCTTGCAGTATTGATAATCCTGAAGATTGTGAAGCTTGTGGTTCATGATTTAATATAGTTAAAAAAAACAAGTAAAAAGCTCTCTTTGTTTAAGGGGGCTTTTCTTTTTTGGTTTATATTTATTATAGTAATATTCTATAATGAAAAAGATGAGTAAAAAAGAATTAAGAAAATTGTTAAAAGAAGCTATAGCTAAACGTCTAATGGAAAAGAAGATGGAAGAAAGTGAAATAGCTGCACCTGATACGGATACAGACACTGATACAGGAAAGAAAAAGAAAAGAAGAGGAGTTCCCGATAGAGGTCCAAAGCCCGGACCAGACGTTAAGCCTAAGGCTGTAAAAAAAGCAAAAGAAGAATTGGCAAAAGTAACTAAAGACATAGAAGATTTATTAAAATCTATAAAAGGAATTAAGCTAGAAAATAAAAATTCTTTAGAAAGAAAATTTAGAAAACTCAATGAACAAAATAAATATAGACGCCTTATAAATGAAGCTCCTTTAAGACCTGATGATGAAGGTGCTGGAGAAAGGTACATACATCCAGACATAAAGTCTGGACTTTCTGGTGAAGAAGGTTCAGAATCTACACCTTTTGATAAAATTGAATTATTTCAAAAAGGAGAGCCTGATTTTAAGACAATTTCAAAACTAGGAACTGAAGAGTTTAATGAAGTTTTAGCAAATGCAAGAGAGGCTGGGTTGTTAGACCAAATGTCTATGATGCAAAATGTAATGATGTCAAGTATGATTGAACAAAGACACAAAGAAGCTTTAGAAGTGCTTGCATTACAAGTTGTTAAAGATGCTTTTAAGGTAGAGAGTAGAATAATGGACAAAATAAGTGCAGAATTGAAAGGTTTAGAAAATGGACCAGACATTGACATGGAGGAAGATAATGGAGAAGAGCAGGAGCAGCAGCTTCAACAGGTTTTAGAAGATGATTTCACGCAAGAAGAGCAAGAGATTATAAAAAAGCACATAAACAAAAGAGTTATGCAAAACCTTCTTTCTATGGGAGCGGGATACTCAACTCATAAAAAAATAAAAATAGAAGATGTAAAGCAAGCGTTAGATAGAATAAATCCAGAACTATATCCATTATATGCTCAACTTATGCCAAATGTAGAGTTAACAACTTGGGCATTTAGTCCTAAACAAGTTGGGATTAGACAAAATATGGGTAAATCTGAACTAGAGTTTGGAGAGCCTCAAGGAGAAGAAGAGGGTCAAGAAGAACAGGAAGGTGACGAACCAGGAATGGAAGAAGTTAGAGAAGTAACTGGAGCTAAGGGTTCTGCCCATTTGTTTCCTATACTAGTACACGAAGTGGCAAAAGCTTATTTAGAATATCTATTTGCTTATAGCATAGAAAACATACCTCAAAACATGAGAAAAGCTGTTTTGGATAGAGCAGACTCTTATCAAGAAGAGCATTGGATGAAAGTGATGGGCAATAGAGTTTGGAAATATTTAAATGACTTAATTAAACTTATAGTAGAAGACGAAAGTAATGACTATGATGAAGGTATTTATTCAGTTTTGTTATATGAATTAGCAATGTTAGAACCTGATGAGTTTTTAGATTTAATGGATACAGTTTTGCATGATGGAAATCGAGCCATACCAATGCTTACTGATTTGTTAGATGAAATACAAGAAGATATTGATAACTATGAAGAGGAAAATGATGGAGAACAACCTAACCCAGAAGATATAGTGGACGCAGGGCCAGATAATACGGATGATATACTAAGGGCAATCGAGCAGGGTGACGATAGAATTGAGGTAGAAGAAACCCCAGAGCCCCAAGAGCAACAAGTTGACAAAAATGTAACAGACATGAACATTGATGAACTTAATGATGCTTTAGGCCGTGCATTGGCTACAGAAGATTATGAAAATGCGGCAATAATTAGAGATGAAATTAATAATAGAATGTCTTAAATGTTGACTTTAATAATTTTTAAATTACTTTAATCAAGAATTCAAAAATTGAGAAATATGAGCAAAAAAGTAAAAAATAAAGCAACAAAAAATAGAATAGCTGCAAAAAAAGGTAAAAAGAAAGTTGCTAGAAAAAAAGTTGCAAAAAGACATTTAGAGATAAAAAGAGAGGCAGTAGAGGCTAGAAAGAGAAAGGAAGAAAAAGTTTGGGAAGACCACTATAACAGTTTGCTTGGCAATTAATATAGTCAAGACACGTCAAGAGAGTGCTATATGCACTCTTTTTAGTTTTATAAACTATTTATTATAAAAAACAAATTAAAATGTTTAGTAAGAAAGAAATAGATTCATTCATATTAAAAGAGGCTGCTTTTTATATAAATGAAGATGATGCTAAGGTTGATAATGTGGCCTCTTTAGAGGATGCTATAGATTTGGCTAAAGATACTTTAGAAAAGACTAAAGAAAGTCTAAAAAATCTAACAGAAAAATTGAAAATGGACAAACAAGTTCAAACTTCTGCTAGTGGAGATGATTATAAAAGAATGGCTGATGCACAAGTTAAGATAACACAAGACCAGCTAGACCTAACTAGAGAGTTGGAATCTTCTGCTGAACAAAGAGTGAGAGACTTAGAAGGTCAGAAAGTAAATGCAGAGAAAGAAATGGAGAAATCTTTAACTGAGCAAGATGGAGAAGGTGCTGCTGTAAAGGTTAAAGAAGTTCCTGAAAAGAAAAAGAAAGATATGATTGTTCGTTTTGATGCTAAAACAAACTCTCCTTTTATGGTTAAGTTTACTGATAGAGGGTTTTTAGTAGGCGACACTAGACTTAGTTTTGGGTTGATAGAAAAAGCAATTTCTAAACAATTCTCTTTAACGCTAAAAAATGGATTAATTCTTACTCCTGTAAAAATGCAAAAAATATTAAAGTATAAAAATAGAATTTAATTATGCCCAAAAGAAGAAAGAGAAAGTTAATTCTTGAAAAAAAACAAACTTCTCCTTATACAGGTTATGCATACTATAATATAAACAACTCAGACTCTTATCGTTTAACTCAAGGGACTCTTTTTAATTCTTTTGAACCATACAAAGCAAATAGATTTGTTGTTTTTTTACAAAATGAATATTCTAATAAAACAATCAGCCCAGACAGGATTAAATCTGTTCATTTTTCTTACACTCCTGAACAGGGTAATGTTATATATATAGAATCAATGTTAGGAATCGCATCAAATGACTGGATAGATGAATATAAAGATGTTCATATTTGTAAAATTGATTTATTAGACCCTACTGGAGTTGTGGTTAAACGTATGGATTTTGATGTTGCACTCATTAAGTACGAATACAAATTAAGTTACTCAGATTCAGAAGTTTTATTGCCTAAATTTTATTACAAAATTTTTGATTAGAAAAAAAATATTTTTTTATCAAAAAAACTTGCTTTCATTAAACAAATTATATATTTTTGGTTGTATAAATTAAAACAGAAAAAAAACAAAACTTAATATGGAATTTTTAGGACATTTTATTAATAACAAATCAAAAAACAAAAAACACAACTCAATAGATTTAGTCTATTCAACAGTAGAACTTTTCTGCGATGCTACATCTAAAATGATTCAAGGTTTTAATGGTGATTGCAGATTTATGGTTGCAAACGATGATGGGGATAGATATTTTTTGAACGTTCTAGACTATAGGTTTATTTCCAAGGAAAACACAATAAGAATATACCCAGAGAATTTAAAAAAATATCAAAAAAGATAGAAAATAGGATTTTTTGTCATAATTTTTTTTTAAAAGCGTCAATTTGTCTTTAAAGTTGATGCTTTTTTTATTGGTATAAATTTTGAACATATATTTTTAAATTAAAAAAAAAAATATGTTTACAATTACAAAAAAAAGAATGTCGCCAATTGAATCTTTTTTAGATTCTCAATTTACAAATCTACCCTCTTTTGATGGAGCTGTTAAGGATTTTGTTTTTGCAAAAACGCTAGCAAAGTCTAATATGTTAGATAAAGATGAATTAGCAGAACTTCAAATGTCTGTACCTGGTATTGATAAAACTTTAATTAATATATCAGTAGATGACTATGTATTGTCTGTTGATTATGAAGAAAAAAATGAAGAAACAAAATCTTCTGATAAATTTTCTTTTAAAGAGTTTTCTACTGGTTCTTTTAATAGAAGTTTTAGGTTATCAAAAAATTCTGATTTAGATAAAATATCTTCAAAGTATAAAGATGGCATTTTATATATAACAATACCTAAAAAAGTTTCTGATAACAAAAAAAGAACTGTTAAAGTTAATTAAGAATTTTAATTAAATGATTTGTTAATTTAAAAAGAGGCTTTATGGGCCTCTTTTGTTTTTTTTTTAGATATTTATTATTGTATAACGTTAATTTGAAATGAAATGAAAATAACAAGAAAAGAATTAAAGGCTATCATAAGCGAAGAAGCCTCAAAATACATTAAGACTCAATCTCTTAAAGAAAAAAAGGCAAAACTAACAGAAGCCATATCTAGAATAAATGAAGGAGAAGATATTTCTGAAGAAGAGTTACAAGAACTTTTTGGAAGCATGGGAGCAGGACTTAAAAGTGTTGGAAAAATGATTGGCGGAAAAGCAAAAGAAGCTGCTGGAAAAGTAACTGATGCTGCCAAAGAAGCTGCTGGTAAAGCTACAGATGCAGTACAAAAGGCTGCTGGAGATGTTAAGCAAGCTTATAAAACTGGTGCTGATAAGGCTAAATACGAAAAGGCACAAAAAGAAATTTCTGCTATTGCAAGCCAAATTCAAGGCTTAAAACAAAAGATGAAAAATGACGAATCACAGCTACAGGCTAAGTATTCAGAACTTACTGGAGGCAAACCTTTTAAAGGTGCCGTACACAACCCAGTAATGTCTGAAGGGAAAGTTGTTTGGGTTGAAAAAAAATAAGAAGTTATATTTGATTGGTTAAAAATTATAAAACTATATTAAAGCTCTCTATTTTAGAGAGCTTTTTGTTTAAGTAATATTTACTTTTAACTTTTATAAATTATATTTATTTAAATATTTAATTTTATGAATGATAACATAATCGAAGAGAGTAACGGTGTAATGACTACTAAAAGAGTTTCTGACTCTAGTTACGGAAATGCTATTGCTGCTACAGACACAATTGAACCAAACAATATTGTAGAAAATGTCACCAACAACCCAGTAGAAATGAACAATAATTCAGAATCTACTCCCAAGTCTCACGGAAGAACATATATTGAAATAGTTGCCACAAAAGATGAGGCTGGACAGCCTATGAGCGTTTTAGAAGTGGATTTAATAATTTCCAGAGAAAAAGGAAAGGAGAGTAGAAGGTTAACAATGAATTTTGCCGAAATTGACGAAGCAAGTAAGCAAATTGTGGAAAAATCTGTGAACATAGATAGAGATTCGTTTAATGAGTTGAAAGAGTTTTTTTCAAACTTAGATTGGAATAGTTAATTTATTTTAATAGAAATGAGATTAGTTGATTCGATATCTTACGAAAAGGCCAAAGTTTTAAAAAGATTTTCTATAATAAAACAAAAAATATGTAAATTAATAGAAAAAAATCCTGATAGCTCTATAGCTAAAAAGGGAATTAAAAATTTAAACTATTTTCTTGTTATAGACTGTAAAGATGTATCTAAGAAGCTTGGGGTTGATTACGAATCTAATGATGCACATTTCTTGTTTGGAACCAAAGAAAATAGCGAAGCTTTTATGAATCATATTAGAAAAAAGAATTCACAACCTTCTTTTTTTAAAAATTTAGGACTATTATATGAAATTTCTGGATGTTATATAGTTGCAACAGCAAAGGGCGCCAATGCTAAAAATAGTGTAAGCATATATAATACCTTAAATAGTGTTTCATGTAAGCTTGATTTGGATGACCTGCCTATTAATTTTAAAAAAATGTGTTCTGACTATGAAAATAAAAATCTGAATTTTGACAATACAAATATGTTTAATTTTTCTAATATATTAAACATACCAAATGAAGAAAGAGATAAAATAATAGAAAGCATTGTTAGTAGCTTGGCATTCATTGAAGTTCCAAACCAGGAAATTTATAATGGCATAAATATGGAAGAAATGTATAACAATGAAACTAGTCGCATAAATCTTGAAGCTATAATTGAAAATAAAATACAAGATATATATGATGTTAATTTTTTGCAACAAGTTATGGAAAGTGCTATTGAAAATGATAACTTAGAGTTGTGTGCAAAAATAAGAGATAGAATAAATCATATAAAAAAAACAAAATAGTTGTAATATTTTTTAATGTTTTACGTTTAGTGTATAAATCTTTAAAAAAACGTAAAAATGAGACAGCTAAAAATTCAACAGAGCCTTACCAATAGAACAGAGAAATCAATTGAACAATATTTTACTGATGTAAATAAGTATGATGGCATCTCTCCAGAAAGAGAGTTTGAGTTATCTAAACTAATTCAAGAAGGCGATAAAGACGCTTTGCAAGAACTTGTTCAGGCAAATTTAAGGTTTGTAATTAGTGTTGCTAAAAAATATCAGAATACAGGTCTGCCATTGGCTGACTTAATCAACGAAGGGAATTTAGGTCTTATTAAGGCTGCAGAAAGGTTTGATGGAACTAGAGGGTTTAAATTTATATCTTTTGCTGTGTGGTGGATTAGACAGACCATAATACAAGCCATATCTGAGAAAAAGAGAATGATAAAAGTTCCTTCTAATAAAAATTTAGAAGCTGGGAAATATCTAAGAGCAACACAGCACTTGCAGCAAATATTGGAGAGAGAGCCTTCAGAGTTTGAAATATGTGAATACATGGATATTAGCACTGATGCTGGGAGAACTTTAAAGCAGGCTACAAACCTCCACTCTTCTCTAGATGCTAAAGTTGGTTCTGATGAAAGCTCTTCAACTCTAGTAGATTTAATTGAAGATGGTCAACAAGACACCCCAGACTCATCTTTGTTAGATGATTCTCTAAAAAAGGATATGTATAGAGCTTTTGACATACTTACAAACAATGAACAGTTAGTTGTTAGATATACTTATGGAATAGATTGTCAAACTCATTCAAAAGAGGAAATAGCTAGAAAGCTAGGTTATAGCAATGAGAGAATTAGACAAATAATAAGGAAGGCAGAAAAAAAGCTTTTTGAAAACAGCTCTACAAAACAATTATTACAAAAATACTTATAACTATAAAGTATTTAATGAAATAAAGAATAATACCATACTTTTGTGTGGTATTTTTTTATATAATATAAAATAATTCTTATATTTGTTTGTATTATAAAATCTTTAACAGTGAGTAACCAAATATAAATAACTAAAAACTATAATGAGGCAACTAAAAATAACAAATAAAATAACAAACAGAGATTCAGATTCTATAAAGTCATATCTAAACGAAATAAGTAAAATAAAACAATTAACCGAAGCAGAAGAACAAGATTTGGCAACTAAATCTCAAGAAGGGGATGAAAAGTCTAGAGAAAGATTAATTACAGGGAACTTGAGGTTTGTTATAAGTGTTGCAAAACAATACCAAGGAAAGGGTATAAATTTTGAAGATTTAGTAAATGAAGGTAATTACGGCTTAATAAAAGCTGCAGAAAGATTTGACCAAACAAGAGGTTTTAAATTTATTTCATATGCTGTTTGGTGGATTAGGCAATCTATATTGGAGGCTTTAGCAAATAACTCCAGGATGGTTAGGTTGCCAACAAATCAAATAAGTACTTATTATAAATTAAAACAAGAGTCTAGAGAGTTTGAGCAAATAAATCAAAGAGAGCCAACTGAAGAGGAGATAGCAGAAATAATGCAAGAAGATGTTGTAAAAATATCTAGATTGTTACGTTCAGCCCAACCACAAGCATCTCTAGATGCACCAGTGTCATCAGATGATGATAACTATAGTCTGTATGACACAATATCAGAAGGAGAGATGAATGATGTAGATTTGAACATAGCTTCAGAATCTTTGCATCAAGACTTGTCGTCAACATTAAAGACTATACCACATAGACAGAGAGAGGTGATTTGTATGTATTATGGCATTATGGGACATCCCAAAATGACACTAGAAGAAATTGGTGAATATTATGAATTGACCAGAGAGAGGGTTAGGCAAATAAAGGATTCTGCAATAAAAATTCTCAGACACAGAAGTAGAAGTAAGGTATTAAAACAACATTTAAGTTAAACATGTCAAACTATAAGCTGAAAGAAGAAATTTTTTTTGAGGATGGAAATTCAATATCTACTGACGTACTCTTAAGGGAGGTGGAAAAAGATTTGTCAAAAAACATGGTTAAACTAGAGACGGTGTCTGAACAAAATGTTATAAGAATATTTTGGGCAAATAAAGAAAATTTAACAAAAATATAAATTCATGAAATTAAATTTAAATAAAGACTTAGTATTTTTTGATTTAGAAACAACAGGTGTTAGCGTTTCTAATGATAGAATAGTTCAAATAGGAATGATAAAATACTATTCTGACGGAAGAAAGCCTGAAGAAAAAAATAGATTAGTAAATCCAACTGTAACAATACCAGAAGAAGCTTCTGCTATTCATGGTATTACTAACGAAATGGTTAAGGATTCACCTACGTTTAATCAAATTTCTAAAGGAATACAATCGTTTATAGGCGATGCTGATTTGTGTGGATTTAACAGCAATAGGTTTGATGTTCCACTACTTTTAGAAGAGTTTTATAGAGCGGGTATAGACTTTGATATGAGCAATAGACGCTCTGTTGATGTGTGGAAAATATTCCAAAAAATGGAACCCAGAAATTTAAAGGCAGCGTATAAGTTTTATTGTAACAAAGAGTTGGAAGGAGCACATGATGCTATGAATGACATTAGAGCTACTGCTGCTATATTAGAAAGTCAATTAGACCACTATAAAGACTCAATTTACGAAGAGTCTGACGGGACAATAAATGAAAGCCCTATAGCAAATGACATATCTAAGCTTCATGATTTTACAAACTTTAAGGGACAATTAGATTACTCTGGAAGGATTGTTTTAAACGACAACGATGTTCCTGTATTTAATTTTGGAAAATACCAAGACCAATCGGTATCTGATGTTTTAAAACACAACCCAGGATATTACACTTGGTTTATGA
>Ga0206131_10000231_pt1 | contig 79481 bp, 68 predicted proteins | sample Helgoland_Spring_FD_148636 | JGI IMG/M metagenome (GOLD analysis project Ga0206131, IMG submission 148636) | Pelagic subsurface seawater microbial communities from Kabeltonne, Helgoland, North Sea - Helgoland_Spring_Bloom_20160517_1 | ecosystem: Environmental > Aquatic > Marine > Epipelagic ... | reverse complement strand
AATTTTTTTCATCACTTTGTTTTCTTAAAGTTCAAATATATCATTCTTATTTGGAGACATCAATAATTCCATATTTCAGGACAAGACAATGCTATTAATGTTTGCTAACGATTAGTATAAATCTCCTTTTAATGGGGTTTATACATTGTTAGCATTTCGTTTTATTCTTTGATTACCTTTTAATAAGCACTGTTTCCATTAGAGTTTATTTTAATAAAATACACTCCTGAACTTTCATTTAACTCTTATTGATAGGCATTATCCTAAATATTTTTAATGTATTATTTATTTAAATCAAAAAAACCTCTAAAAAGAGGGCTTTTGATGACTTAAGACGGGACTAAATCAGCCCTTATTCATTATTGTTAGATGCTTCGCTTGCCGTTATTTCTGCCGCAATAAACTTTGAGTCTAACATGTCAACTTGACGAATAATTTTATCGTTCTCCCATTGAATCCAAACATGCAATGGAATGGCGTAGTTCTCTTTTGAAAATTTGCCCACTGCGTAAAGCTCGCCAAAGTAAGCCGACCACACTTCGCCATTATTTAATTCAAACGTTTGAAGTCTACCTTCCGAAAAGGTGATGTCTCCATAAATACTATGAATATTATTCCAATAGGTAATTGCCTCAGCTCCACCTGATGCAACAGTAGCGGTATCTCCTGCTGTTTGTAATGTAAAGTCCTCTCCTAACAGTTGCTTCACATAAGAAAAATCTGCTTTTGCAAAGAGATTCATATTCTTTAATAAGGTTTCAGCTTTAGCGTCATATGAGGTGAAAATTCCGCTTAATGGGTCCCCGTTTTCAATAATTTCTTTTTTCGTATTGACATTTTCTGACGAAGATTCAGAGCAAGAAACAAATAGGGATGTAACAATTAGTAGGTAAAATAATTTTTTCATCTGTTAAGTTTTATTTTTTGTGTAAAAATAACAATTCTACTTTTAAAATGAGTGCTAACGATTTGGCTAAACTGCGTTTCAATGCAGTTTAGGTGTTGTTAGTATCAGTTTTTATTGTTTTAAAAACATTTATTCCTTTATCAAATAATTCTTGAATTTTATCCATCGTCATCACTTCTCCAATTTCAACAGCACGTTCTTTTTGCAGAGGATGGCAGTTGACATGCCATGCAAAGGTCCCATTGCTCGCTAGCCATTTCGTTGTCCAATGTTCTCCACCATACCTAGAAATAGCTACAAAATCATTAGAAAACTGCAATTCAGCATCAAATTCTAACCCTCGATTGATTAGTTTTTCTATTTCAAATTCATCTATATTCATGGTGGTCAGACTTATAAGTTCATCATCTTCTTGATTAACTTCACTATTTATCATATTCCAATCAATTCGGAACTGATCACAGCCGCCTGCATACTTTCGGTCCAAATGTTTTTTATCAAAGACTAGGTTGGCTAAATCTAAATATAGTGGCATACTCTCATTGATTGATACTAACGGTTTGCATATGGCTTGTGGCGGTTTCGAAGCACTTTCCTGTCCACCGAAACCAAACTTAGCTACGGAGCGAAAGCCTTGCTGACAGCCGATAACCCGCCATAAGCTATATGCGTTGTTGTGCATAGTGTTTTCTTTTCAAATGATATCGAATCCTGAAGAGAATTAAAAATAGGATACCAATAAAAAGTATCAAAACAGAAATTTCGTTTGAATGCCGATAAAGATAAGTGTAAACAATGCCTTGTTCTAATTCAGAAATTTCATTTTTTAAATACGACATTTCTTGGAATAGTGAATCACTTTGATTGTCAGATAATAAGGTTTCTTTAAAGTCATCGAATTCAATTGAAATATCATACCTTTCGTTAATGTAATTGTAAACAAAAGCCATTTCTTTTTGCGACGTGATTGTGTCTAAGCAGTCATTTTTTGATTCATATCTATTATTAAAAAAGTCATATAAGTCTATTGTTTTTGTATTGTAGTCTAATAGATTATTACAAACCTTTAGTTTATATGGAATATTCTCATTTAAAATAGATAATTCAGATTCTAATTCAGACAGTTGTTTTGATTTAATATTACCTGCATATATTGAAAATATTACAGGAATTCCACAAAAAAATAATACTACAATTAGATATTTTAATTCGATTAAAATTTGTTTTAAAATAGATTTTAAACTTTGGGTGCGTTGCTTATTCCAAAGAACAATCAATTCAATTATTAAAAACGAAATAACTATTAAATCAATCATTTGCCACACCTCAGTTTCCAATTGAATAGGAATGAATGGAAAAAAAATTATGGCTAGAAATAAATAGAATGCAGAATAAAAAAAAGATTCGACTTTAAAATTAAAGTAGGCAATGAATAAGGAAAATATTGTTACCCCAATTTTAATTATTTGGAGTAAACCATATTCATATTCCCAATCATCAAAAAAATAAGATATAATTAAAAATATGAGTACTGATATTCTTAGAACATTTTTCATGTTATTAATTTATTCTTACTATTTCACTCAATAGCACATCTTCGTGCGCTTGAGTCACACAAACTCAAGCCCAAAATATAAAAAATATTTGAGGTGCACATATTTTGCGCGAAACTATAATGTTAAATTTTTTTCAAAAGGATTTTAACCGATAGACAATAGTGCGAAAACCACTTTTTTTTAAGATTAATCCTTAAAAAAAAGAATAAACCAATTCTTATTCTCCGCAAATTATGCTCAGATTAAGGTAGCTAAACTCCGCATAAAAAAAAATGCAAAATAGCTGATTGGTAAATTTTGCTTACCATTTCAAAACTATTTTGCATTTATTACTACTAGCTATTAGCAAATAGCTAAATCAATATTTTAGTTGAAGTTTTTTATTCAAAAACCACTTTTTCGGTTTTTAAAACACCGTTTTGACCTGTTACTTTCAACAAGTAAATTCCTTTGGCGTAGTTGGTAAAATCAACTTTATCTTGTACAAAATCGCTGCTAAATGTTTTAACGTAAAGCAATTTCCCGTAAAGGTTAAACACCTCTAAAGTTAAGGGTTCGTTGTTGTTGGCTAATGCAAACTCAACATTTAATTGGTTGTTTACAGGGTTTGGGTAGGCAGAAAAATAGTTTAATTCGTTTTTGGTTTCCACCGATGTTAACTCAGGCTCACCACCAGAGTAACCTTTACCAACTGTAAATCCGTAAGAAATTTCGCAACCAAAATTTGCCTCGAAATTGGCAATTTGGCCACCATCAGCTTTCCACAATTGAGCAAAACCAGTTCCTTCAGGATTATTGGTTGTGTAAGGCGGATTGTTAAACGGAAAGTACAATCCATCACAATCTGAATCGTAAATGGTAACTGTATAACAACCATCAGGCAAATTAAAAGTATCTTTTAGTTGAGCGTTGGCTTGTAGATTAAGGTTTTCGTGCACTTTGTTTCCTAAATCGTCAAATACGGCATAACTGTTTTCGCCAGGAAAATTGTTGGTTTTAATCCACAAATAAACTCCTTGTGTAGGAGGCATTCTTTCAAATTTACTTTCCATGTAATTGTTCCATGCAGCCTCGTCTGTTTTGCCATTTGGGTTTTGCAACTCAACCGTAAAAACATCGTACTGAAAGTTTTTGCTAATTAACCAACCATTGGTAGGTATTTCTACAACTTCGGTTTGGTTGTGGGCCAAATTGCCGGTCCAAGTATAAGTTACAGTATTGCCAAAGCCTTTTAAACCAAAAACCATATCAACCGAAGTTAAAGGCTCACCACCATTGTTTCTAATTTTTACCAATGGCCTAGAGCAAGCAGGGTTTTGACGCGAGTAGTTCTCATTTAAAGAAGGAACTCCAATTTCTACAATTTCGGCATCATTCTGCAAATTGAAATCACCATATTGAATAAATTGTCCATCAAAAATATACGAGGTTGCATTTGGCGAAGTATTGCTATAAGGTTGCCAAGTAAAGCCAATTTGCTGGGTTGTACCGGCATTAATTTCATCTGTAACATCAAACTCATGTATTACACCTTCATCACCAGGGCACCAACCTGCGCGGTTGTATATCCAAGTTCCGTTTTGCCTAAAAAGTGGATTAGTTCCGCAATCGTCTCTCCAAATTTGGGTTTGGTTGCTTAAATTTCCGTCAATGCTAACTTTAAACCATTTGTTGCAAAACTCAGAACAGTTATCTGGGTTTCCCGGATCGTAGCCATTGCCATTAAAACCATGCCCGGTTGGGGTAGCTTTAATTTTGAAATTTGTAGCATTTGCATTGATGTTAATTGGCTGTGGGGCAGTTCTGTTTTCGCAAGAGTTTGCATCGTTAGGTGCACCGTATTTAAAACTTCCGTGTGCCAACGAGTTTATTTCTAAAACATCTCTTGCAGGCGTACCTTCAATAAAAATAAATTCAGTAGAAATGGTAAAACCATCTTGCCAACCGCCGTATCGTGCATTTATTTCTGCTGAATCTACCAACAAAGGAGCATAATCTGTAACATCAAAATAAAAATTGTGTTTCCAATTCTTGTTTAAATATCCTCCGTAAGGAGTAATAATTCTGCCCAACTCATAATTAACATAAGTAGAGTCGTTAATTTTATCTCGTAGTTTAATTTGCGTGGTATAATCCCAATCTGAACATCCTGTATTAGGGCAACCCAAAGTATATTTTAACCAAATTTTGGCGTAAGTTTTACTTCCATCCGGAAAATTTCCTTTTTGATATTTATCTCCATTCCAAGTCCAATGCACGTTATCATGCACCAAAACTTTGGTTGTATCGCCCGGAGAGGCCATTAAAAACATCGGAAAAATCACAAAAGCTAAAAAGGTGTATATATTCTTCATTAAAATGTATTTTGAACAAATCTACCAAATTGAGGTATTAACTTCGCAAAAAAAATAAAATGGAATACAGAAGACTCGGAAAATCAGGTTTACACATTAGCGAACTTTCTTTTGGAAGTTGGATAACCTTCGGAAATCAAATTGGTGACAATACCTCAGAAAACTTAATGGCAATGGCTTACGATGCAGGCATTAACTTTTTTGACAATGCTGAGGTATACGCTGGTGGAAAATCTGAAGAGGTAATGGGGCAAATTTTACAAAAAATGAATTGGAGCCGCGATTCTTACCTTGTTTCGAGCAAAGTATATTTTGGTAAAATGGGTCTTAAAGATTCTAAACCAACCCAAAAAGGATTAAACCGAAAACATATTGTTGAAGCTTGCGAGCAAGCCTTACAAAGATTTAAAGTTGATTATTTAGACTTGTTTTTTTGCCATAGGCCAGATAAAACTACGCCAATTGAAGAAACTGTTTTTAGCATGCATAACCTTATTCAGCAAGGTAAAATTTTGTATTGGGGAACAAGCGAGTGGAGTGCACAGGAAATAATGGAAGCCCACATGGTTGCTAAGCAAAACCATTTAATTGGCCCAACCATGGAGCAACCACAATACAATATGCTTGTACGCGATAAGGTAGAAGTGGAGTTTAGCCAGATTTACAAAACCGTAGGTTTAGGAACTACTGTTTGGAGTCCTTTGGCTTCGGGGCTTTTAACCGGAAAATACAGCAAAGGCATGGGCGAAGATTTTAGAATGAATAGGGAAGAGCTATCTTGGTTAAAAGACAAAACAGTAATAGAAGAAAACATTGAAAAGGCCAATAAACTTGGAGATATTGCAAATGAATTGGGTATTTCTACTCCGCAGTTGGCCTTAGCGTGGTGTTTGAAAAACGAAAATGTAAGCACAGTGATTTTGGGCGCATCAAAAACATATCAGCTTGAAGAAAATTTAAAAGCTACAGAGCACAAGGTATTGCTTACCTCAGAAGTTTTAGAAAAAATTGAAGTTATTTTAAATAACAAACCACAATTGCCTCAGTTTTAATGAGAACATTTTACATGATTGGCTCGGCATTGTTTATTGGGCTAACTGCACTTCAATTTAAAACGCCCAACAACGAAGTTTTTATGGGCCTATTTGCCTTTTCGGCTGTGTTGGGATTTTTTGGCGAAATGGGAAATAAAAAGCTACTTTTTCCTTTGTTGGGCTTTGGCGCAAATGCTTATTTTTTAGCCAATATTTTATTAAATGCTGAGTTAGACGCAACCACTTTACAACTAATAGGTTTAGGCTTTAATTTAGTTTGGATGGTGGTTATTTTTATTAATTGGCAAAAGCAGGAAGTTAAGTTTTATTGATTTTTCGATTATACTAATTTGGGGATATTGGTTTTTGGTTTCGTCATTCCGAGATTGCTTCACTTCGTTCGCAATGACGTTTTATTGAGTTTCACGGCTCAGAACAGAAATGAGTCTAATTAATTGAGTAAAAGCAAATGTCACATCGAGTGTCAGCCATAGGCTGATGTATCGAGATGTATTTTGAAAATAGCCTTTAGGGCTAAGACTGAGACCTGCTTTTTGAATAGATGAGATTCCTGCCTGCGCAGGAATGATGGGGAGTTTTTAGGTTTCGTCATTGCAACTGTAACACCTCAAGAATTAAGCAAATCAACCACATTTTGGTTATTCCATTTTTTCATACCATCCGATTTATGAATCAAAACGCCATTTTCATCAATAATAAAAGTAGTTGGTAAAGATTGGTAGGCCAACTCCTCAACAGGTTGCTGAATGTTATAAAATACAGGGATATCCCATTCTTTTTTATGTAAATGCGGAATTACCTTTTCGGGATTTTCGTTGGTTACAAAAAGAAAAGTAGTGTTGGGTGAAAGCTTCATCAACTCAATTATGTAAGGCATTTTGGCATTGCATGGCGGACACCAAGTTGCCCATGTATTGATGAATATTTTTTGGCCTTTAAAATCTGCCAATTGAACTTTGTTGCCATTTTCATCTATCAAGCTCCAATACCAATTAGCCTCTGAAATAGGGGTGTTTTCATTCTGCTCAATATTTCCAAATAACCCTGTATTTAAAATCATTTGCTGAAAGAAAATACGACCATCCTTATTCAATAAAATAATGATAAAGGCTATAAAAAGAAGGTCAGAAAATTTTCCCCAAATAGATTTGGCTTTGAATTTCTCCCACTGGTTTTTCAAAAAGTTCATGGCTCAAAGATTAAGAAAATCATAATAAGGTTTGGTAACTATTTGTACAGTTCTAAAAATAATTTGAAAAGCGTTTTCTTTCAATTTTGGCAAGTTAGAATAAGCCAAAATGGTTTTTAATTTCGGTTTTTAATTTGTTAGGATTCTGTCGATTGTCAAAAATTGTAACAACTTCAATTAATAGTTTTGATTCGTTAATCTTGTAAATGGCAGAAGTTTGTTTTGTAATAATGCAAATAAATAAGTTGGGAAAAGTCAATGTTTTTTTGCATCGGTATGGATGACTTGAAATTAATTCAAATTCTTTTTCAAGCTTTTCTAAAAAGTCTTTTTTTGAGGATTTACCCCATTCTTCTTCAAGAAATTCAAGTAAAAGGTTAAGTTTTTTTTCTGCTAAAGGCGATAAAATGATTTCCAATTTAGGAAACCTTTTTTAAATAATCTTTTAAAGATATTCCTTGGCCCTTTTCAAGTTGCTCAAGCCCTAACTTTATTTCTTCGAGTTGATCATGAGTAAATTCAGGTTTTTGATTTTTTGCTTCAGATTTGAAAATTGAGTATACTTTGTCAATCAAAGTTTGATTGTTAGTATTTAGAATCAATTTCACAAGTTCAATTTTAGAAGTATGGATATCCATTTAAAAACCTTTTAACGAAATTAAGAAATTCTTTAGTTTCATTTATTTGATTTTGGCAAACTACTTTTTAAAATTTTGATTTCACAACCATATCTATTTATTGTTGTTTAATTTCGGCAAAATTTATTTCATGAAAAAAGTTTGGATTGGTTTAGGCGTTTTGGTAGTATTATTTGGTATTGCTTTTATTTATTTGAATGAAAGAAACAAGACTTTGAGTCCTATGGATGAAGCAAAATTCTCAAATGAAAATGTAACTGCCACTATTTTATATAGCAGACCCTCGGTAAGAGGAAGGTTAATTTTTGGTACAAAAGAACAAGAAGCTTTGGTTCCTTTCGGAGAGTATTGGAGATTTGGTGCAAACGAATCAACCGAAATTGAAATAAATTCTGCCTTTAAAGTTGGAGCTACCGATTTAGAAGCAGGCAAGTATAAAATTTACGCTATACCTGGCCCTGAAACTTTTGAAGTTAGGTTTAGCAAAGACCTTGGTAAATGGGGTTATTCAGAACCTGATTACGCCTTAGATGTAGCCAAAATTCATGCTGAAACCGCTACTTTACCTGAGTCGGTTGAGCAATTTACTATCAATATGGATGAGTCTGCAAATGGTTTAAACATTTATAGCGACTTCGATAAAACAAGAATTATTATTCCAATAAATATTTAGAAATGACAAAAGCAATAATTTCTACAGCGAAAGGAGACATGCATGTAGAGTTTTACGATAATGATGCCCCAAATACAGTTGCCAATTTTGTGAAATTGAGCAAAAGTGGCTTCTACGATGGTTTAAATTTTCATAGGGTAATTCCTGATTTTGTAATACAAGGAGGATGTCCACAAGGTACAGGTGTTGGCGGACCAGGTTATTCAATTGATTGCGAATTAGATGGCGATAACCAACATCATGATAGAGGTGTTTTGAGTATGGCTCATGCTGGAAGAAACACTGGAGGTTCTCAATTTTTCATTTGTCACAGCAGAAACAATACATCTCATTTAGATAGAAACCATACTTGTTTTGGAAAAGTGGTTGAAGGACTTGAGGTAATAGATATGATTAAAGAAGGAGATAAAATTAACTCTATCAAAATAGAAGAGTAAAGTTTAATCTTTCATCATCTCGTTAATTTCATCTTTAAAATTCCCCGAAATTATCGGAAATCTGCACCAAGTTTTTGGGTCTACATTATAATTGTCGAAATGAAAACTTGGTGCATATCTTTCTCTTTTCCATTGGTTTAAGCTCCAAAGTCTGAAAAATTTAGCAACGTAAGTTTTTATTTTTCCGTGAGGAAAAGGAATTTCTTCAATTAACTCTTCAAAAACTTGCGTAGGGCTTTTCCATTCGCCAATAGCTTTTTGCTCAATTTTATTGAGGATAAAGTAGGGCATCAAATCATCTTCATCAGATTGATTTTTTTCATTTGGCCTAAGCTCTGCAGTGGGAGTTTGGTTGTTAATTTTTGATAAGCCTTCGTAGCCTAATTCTTCTTCAGCCCAAAGCAAATATCTTCTTACAAAATGCTTGTCTACTCCTGCAATAGGAGCAAGGCTGCCCGCAGAATCTCCGTCCATAGTAGCATAACCTACACTTGCTTCGCTTCTGTTTGAGGTGGTAAGTAACAATTTTCCGGTAATATTGGCCAACATCCAAATTCCGGGTGCACGCATTCTTGCCTGTATATTTTGCAAGGCCAAATCATCGGTATCCCAACTTAATTTTCGGCCTAAAACAAATTCTGTTTTATTGATAAATGCGGTAATTTCATCGTCAACAGACCAATGAAAAAACTCGCAACTAATGCTTTTTGCCAAGTGCCTTGCAGCTTCATAAGTTTCGTCGCTTGAGTTTTTTGCCGATTGGTAAACGCAAACAAGTAAATTTTGCATTACAAATTCACGTTTTTTGAAAAGAGGCCAATTTTTTTCGTCAGTAGGTGCTTTAAAATCGAAAAGGTGAGAAATTTCGGTTACCGTATAATGCCTTAGCAATCTCCTAACCATGTGGGCCACTAAAACAGCGCAAAGAGCCGAATCTGCCCCGCCACTTAAAGAAAGAATAAAGCCTTTAGATTTTACTTTTCTTATATAGTCGAAAAGGCCCACTGTGGCAGCCAATGTAAATTCTTCGTTTTTGAAAAACCAATCTGTAGGTAAATATTCTGTAGAGTTGTCTGCGTTTTCGGTATCTACATCAATAACATGTGTATCAACCAATTTTAAGGATAATCTCTCTGCTTTGTATTTTAATTTTCCGTTTTGGTGAAACTGAATATCTCCATCGTAAATTGCTCTGCCAGATTCATTGCCCAAAAGGTTTACCTGCAAAAAGCAGTTGTTGTATTTTTTGGTTAGCGATAAACCCAACTCTTCTCTAACCATAGTTTTGCCAAAGGCAAAGTGGCTAGCACTTGGGTTTATTATTATTTCAGCTCCTTTTTCTATTAAGTTGTGAGCAGTTCGTTCTTCGCCTTTCCAAGCATCTCTGCAAATTTCAATGCCAATTTTGGTTCCGTTGATATTGTAAACTATATCGCCAACATTTATTGTTTGATTAGCATATTTAATGGTTTTTACTTCATTTTTTTTCCAAGGAGTAAACCACCTGTGCTCGTAATGCAAGCCGTCATTGGCCAAATGTTGTTTAAAGGTAATTCCTAAAATTTTACTTTTTTGAACCACCAAAACACCATTAAAATTTTGGTCTTCTATTTTTACAGGAATTCCAATGGCAAAAGTAGAATCGGGGTTTTGAGAAATAAGAGACTCAGTATGCTTTTCGGCTTTTTCATATAACCAATCGCTTAAAAATAAATCTTGGCATCCATATCCTGTTAAAGCCAACTCTGGTAAAACAATTAGCTCAGCATTTTTTTGTTTGCCTTCGTTAAGGGCATTTGTAATGTTTGCAATGTTTTCCTTCCAGTTTATGGGCGTTTGGTTTAATGCCGAAAGCGCTATCCTGATTTTACTCATGTCAATTTAATAATTTAACAGTTTGTCTAAGGTTGCAATTGAAACTGCATGGTAATTTTTACGTGCTTTTTGGTAAATAGATTTGGCTACTTCTTGTCCGTTTTCTGTATTTAAAATAGCCTTGTAAGTTGGGGTTAAAAATTTTCTTCTTCCAACATTAACCAAAAAGCTATCTAATACATTTTTTGCCGGTTGGTAATCTGCTTTAATAGTATGAATAAACCAAGCGGCAAGTATTTCTGAATTTCCTGAATTGGTAAAGTTGAAGCTATTATCTAAAGATGATAATTGGTTAAGGTTAATATCGGAAGGAAGATGTCTAATAAAGTGCAACCATTCGTGCGATGAATAATTTTCTGTTCCTAAGGTTTTTGGGTCAGAGCCTTTCATAAAATTAGCAATGGCAATTTCAACATTCTCGAATTTTGTTGATTGAGGAACCGGGCAATTATCAGGTAAACCTTCTTGGTAAACCCATTGGTTTAAATTAATTTTTTCGTAGTCAACATGGTTTCCAAAAGCAGCGTTTAACTTTTCGATAAAACCTTCGGTAGTTATACTTTTAAATTTGTTTTCTTGGAAATAATTCTTCAAGAAAGCATCAAAATCTTCTCTGCCAAAAGTGTTTTCCATCAACCTTAATAGTGAGTAACCCTTTTCGTAGGCAATGTCTGTCATGCCATCGTCTGGATCACGATTATCAAGATCTAGCTTAAGTCTGGTGTCTTCTGGAGTTTCTTTAAGTTCTGCCAAGGTTGCTTCTAAATCTTGGTAACCAAGTAAAGCCAACATTTCGGCATATTCTTTTCCGTAAAGGGCTTCAATAATTCTTCTTTCAAAATAAACGGTAAAACCTTCGTTTAGCCAGAAGTCATTCCAATTTGAGTTGGTTACCAAATTACCCGACCAGCTGTGGGCTAATTCATGCGCTATTAATGCAGTTAAAGATCTGTCGCCAGCAATAATTGTTGGAGTAGCAAATGTAATTCTAGGGTTTTCCATTCCTCCAAAAGGAAAAGAGGGAGGCAAAATAATTACATCAAACTGTTCCCAGTCATAAGCACCGTAAAGGTTTGAAGCTGCGTCAACCATTTTTTGCATATCAGCAAATTCATATTCGGCGCTTTTAATTACTGATGGTTCGGCATAAACCCCAGTTTGATTTCCAATTTTAGCATATTCAAAATTTCCTACCGCCAAAGCCATTAAATAGGCAGGAATAGGTTGTTTCATTTCAAATTGATAAAACCCATCTTCATTTACCTCGGTTGGGTTTGTGGCGCTCATTACAGCCATTAAACCTTTTGGCGTTTTTACTTTGGCATTGTACGAAAATCTAATTGCAGGACTATCTTGACAAGGCAACCAAGTTCTCGCCAAAATGGCTTGAGATTGGGTAAATAAAAACGGATGATTTTTGTCTGCAGTTTGCTCAGGCGTTAACCATTGAAGTGCAGCTGCATTGGGCGATGTTTTGTATTCAATTACTATTTTATTTCCTTTTTCAGGAAGTTTAACTTTTAAAGATTTTCCTAAAAATTCTTTTGTTTCGCCTACATTGTTTTTCAGCAAATTTCCTTCTTGGTCTTTTACTGATATTAATTCTAAATCTTTCGTATCAAAAATGATATTCTTGGCATTTTCATTGGCTTTTATTGTCCATGTAGCTGTTGCGGATATTATTTTGTCTTCAAAATTTAAATCAGCATCCCAATCGAGGTGAGTTACAAAGGCTGATTCTGGCTCGCTAAATGAATGAACATCTTTGTTTGAAACTTGCTTAATGGGTTCACTTTTAGGTTCTTTCATTTCTTTTTGTTGACATGAAAATAGGGTGAGGATAGAGAAAATAAAAACTAAAAATCGCATAGAAAAAATTTGACCGAAAATAATGAATACAACTTACAATTAATAGTTGGTTAACAACAAGAAAATAAACGAAGGATTAAGATAATTACATTCGCAAAAAAAAGCTGATATGGAATTGGATGGTATTGCAAAAAAGCAATTGGCAGAAAAAGGTATTTCTTTAGAAAAATTTGAGACGCAATTAAATAATTTTCAAAAAGGATTTCCATTTTCTAATTTGCAAAACCCTGCCACAGAAGAAAGTGGAATTTTTACGAAATCTGAAGAGGAAATTGAAAATTTAGCCAATTTATTTGACAGAGATAAAGACCAAAATGAAATCATAAAGTTTGTTCCTGCATCTGGCGCGGCAAGCAGAATGTTTAAGTTTTTGTTTGAAGCATCAAATGCTGAAACTGAACCAAACGATAAAGATTACAAAACTTTTTTTGAAGGAATAGAGAAATTTCCATTTTTTGAAAATTTATCTGCAGAATTGCAACAATTAGCCAATGGTAAATTTGAAGAAAAACGCAAGTTTTTAAAAGTGCTTTTAAATGAAGAGCCCTTTGCGTTTGGTAAAAAGCCAAAGGCTATGATTCCGTTTCACAAAACCAATAATTTGCCAAGACTCGCTATAGAAGAGCATTTCGCCGAAACAGAGTTTTTTGGCGCTAACGATGGAAAACTACAATTACATTTTACCATTTCTCCCGAGCATAAAACCATGTTCGAGTTAGAGTCAGAAAAACTGAAATTAAAATATCAATCTATTTACCCCAATGGAATAGAAGTGACCTTCTCTGAGCAAATGGAAAGTACCGATATGGTTGCGGTATTGGAGGACAACTCGCCTGTAAAAACAACTGAAGGCTTTTTGTTTAGGCCAGGTGGACATGGCGCATTGATAGAAAATTTGAATAACCTAAATGCCGATTTAATTTTTATTAAAAATATTGACAATGTGTTGCCTCCCTTTTTCCATGCCAAAAATGGAAAATACAAAAGGTTTATGGGGGGAGTTTTACTTCAAATTACAAGAGAATTATTCCAATTACAGAAAAATTTTAGTGAGCATGGGTATTCTGAAAAACTAGCCGATGCTGCGCAACACTTTGCAAAAGCAGCTTTGGGTATTTCATCTCTTAACATTAATTCTTCAGAATTATTAAAAAGCTTTTTGTTTAAGCCTGTTAGGGTTTGCGGCATGGTAAAAAATGAAGGTGAACCTGGTGGTGGACCTTTTTGGGTGAAGCAAACCAATGGGGCAACCACCTTGCAAATTGTAGAAAAATCGCAAGTTGATTTAAACAATGCAAAGCAGGTTGAAATTTTAAACAGTGCCACGCATTTTAATCCGGTAGATATAGTTTGCTCAACCAAAAATTATGCGGGTAAAAAATATAATTTGTTAGATTTTGTAGATTCTGAAACAGGTTTTATTACCGAGAAATCTCACGAAGGAAAAACCATAAAAGCCCAAGAATTACCTGGTTTGTGGAATGGAGCAATGGCCAATTGGCATACTGTTTTTGTAGAAGTTCCTTTGGTAACTTTTAATCCGGTAAAAACCATAAACGATTTGCTAAAACCAAATCATTTAAAAAGTTAACCTTAGTCTTGTGGCAACATATATTGTTTTGGGTATTTTAAACCCGTAGTGCCTGTTAGTACTGCTTTTATATTTCCTACCAAAATTTTACTTTCAATATAAATTGGAATTTTATTTTCATCGGCAGTAACCCAAACTGTCATGTCTTCGCCACCTGTAAAAATGGTTCCTTCAATTAGGTAAGGTTTAAATTTATGGCATTTTATGGGGGCAATTCCTCTAAAATCAATTGTTTCGATACCAAAATATCTTATGTAAGTATCGTAAACAGCATTGTCTAAAAGAATCTTGATTGGAATTTTATCGTCTTTTTTATATTGAGAAAAGTCGATGCATCTCGATTTATAAATCATCGAAATAACATCATAGGTTTCTAAAGGAAACTCAATAGTGTCTTTTTTAAATGATCCATCTTGCTGCCTAATAATTGAATATGCCTCATTTTTGGGATGGTTAAAAACATAGGCATTGTTAATTTGAGATTTCCCCTCGTTTACATCTCTAATAAAAGAGTAGGGCCTTAAGGTTTGGGCATCTACTTTAGATTCGTAAATATCTCTAACCTTATAAAACCAATCGTATTTTGGAAATGTTTTTCCTTCTCCCGTAAGTGTTAAAGCAGGCTTGCCATAAACTTCACTCGATTTTACCGAAAATGAAACTTCGCCCGCCGAAACCCAAATAAAACCCCAATTGTAGTTTATTTCGTAAGAAACTATTTCGTTTGGAATAAATGGGAAACTTTTGTTTTGGCTTGAACTAGAAAGGGATAATAGGCTCAATAAAAGCAAAAAAAATCCTTCTCGAAAGAGAAGGATTTCATTGTAATTATGATATTGTTTTTTAAACCTCTTCAACGTCGGCTTTAATCTGTAAAACGGTAGTTCTAGGTTCTGTGTTAGCAATAATGGTAACAGATTTGGTTTGTAAACCTTTTTGTTTTCCTGGGCTGTAAACAACTTCAATTTCGCCAGATTGGCCAGGAGGAATTGGTTGTTTAGGATAATTAGGAACAGTGCAACCACATGAACCTCTAGCGCTTTCGATTAACAATGGCTTATCTCCAGTATTTTTAAAAGTAAAAACTTTTGTGTTTTCAGTATCTTGCTTTATTGTTCCAAAATCGTGATTGGTTTCAGCAAAGGCAACTGATGTAGGAGGATTTGTACTTTGAATATTGCCTTGATCTTGTGCGTTGTTGATGGTAGTTTGAGCCGTAAAATCTTGGTCGAAATTTTGATTTTGAGCAGGCTGAGAAATTGGAGTTGAAGCCGGCTGAGCCATGTTAGCTTGAGCTCCTCTACCTTGGTTGTAAACTATTTTGCTATCTTCTTTAAAAAAAGTTCCGTAACCTACCATTAAGGTAATTAGTACAAGTAATGCAGTATTGATGTTTTCTTTCATTTTGATGCTTTTTTTTTGATTAACAAATGTAAATTGTTTTGGTTTTACACTTTCCACTTTAACATTCGTTTAACGAATAAAAAAAAGGCTTTTGAATTTAACCAAAAGCCTTTTTAATTTTAATGAGCTTACTTGTAACTCAGTTTCATTTTTTTGAAGGTATTGTCTTCTATAGCTTGAAGGGCTGCAATTATTGTTGGATCGTCGTTGTTTATTATTTCGTAATAAGCTCCAGTTCCATAAAGTGTTCTTGCTATTTGAGATGTAAAAATATTTTCGATTCTAGTTTTTGAAATTTCAAGGTCTTCTGCAACTCGCTCAATTTCTTTTTTATCGGCAAACTCTAACAAGCCTTCTAGTAAGGTTTCGTTCATGTTAAAGGTAGACCTAAATGTTGTAATACTTGGATAAGTCTCTAAAAACTCATCTCTTTTACTATCCATTAAGGTTAAAGTATATTCATAAAAAACACCTTTTCTAATAAGTTTCGATAAATATTTAGAGCTTCCAGTAGTATCTAGCGGCACAAAAATATCTGGTAAAATTCCACCACCACCGTAAACAACTCTTCCGTTGTTGGTGGCAAATTTTAAATTCTCGTCAAGTTTAATGCTGTCGGCAGAATAAAACTCACCATTTTCCATTCTTTCTTCCATATCGCCTCTGTAGTAATCTTTTTTGTTGCCGTCTTCATAAGGTTTTTGAATACATCTTCCAGATGGTGTATAATATCTAGAAATGGTAAGTCGAACGGCAGAACCATCAGGCAAAGAATAAGGTTTTTGTACCAATCCTTTTCCAAAACTTCTTCTTCCAATTACCAAACCTCTGTCCCAATCTTGTATAGCGCCCGAAACAATTTCAGAGGCAGAAGCCGAACCTTCGTCAATTAAAACAATGAGTTTTCCTTTTTCAAAATCACCCTTTTTGGTGCTAAAAGTTTGTTGTTTAGGAGAAGTTCTGCCTTCGGTATAAACTACTAGTTTGTCTTCTTCTAAAAACTGATCGGCTAGATTAATGGCAGTATTCAAATATCCACCACTGTTTCCTCTTAAATCAAGAATTAAATTTTCTAAACCTTTTCCTTGTAAGGAGTCTAAACCATCTTTAAATTCATCAACAGTTTTAGCGGCAAAACGACTTACTTTTATGTAGCCTGTTTCTTCATTAATCATATAAGATGCATCAACAGAATAAATTGGAATTTTATCTCTAGTGATTTCAAAATCAAGTAATTCAGCTTCACTTCTTCTAAAGATTGAAACATTTACTTTGGTTCCTTTTTCGCCACGAAGGCTTTTCATAACATCGTTGTTTTTATAGCCAACGCCTGCAACTAATTCGTTATCTATTTTCACAATTTTATCGCCTGCGCGGATGCCCAACTTTTCTGATGGACCTCCAGAAATTGGAGAAACAACCAAAATAGTATCTCTTAAAATATTAAATTGAATACCTACACCTTCAAATTTACCTTCAAGAGGTTCGTTCATTTTTTGAAGGTCTTTTTTAGAAATATAAACCGAGTGAGGGTCTAAATCTGTTAACATAGAATTGATAGCCTCCTCAACCAAAAGGTTAGAGTTTACAGTATCTACATAAGTTTGTTCAACAATATTTATAAAGGTGGCAAGCTTTTGAGCACTTGCGCCTGGTTGGGCGAATAAGGTTAAAGAAAAAAGAGACAAAACGCCTAAAAAGGAAATTTTTAGTTTCATAATTTTATTTTAGAATATAAAAGTAGTTGCTAATTTATTGGGATATTAAATAAAAACAACAATGGTAAATAATGTTTATCGAAGGTTAAAAAAGTGTGCCAAAATTTTCTACATGACTTATCAATGATGGTTTGTTGTTTTTAGGAGAATTTACCAAGACACTAACTTCATGCATTTTCATTTTTTCATTTTCTATTGGTTGCAGTAAACTAAAGTGTTCTGAGGCAGAAATATTTTCATCAAGCCATAGTTTAATTTGTTGGTTACTCTCAAAAATACACGGCATTCTTTGGTGAATTTGCTGCATAAAGGTGTTCGCTTTAGTGGTAATTATGGTAAAAGTGGACACATTTTCACCTGTTGGATTTTTCCAAGAATCCCACAATCCTGCCAAAGCAAATGTTTTGTTTGATGTTAATGAGATGTAAGATGGAATTTTCAGTTTGCCTTGATTTTTCCATTCGTAAAATCCATCCACCAAAACAACACACCTTTTATTTTGAAAAGAGGTTTTAAAAGCTGGTTTTTCTAAAAGGGTTTCGCTTCTTGCATTTATCATATTGTAACCAATACTTTGGTCTTTTGCCCAAGATGGAATTAAACCCCACTGAAGAAAAGAAGCTTGTTTGGGTGAAGCATTTGTAATTACCGGAGCAATTTGAGTAGGAGCGAGGTTATAAGAAGGCTGGTAAACTTCTTTGTTAATGTCAATTTCAAACTGTTTTTCAAGCTCCTCAGCAGATTTTACTATGGTATATCTACCGCACATTTATTTGAAATTTTGTTTTATTATTTCCAATGAAGGTTTGCCTTGTGGCGAATAATCTGTGGCTATATTTCTTGGGAATTCATTTTCTGAATCATACCATTTCCATAAAAAACCACCGGCGCACCAAGGTTGATTATACAATTGAATAAAGAAAGCTTCGAGGGCATTTTTTTGACAATCTGCACTTGGTGTAACTTCTTTTTTGTGTGCCCAAGGTTGGTAAGCACATTGGGCGCAACTTCTGTAACCAAACTCTGTAAATAGAATTTTACCATTTTTTTGTTCTGCAAAATCTTTCAATTCGTATTTGGTTTTTACCAACTCGGTTTTTGCTTGTTGCATAGTAGGTTGACTATTTGATGCGCCAGGGAAATAAGCATCAATTCCAATGTAATCTACTTTATTCCAAAAGGTTACGTTTTTATAATTATCCCAATTTGCTGCGTAAGTCAATTCAAACTGAAAGCTATCTTGGTAGGTTTGGATGGTTTTGGGAAAAAACTGAGGTTTAAATTGCATAAAAGATTTCAATTCGGTGCCCAAGCAAAAAAGGTCAACATTTAGGCTATCACTTATTTCTGCAAAATGAAGGATATAATCTGCGTAAGATTTTTCAAAATCGTTCCATTTGTTAAAATCTTCAAATTGTAAATCGCCTGTGTAGCCGCCTCCTTTAAGCCACATCATTGGTTTAAGCATAATCTTAAAATTTTGCTTTTTAGCCTCCACAATTGCGGCAATAACTCCTTCAGTTCTTTCGCCCCACCATTGCCAATCTGTGTTGAAAATTACTTGCCCGGTATTTTCATCAACAAAAGAATAAGGCATTATGGTTATCCAATTTGCACCGAGGTTTTTTACTTCGTTTATTGATGGATAAGAGGAGGTTTTACTTGGAGCAACAATAGAAACACCATTTAACTTTTCTTGACTTTGGCTTAAGAATGAAATAGAAATTAGAAATAGAAAAATGAGTTTCTTCACAAATTCAAAATTAACTTTTAAGGTTATTTGAAGTTAACAATTCTCAATCCGAAGTTTAATGTAAAGCCAGCTCCTTGATTTTTACCTGATGAAAATAGTGTAGAAGAGGTTTCAAACTCTAGCTTTTGAGGAATCAATTGGTATTTTACTCCAATTCCTTCTTGCCTAAAATATGCATCTATGATTTTATTTCCCCATTTTGGCCAAAACTCTTGTTGGGCATAAAAACTTAATCGCGATGTAGCCAAATAGCTTAAAAAGATACTTGCCGGAGTCTCAATGGTGTTTTGAGAAAAATCAAAATCTCGATTTATAGATAACCAAGGAGTAACTTGAAAAAATAATTGCCATTTGTTGTTTAAAGGCTGATCCCAAAAGAATTGGGTTAACCACAAAAATCTATCTGCAGCTAGGTATGGTTTTCCAGATTCGCTTCCATCTAAATCGTTTCCAATTGGCATCAAGAATGATGTTTGGATTGAGATGTTTTTGAACTTGTTAAATGGCTGAAGCCTTGCTTTTGGGCCAAAATATGAAACCGTAAACCTTGAGTTGTTGGTGTTTGAAAATTGGTAAGGCAGAAAAATTGAGTTTTCAACTTGGCCAACATTTACAGAGCTTAACCAAATTTCGGCACCTAAATTTAGCTTAGGAGTTACTCCAATCATTAAAGAGTTTAATAAGGTTAAATAACTAGACCTTGCCCCATAATTTACCTTATTTCCATTGTTATCGAAACCTTTGGTTTGGGAATATAAATTCCAAAAAGATTTAAACTCTATACTTCCTTTTGAAATAGCCTAGAGGGAGTTTGAAGTTGTAAGTTATTATCGTTTTTTTTTACTTCTGAAGCATCATTTAAACTCCAGTCATACTCAAAAAACTTAATTGTTAAATTATTTTCTAACTCAGGAAAGTAATACTTTAAAAACGCTACAAGGTTTTCTTTTTCTCCAAAATCTTCAGCATACCAATTGAATATTTGATTTAAATATAGCGTATTGGATTCTTCAACTGATTTTATTACATGCTCTTTTTTGAGGGCAAATTTTGAGATAAAATCGAGTTGAGAATTAAAGTTTTCTTCGGTAAATGCTTTGTTGAATAGGGGAGGACAAGACTTTGCGCCACACACCAAAGCAAAATGAATTCTAGCATCGTTTGCGTTAAATCTAATTTCAGATTCAAGTTCGTTTAGCGATATTTTTTTACCATTCAATTCAATAAACTGTTCATCAAAAAAATTAGGTAAATCTGTTACCGATGCAATAGGGTATTTTTTAGCTATTTTATTGATAACATGAAGATTATATAGGTTTATCCAACTAGAAGATTTAAAGTTAACTCCCTTGTTTTCCCATTCAATTGATTCAATTTCTGAAATAATAAATTGCAAAGACTCTTGGTTCTTTTTCACCAAGTTGTACTTAACAAAATTTTAATTTTCATCAATTACCTTTGAGTAAAAGCTATCAATTTTAAGGGTTAAATTTTGGCTTTTTAATCCAATTGAATAGATTAGTAAAAAAAGAAGTATTAGTTTTTTCATAATTTCCTCTGCAAAGCAAATTAAGAATTAAATTGAGCATTGTAATTTTTGTGACATTCTATTGTTTTTTAAAATCGGTTTTTTGAGTCGAAATTATGGGAGAGCATATTGTAATAATTGGAAATGGAATAGCGGGAATTACCTGTGCTCGGTATTTAAGGAAGCTAAACCACCAAACCCAAATTACAGTTGTTGGCGGAGAAACAGAACATTTTTTTTCTAGAACCGCCTTAATGTATGTTTACATGGGCCACATGAAGTTTGAACATACAAAACCCTATGAAGATTGGTTTTGGAAAAAAAACAACATCAATTTGGTATTCGATTGGGTTACAAAAATTGATACTGAATCAAACCAATTGGCCTTAAAAAATTCAACCAAATTAAATTACGATAAATTGGTTTTGGCAACCGGTTCAAAACCCAACAAATTTGGTTGGCCTGGTGAAAATCTTCATGGAGTTCAAGGACTTTACTCAGTCCAAGACTTAGAATTAATGGAAAAGAATACAGCCAATATTAAAAAAGCAGTTGTTGTTGGTGGTGGTTTAATTGGGGTTGAAATGGCAGAAATGCTTCACAGCAGAGGAATAAAAGTTGATTATTTAATTCGAGAAGATAATTTTTGGGGAAATGTTTTGCCAAAGGTAGATGGAGACTTTATAGCCAATCACCTTAAAAACGACCATGAAATTAATTTGCATTTTAATACAGAGTTAGAGTTTATTGGGGGAGATTCAAAACAAAATGTAACTTCAGTTTTTACATCTCATGGCAATGAAATAAAATGTGATTTTGTTGGATTAACAGTGGGTGTTTCGCCAAATATTGAGTTGGTAAAACAAACTAAAATCGAAACAAAACTAGGAGTATTGGTAAACAAAAAGTTTGAAACCAACATCGAAAATATTTATGCTATTGGCGATTGCGCCGAGTTTACAAATCCTGTAAAAGGAAGAAAACCTATTGAACAAGTTTGGTACACAGGCCGAATTATGGGCGAAACGCTTGCCAAAATTCTTTGTGGTAAAAATGTAGAATATAATCCGGGGCCATGGTTTAACTCAGCCAAGTTTTTTGATATAGAATACCAAACTTATGGTGTAGTGCCTAATAAACTTGAGCCTAATCAAAATGAATTTATTTGGAAAGATGAAAAAAACAGAAGGTTAATCCACCTAGTTTTTGAGCAAGAAACTGAAAAGTTTTTAGGCATCAATAGTTTTGGAATTAGGTTAAGACACGAAATTTTTGACGCTTGGTTAACTAAAGGCAAAACAATAAATTACTGTTTAGCGCATTTTGAAGATGCCAATTTTGATCCTGAGTTTTACAAAGCTTTTAGCTATGATTTTGTAGATGCTTTCAATAAAAAGTTTGGAAAAAGCATTAAAGTGAAAAGAAAAAGTTGGTTAAGAATTTTAAATCCGTTGGCATCATGAAACATCTTAAAACCATTGGTTTAGTACTTTTTTTGCTAGGGTTAATCACCTTTGTAAGTTCATTATTTGTTGGAAGTTTTAGCATAAAACAAAGCGAGCTAAACACTTTGTTAAATGAAAACGAAAAACAAAACTTGTTGGAATCGTTTCAAACAGAAATTGCAGATAAAAACTTTGCATCTGCTTTTGAATTTACCAATAAAATTACCTCGGTTTTCTCAGCCAAAAACGAAGAATTAAAGACATTACAGCAATGGGATAAAGTAATGTGGAATTCGCCCCAAGAATTTGCTTTGCCAATTGTAAAATCAGCAGCTCAAGGTTCTATAAAAAATAATAAAACCTTTTGGTTACTTATTACAATAGGCTTGTGTTGTTTTGGTGGTTTGATTTTTATTTTACCAGATTTAAATCTGTATAAAACAAAAGGAGTTAAAAACGAAAATGTTTTCAAAAGCAGCATTAAATCACAAGGCATTGTTGGCATAATAACAGGTGCTTTTTTAATCAGCTTTTACATATTGCTATATTGGTTTCCAAGCTACATTGTAAGTTGGGTTTTAATTGTTGATCCCATTAGTGAATTGTTAAGCGGAAACCCTGCAAGTCAGTGGTTTTTGTATGGCTTGCTTTACACATTAATTATGCTTGTTATGGGCATAAGAATGCTTATCAAGTACAGGGGAAATAAATATCAAATTTTTAGAACTATTTCGGTAATGTTTTTCCAAACTGCGTTTGCCTTTTTAATTCCCGAAATATTGGTAAGATTGAACCAACCTTACATGGATTTTAAAAACATTTGGCCTTTAGATTACGATTTCTTTTTCCAATGGAATTTAGACCAGCTTATTGCTTCAGGTGGAATCGGGATATTTATGTTGGTTTGGGGCATTTTACTTTTCGCAATTGCAGTTCCTGTATTCACATACTTTTATGGTAAACGTTGGTATTGCAGTTGGGTTTGTGGTTGCGGAGGTTTGGCTGAAACTATGGGCGACCCGTTTAGACAACTTTCAAACAAAACCTTAAAAGCATGGAAAATTGAGAGAATTTCAATTCATTCTGTTTTGGTTTTTGCAGTATTAATGACCATCGCAACGCTGTATTCTTATTTCTCAGGAGAGTACCAAATTCTAGGAGTAGAGACTAGTTCCATCCAAAAAACATACGGATTTTTAATAGGCTCTGCCTTTGCAGGGGTTGTAGGTACAGGCTTTTATCCCTTAATGGGCAATAGAATGTGGTGCAGGTTTGGTTGTCCTTTGGCAGGATATATAGGAATAATTCAAAAGTTTAAATCAAAATTTAGAATTACTACCAATGGAGGCCAATGCATTTCATGCGGCAACTGTTCAACGTATTGCGAAATGGGAATTGATGTTAGATGGTATGCCCAACGAGGCCAAAACATTGTGCGTTCATCTTGCGTTGGTTGCGGAGTTTGCTCAGCAGTTTGCCCAAGAGGCGTATTAAAATTAGAAAATGGCTCTGAAATAAAAAGAGTAAACGATAACCCAATTCTTATTGGAGATAAAAACATACAAGTTATTCATGAAACCTTTTAGTATTTTAGTTTTCCTTTTTTGTTTCCATTTAGGTTTTTGTCAGTTTACCCAAGAAACTACCATTGATGGATTTGGCAATATTGTCAACACAATCACCCATCCCGATTCAAATGTTTTTTACCAAAAAACTAATGATGGAGTTTTCAATAACATAGTTTCTGAAGGAAGATATACTTCAAATAAAAAGAAAAATGGATGGTGGAGATTTTACCATCAAAAAGGAAATTTAAAATCTATTGGTTTTTATCATCAAAATTTAGAAAACGGTTATTTTAAGAATTTCCATGAAAATGGAGAAATAGAATCATTGGGATATTGCCAAGAAGGGAAAAAAATAGGTTGGTGGGAGTTTTTTGATGAACAAAGAAATATCGAAAAAAGAGGCCACTATGTAAATGGAATTGATCATGGTTATTGGCATTTTTTTAATGAGGGTATTATTTATAAAGAAGGTTTTTACACCTTTGGCAATCCAGTAAATACATGGCGGTTTTATAACGAAAAAGGAGAATTGACAAGGGTAGAAGGGTTTTTAGATTAATGAGCGAAGTTGTAGTAATTATTCCGGCTTTTAACGAAGAAAAGGCCATAAGTCATGTTATACATGATATTCCAAAAAATATTGTTTCTAACATTATTGTTGTAGATAATAACTCTACCGACAATACCATACAAGTTGCCAAAGGAGCAGGAGCAATTGTGCTTTCAGAAAAAATGCAAGGTTATGGTGCAGCTTGTTTAAAAGGTATAGCGCACTTAAAAACCTTAAATGTTATTCCAGAAATAGTTGTTTTCTTAGATGGTGATTATTCAGATTATCCTGAAGAAATTCCAAAAGTTATTGAGCCTATTTTACAAAATAAAGCAGATTTTGTGGTGGGAAGCAGAGCCTTGGGCAAGCGCCAAAAAAAATCGTTAACGCCACAACAAATCTGGGGAAATAAATTAGCCGCTTTTCTATTAAAATTGCTGTTTAAACAAAATGCCACAGATTTGGGTCCGTTTAGAGCCATAAAATACCAAAGTCTTTTACAACTAAACATGCAAGATACCAACTACGGTTGGACAGTAGAAATGCAAATAAAAGCAGCCCAAAATAAATTGATATACACAGAAGTGCCTGTAAGTTATAAAGTTAGAATTGGAATTTCTAAGGTTTCGGGTACTTTGAAAGGGACTATTATGGCGAGCTACAAAATATTATTCACCATTTTTAAATATGCTTTAAAGTGATAGTTGTAGAGGTTTTGGTTTTTGCAGTTTATGGATTTTTGTTGCTCTTTATATTTTTCTATAGTTTGAGTCAGCTTGATATTTTGCTAAATTTCTTGAAGCAAAAAAGAAATAATAGAAAGTCACAATTTCAAGAAAAATTTTACCCAAAAGTTACCATTCAACTTCCAATTTATAACGAAAAATACGTTGTAGAAAGGCTAATAAATGCAACATGTAATATCATATATCCAAAAGAACTTTTAGAAATTCAGGTTTTAGATGATTCTACAGATGAAACCAAAGAGTTTATTCAGCAATTGGTTTTACAAAAGCAAAATGCAGGAATAAACATCAAGCATATTCATAGGCAAAATCGAAATGGATTTAAAGCGGGAGCGCTAAAAGAAGGAACAGAAATAGCCGAAGGAGAGTTTATTGCCATTTTTGATGCCGATTTTCTGCCCGATAAAAATTTTTTAGCAAAAACAATTGGCTATTTTATTGACGAAAAAATTGGAGTGGTACAAACTCCATGGTTACATATAAACCAAAATTATAGTTTACTTACATCATTACAAGCATTTGGGTTAAATGCCCATTTTTCTGTAGAGCAGGGCGGAAGAAACGCCAATAACCACTTTATTAATTTTAATGGTACAGGTGGCATTTGGCGAAAAAAATGTATTAATAATGCAGGAGGTTGGCAAGACGATACATTAACAGAAGATTTAGACCTTAGCTACAGAGCTCAACTTAAAGGTTGGAAGTTTTTGTTTATTAAAGAAGTTGGCTCTCCGGCAGAGCTTCCAGCAAATATTGCAGCACTAAGAACCCAGCAATTTAGGTGGACAAAAGGCGCAGCTGAATGTGCTCGAAAAAACCTTTGGAAGGTATGGAAATCGAACAAACCAATATCCACAAAGTTTCATGCAACCTTCCACTTGTTAAATTCATTTGTGTTTGTATGCGTGGCTTTAACTGCCATTTTGAGCATTCCTGTCATGTGGTTTAAGCCAAATTGGCCTGTGCTAAAAAACTTCTTTTTTATTGGTGGTTTGTTTGTTTTTAGCTTTGTATTATTGGGCATTTATTATTGGAATTCTAGTAAATTCAACTATAATCATAACCCTAAGCATAAAAAGAATTTCCTGCTTTATTTTCCAATGTTTTTGTCTTTTACCATGGGGTTATCATTGCATAACGCAATAGCAGTAATAGAAGGCTATGTAGGTAAAAAAACACCTTTTATTAGAACCCCAAAATTTAATATCGTAACCAAAAAAGATTCATGGAAAAACAAAGCCTATATAAGTAAAAAAATATCTTTTATGTCTTTATTAGAAGGGGTTTTTTCGCTTTACTTTTTTGGAGGTTTGTTTTTAGCTTTTTACCTTAAAGATTTTGGTTTATTTCCTGTTCATTTACTTTTGTTTTTTGGCTTCGGAGCAATATTTGTCTATTCGGTAGCACACTCATCAAATACATGATAGAAGAACGAAAGTTTCATTATTCTCAGTTTTTATTTCCTGCGTTATTTGTTTTGGTATTATGGGTTATTCACCTTTTAAAAGTCAATACAAATTTTGATTTCGTTCAATTTGGCTTATATCCTAGAAGAGTTGAAAACCTATTTGGCATAATTACTTCTCCATTTATTCATGATGATTGGGAGCATTTAACCAATAACTCCTTCCCACTTTTATTACTTGGTTTCGGCATCTTTTATTTTTACCGAGAAGTTGCTTTTAAAATTTATTTGGGCAGCATATTAATAACAGGTTTGTGGGTTTGGGTATTTGCAAGGCCATCATACCATATTGGGGCTAGTGGAATGGTTTACAGTTTTGCTAGTTTCGTTTTTTTCTCAGGCTTTATTAGAAAGTATTATCGATTAATAGCATTATCACTACTGGTTGTTTTTGTTTACGGGTCATTAATTTGGGGAATCTTACCTATCGATTATCGAATATCTTGGGAGAGTCATCTAATGGGAGGGCTCTGCGGATTGTTATTGGCATACTTTTACCGAGAATTTGGTCCAGCTCCAAAACAATACGAATGGGAAGAGGATGAAGAAGACGATTCTGACCCTTTTTTACCAGAAGAATTTGAGGAAACTGATGATAAAATTGAAATTATTTATACTTTAAAAAAAAAGGAGAATAACTGAAGTATATATTTTAAGTGTTGTCACCACTAAATGCTAACGATTGTCTGAAGAAAGTCCTGTAAAACAAAAAGTTTTAGTTGTAGAAGATGAAAGGTTGTTGTTAAAAACAATTGCCTTTAAACTGTCAAAAGAAAATTTTGAAGTAAAAACTGCTGCAGATAGACGTGAAGCAATGAAGTTGTTGGAAGAGTTTACTCCAAACCTTGTTGTTTCAGGTGTTATGATGCCGTTTGTTAACGGATTAGAGTTAGTAAAACAAGTGAAAGACCGTTTCAAGAATGATGTTAAAGTAATGCTATTGACATCTTTAGGGCAAGAAGATACCGTGATGAAAGCCTTCGACCTCGGGGTTGATGATTTTATGACAAAACCTTTTAGCCCAACCGAATTAACCTTGCGGATAAAAAGGTTGTTGAAGTAAGCGGTTTGAAAAAAATACTTTTAATTTTATTTGTTGGCATTGTCACGCATGCTAGTGCGCAGCTAAATGTAGATTCGCTTTTAGAAGTTGGAAAGCAAAATGCTTACGATGGAAAATATGAACTTGCATTGCCAATTTTTAACTTAATTATTGGTGAAACTCCTGAATACTACGATGCTTACATGCTCAAAGCAAGAACCTTTGCTTGGGATAGAAAATATGATCAATCAATCAAATTTTTACAATTAATTAAAGACTCTTTTCCTCAAAATATTGAACCTAGAGTTTTTGAAGCTACTGTACTTTTTTGGAACGAGAAGTATGATGAATCTTTGGCAAAATGTAACGAAGTTTTAGCCGATTCTGCTGTTGAAGAAACAAGGTATTTAAAAGCTCGCTTATTGTATTTTAATGAGGAGTTTAAGCCAGCCCTAAATGTAGTTGATTCATTGGTTGAAGACTACCCAGATTACAAAGACTATAAAAAATTTCAAATTGAATTAACCAACTTATTATCAGCAGACCATATCGGGATTTGGGGAACATACGATCAGTTTACAAATTTCTCTGGTAATCCAAGGTTAGGCTTGAGTATTGAAGCCAAAAAGGTTTTTAAACTATCTCCAGTAATAGGAAGGGTAAATTTTGCCGATAGATTTAATTTAAACGATTACCAAGTTGAAATAGAAGCTTATCCAAGGCCACTAACCAACCTATACTTTTTTTTAAATGCAAGTTATTCTCCTAACGGAATTTGGTTTCCAGAGTGGAGATATAGTGCAGATATTTATTTTGGTTTGCCTAAAGGTTTTGAAGTTTCTGCTGGGTTCAGATATATTGAGTTTACCTCAATTACTTTTCAAATGCTAACTTTTTATGCAGGCTATTACCCTGGCAATAACTATATCTACGCAAGACTATACAAAGGCGCTAGCAATTTTGGAGGCGCAGATATATTTGAGTTGGTGGGTAGACGATATTTAACAAATCAATACCATTATTTTGAATTAAGATGGGGAGTAGGAAATTCTCCAGACGTAAATACAATCAACAATGTATTTTCAGATACTTATTCGGGGCAAATAGAGCAAGCTTGGAATATTGGGGTAGGCTATCAACAACCAATAATAGGAAAATGGCATGGTAGAGCTTGGTTTATTTACAACAACCAAAAGCCTGAAACAATAAAACCGTATGAAATATTAAGTTATAATTTAGGAGTATGGTGGAGATTTTAGTAGATTTTTTTGAATTCTGGAAAGAACAAGAATTTGCCTACCGATTTGTTTCGGGGCTAATCTTCCTTTTGGTAACAATTTCATTGTTGCTTTTCTTTTCTATTATGATTAGCCGATCGATAAAAAATAGAATTGAATACCTAGAAGATAAGTACAAGAATAAGTTTGAAGAAATTTTAACTTCCTTTTTGTTTGATGCTCATAATGATAGAGAATCGAATGAATACAAAAAAATGTTATCCGATTTAAAAGAAGATTTCGACACTAGTTTTAAAAGAAAAACTTTTGTTGCCTCACTTATCGAATTACACAAAAATCTTCAGGGTGAATCTGCAAAAAGTCTTGAATTGCTATACAAAGATTTAGGCCTAAAAAAATTCGCATTCAAACAAATAAATAAAGGCAGGTGGTTTACCAAAGCTTTAGCATTTTTAGAAGTTAGCCAGTTTGATGTAAAAGACGCCGGAGACATGATTATGAAATATGCAGATCATGAAAATAAAATATTGAGAGATGAAGCCCAATTTGCCCTCATAAGACTTTTAGGAGTAAGAGGATTATCCTTTGTTCCGAAAGTAAAAACCATTATGTCTGATTGGCAGCAGCTAAGAATAATGGAGCAGCTTAAAAGAATGCATCGAGATGAAATTCCATCTTTTCGTCCTTGGTTAAAAAATTCAAATTATAGTGTTGTAGTATTTGGTTTAAAACTAGCTACTTATTTTAATCAAGTAGATGCCGAACCAGATATTATTGCCCTTTTTGACCACGAAGAAGAAAAAGTTAAACAAAATGCATTAATCGCTATAGGAAAACTTCAATTAGAAGATGCATCGCCAAAAATTATGGAGTATTATGATAGGTTTGAGAGCCCTAAACTTAAAATAACTTCAATAGAAACGTTAAAAGAACTTTTAATTGATAACCAAAAAGACTTTTTTATTACTCGTTTAAAAGACGATATCTACAAGGTTGTTATGTTATCAGCAAAGGCATTGGCTCAGTTAGGTTACGAAAAAGAAGTAATATACCAATCTAGTCACTTAAATAATTTTATCCTCACTTAAATACCAAAAAAGTAGAGAAATTAATGGCATTGTAAAGATGATTACAATAACAGATCTGAATATGATTCTGCGCATTATTTTTTTTCGAAAAATATAAAAAAAGACTTGTAACTCAAGAGTTGAGTTAGTGTATATGTCTTAAAAAAGTAACCTTACATCAAAAACTTAAAAAATTAGGCTAAAAAACACTGTTGCAACAATTACAACTAAAACTGCCGCATATGCAAGCATTCTAGCTTTTTGATCGTTTTCGCGCAACAATTTTTTGGCATTTTCCCTAACTTTTACCCTTTTGCCAGGAGTTAGGTGCTCAATTGTTTCTATACCTTCTTTTTGTAATCCTATTTGAAAGGCTTGACGTCTGGTTTTAAAAGCTTTTCTTGGTGGACGAGGCATTGTTTTGGTTTTAAAAATTGACAAAAAGTAATCAATTTTTATTGAAAATCAAAACATTATGCGAAAATCGGATTATCTTTTACATGTCAAAATCGTCCATTCCACCATCTCTACCTTCTCGCTCTTGTTTTTTCTTTTGGTTAATTCGGTAATTGAAGCTTATGGTAAATTGCCTTTGTCTTCTTTGGTACTCGGTAGATGAGAAAAAGTAATCTCCTCGAGTTTCACTTCTTCTTTTGTTTGAGTTTAATATATCGTTTACATTAAAACTAAGGGTTGCCTTATTTTTAAATAAATCTTGTGAATAAGAAAAGTCAAAACTATAAATTGCCTCTGTTCTGCCTTGTAAGGTTTTGGTTGGAGCCCGATACCGCATACTTAATTGGGTTGCGGTTTCTTTGTTGAGGTTATACCTTGCCATAAATCTTGCATTGGCAGTGGTTGCTTCAGCTGTTCTCAGTACTCCTTCAATTTTACCCTCTGAGTAAAACCTGTAGAGATTAACATTTCCATTTAGGTTTACTTTTTTACCAATTTTTCTAGAACCTGTAAGTTCAAGTCCATAGGCATTTTCAAATCCTGCATTTATAGGAACAAAACTGCTAAACCCTGTGCTATCAACCAAAGTAATTCTTTGAATATTGTTGGTGTTGTGCCTGTAATATACACTTGTAAAAAAGCTTCCTTTAGGGGTGAATTTTAAAAATCCCATTTCATAAGAGTCGGTATATTCTGGATTTAAATTAGGATTTCCAGAGAAAAAATTTCTTGAATCACTGTAATTCAAAAATGGCATCAGCTCCCAAAATCCGGGTCTTCTAATTCTTCTGGCATAACTAACTTGAAATGAGTTTGATTCTGAGAGTTTATATGAAAAGTGTGCCGTTGGAAAAAAGTTTAGGTATTTTCTTGGGTTTACTTCATTTGTTTCGATTAATTCTGTTTTAATATCACTATACTCAGCTCTTAAACCAACCTGGGCTGATACTTTGTTAAATGAGTTACCTGCCATCAGGTAGCCTGCATGAATATTCTCTGTGTAAATAAAATTGTTGTTAAAAGGCTCTAAAGTTTCCCAAATTCCATTTTCTAAATTTTCTACCAAAAAATCATTTTCTAAATTTCTAAAACTAGATTTAGCTCCAGCTTCAAATTTCCCATCCTTCCCAAAAGGCAAAACATAGTCTATTTGACCTACCAAGTTTTGCTCGTACTCTAGGTTTTGAACTCTTTGGTTTATGGTTGGGTCAAGTAGTAAAATGTCTCCTTCTGTAATATCAGAGTTTTCTCTATCATCAGAATTAATAAAACGAATATCTGCATTCAATTTATGGTCTTTGTTGTTTTCGAATTCATGCGAAAAGTTTAAAGCATATTCGATGGTATGTTCAACTTCATTTTCTTTATCAATACGCTCCGAAGTTTTAAGTAAGTTTTCAGACAAGCCTGCAAAGTCTCTGTATTCGGTAGTTGATTTGTTGTTTGCATTACTATAACTGTAGAGTACTGAACTTGTTAAAATAGTTTTAGGCGCTAATTTAAAATCAATACCTCCTCTAATATTTTCAGATAAGCCACCTCGCAACCTTTTAATATCTCTTTCGAATGAATAAGTTGAATCGGGAAAATAAAACTCTTGGTTTGATGTTCCGCCACCTGGAGACTGTCTGTAATTTATTCCACTTGTTACAAAATAATTAAGTCTTTTTTTCCTCCAATTTAAGTTTAAAGCTATACCATGATTATGAGGCCAACCGGCTCTAGAAGTAATGGATCCATTAAAGCCTTTTTTTTGCTCTTTTTTTAAAATGATGTTAATTATACCAACTTCACCTTCTGCATCATATCTAGCAGATGGATTTGTAATAACCTCAATTCGATCAATTAAATCACTTGGAATTTGTTTTAAAGCATCAGCTGTACCGTCTCCAATTAAACCAGATTGTCTTCCATCAAGTAAAATTCTTACTCCACCGCTTCCTCTTAAACTTACATTTCCATCTGCATCTACATCTACTGAAGGTACATTGCTTAAAACATCTGAAGCATCTCCTCCTGCATTTGCTAAATCTTGCTCCACGTTAAAAACTCTTTTATCAAGTTTTAATTCCATGGTACTTTTTTCTGCTGTTATTTCAACTTCTTGTAGGTTTTGAGAGTTATTCTCAAGCTTTATTTTTCCTAAGTTTATTTCCCTGTTTTGAGGACTTAAATTTACTTTTTGCCAATTGGTTGCATAAGACAAAAAACTAATTTTTAACAAGTAGGTTTCGGGTCTTAATTTAATTTCGAAAACTCCATTTATGTCGGAGGTTTCGCCCTTAACAAAGGTTGAATCTATAGTGTAAACTATAACGTTTGCATAAGGTACAGGTTCGTTATCTGAATTAACTAATTCACCTTTTATAAGAGAGGGTTGGCCTTTAGGTTGAGCATAAATATTTAATGAAAACAGGAAAATTGCAAATGCAAGAAATAGTTTGTTCATAAAGGCTGCAAAGTTGGCTAAAATAATAACCTATTATACAGTCTTGATTCTAAATTGTTTTAATTGTTTATGAGGAATAAACGTAGTCTATGGATTTGGTATCCTTATTAAAAACTTCCTTTCTGAAATTTAATTGGCTTTTGCCTAAAATTCTTATTGAGGCTACGTTTTCTTTGTCTACGTAAGCAGTTAAATTATTGATTTCCATTTCTTCGCAAGCAAACTCAATTAACTTATTGGCTATTTCTTGCCCAAAACCTTTGTTCCAATAATCTTCCATTAATCTGTAGCCAATTTCATGTTCTCCTGCATCGTTTTTTATTACAGCACAAGTTCCAATAAATTTTGATGATTCATTTAGAATGACAGCCCAAACCCAAAAGCTTTTGTTTTTGGCTCTAGAAATGGTAAGTAATTTTTCAAAATCGGGTTCACCTTCTTCTAATAAAATTCCTTTTCCGTTGGTGAATTTTTTAACCTTTGGATGGTCTAGTAATTTTTGAAAATTCTCTAAATCGGTTTTTCTTAAACTTCTAACGTACAGTCTTTTTGTTTGAAATAGTTCTTTCATAATTTAGAAATTTTCCTTCAGGCTAGACCAAAGTAGAAAGTTTAATTACAAATAAAAATAGGTTCGTGTTAAATGATACTCGTAAAACGGGTTAATAACCCTATTTGGTAATGATTGTTAAAAACTTGCATCAAAAATTGGGATATGGGATTTTTAATTGGCCTTCAAATTTTTGGTTTTCTGGTTCTGTGTTCAAATTTGAAATCTGGAGTCCTATTAATCTGATGGGTTTGGGCAAAGGGAATTCTTCCATTAATAAAACTTTGGCAATTTCTTTTATTTCATTTTGTTTACCAAAGAAAAAATTGACAGTATTTGAGCGTGTTATTTGCTCAAAATCTTCAAATTTTAACTTTACAGTTAAAGTTTTGCCTTTTATGTTTTTGGTTTTTAACCTGTTTTCAAGTTCAATAGCCAATTGGTTTGATAACTCAATAACTTTTTGGTTTTCTATAACATTTTGATTAAGTGTAGTTTCACAACCAATTGATTTTCGAATTCTGTTGGGTTTTACTTCTCCTTGGTCGTTTCCTCTAACAATGTGGTATAGATGAACACCAAGTTTTCCAAATTTTTTTTCTAGTTTATAGAGTTCAATTTTTTTAATGTCTTTTCCAAAAAATATTCCTTCTTTTCTAAGTTTTTCAGATGTTTTTTTTCCAATTCCATAAAACTTATCAATTTCTAGGTCATCAATAAATTGATCGGCTTGCGCCGGAGTTATTACCGCATAGCCATTTGGTTTGTTCAAGTCGCTTGCAACTTTGGCTAAAAATTTATTAAATGAAATTCCAGCTGAGGCAGTAAGTTGAGTTTTTTCAAATATTTTGGCCCTTATTTCCTGCGCTATTAGGGTTGCAGATTTCATCCCAAAATTATTCTCGGTAACATCTAAATATGCTTCATCTAAAGAAAGCGGTTCAACCAAATCGGTATAAGATTTAAAAATCTCCATAATTTGAGACGACACCTTTTTGTAAACATCAAACCGATGCTTTACAAATATTAATTGAGGGCAAATTTGTTTGGCCTTAAAAGATGACATGGCTGAGCGAACCCCAAATTTGCGCGCTTCGTAGCTTGCTGCTGCAACAACACCTCTTTCGCTAGAACCTCCAACTACAATAGGTTTTCCTTTAAGCTCTGGATTGTCTCTTTGCTCAACAGAAGCAAAAAATGCATCCATATCAATATGGATGATTTTTTTCAAGAATTATGTTTTTGGAAAATTAGAAACAAAAATTATTTTGTTCCAAAGATAACGTTGAGTGGGGTACGATTTTCATTTTGGTAGCCAACAACAAAGGCCTGAACTCCAGCATTTGTTCTTAACTCATCTGCTTTGGCTCTTGCAGAATTATACAAAGAGAATTTACCAACCAAATATTTGTACATGCCATTGTCTTCTTCTTCAATAATTTCTTCGGTTAGGTTTAGTCTTTTGGCAATATTAGAACCGGGAAATTGGGCATTGGCTGCAAATACTTGTACTCTGAAAAATACTCCATCAATTTCGGATGCAAATAATTCTGATAAAGATTTTGTAGAAGGTAAAGTTTCTTTTTCAGACTCGTTAAAATCTGGATTAGGTTCAATTTCAGGTTTTTGTTCTTCAACAACTTTCTCTTCAACCTTTTCTTCAACTTTTGGAAAAGATTCTTCTTCAATATTTTTCTTTGGTGCTGGAGGCGTTTCGGGCTGAGGTTCTTCTTTTACTTCAGGTTCTTTGCTTTCTGCAAGTAACGTATCAGGAGTGTTTTCTATAGGTTTTTCTTCAACAATTGGTTCGGGTTTCGGGGCAGGTTTACCTGACATTTCTCTTATTACTCTTTCTTCTAAAGCACCCAAATCTTCCAATCTTTGAGCATAAATAGGATCTGCTTGTCTCTCTGAAATACTTGACTTTTCCTTTTTTATGTCTTTTAGCCAATCACCATAAACTAAAACTAATTCAAGTTTTACTTCTTCTTTCGAATAGTTTTCTTTAAGGCTTTTTATCTCATTCTCATAATAAGCATTAAATTCTGGCTCATAAGTTTGGGCAAAACTTGCAAGTCCAACAAAAGATATTATGGTGGTAAAAAAAGCCTTTAACATGGCAAAAGTTACTTTTTGATTTTGGCTAATTTAGCTGTAACAGTAGTTTCAGTTACGGTAAAAACAACAAATGATGTTGTAGTTCTTTTAAATCTTGGATACAAAACCATGTCATACTCCATTCCGTTGTTTTCATCGATTAATGCTCTTAAAGCATAAGCTTGGTCGGGAGTTACAATTTCGGCACCTAAAACTGGTAAAGCAAAAGCATTGGCAATTCCGTTTTTGCTAAAATTACCTGTATTGATTGAAAATAACCTTTCAAAGTCGATTCCAATAATTCTAGTAACAGTAGCGCTTGCAGTTCTGTTATCGGTAATATCTAAATCAAAAGTTCTTAATTGTAATTGAGAATCTGAATTGTACATTCCAACTTGAGAACTTTTACAAGATGTAAATCCTACAGAAATTGCCAATAAGGCGAAAAGCAAAAATTTAGAAACTATTTTATTCATTTTTCAATCGGTTTTGCGCGAAAATAAGTCAAAAAGTCATTAAGCATCGACAAAATGTGTCAAAATTTCTTTAAAGTGGACTCAATTTGGTGATGGATTTAAAATTGATAGAACTGATTTACAATAATTTATACCGAAATGAATTTAGAAAAATATACTATAAAATCTCAAGAGGCAATTGCACTTGCGCAAAATATGGCCTTGGGAAATGACCAACAAGCAATTGAAAATGGTCATTTATTGAAGGCGATTTTAGAAACCGATGAAAATGTAACCCCATTTTTACTCAAAAAACTTCAAGTTAACATAGATATATTTAAAAAAGCATTATTTAAAATAGTTGAAGGTTATCCTAAAATATCTGGTGGTAGTTTATACATGTCGCAAAATGCTGCAAAATCTTTGGCAAAAGCAGAAAAGTTTTCAAATCAATTAAAAGACGATTTCATTTCGATTGAACACCTTTTACTTGGGATTCTTTCTTCTATTGATACAATTTCTCATCTTTTAAAAGATAATGGAGTTTCAGAAAATAACTTGCTAGCAGCCATAAACGATTTAAGAAAAGGCAACACTGTAAAAAGTAAATCTGCTGAAGAGAATTACAATTCGTTAGAAAAGTTTGGCATCAATTTAATTAAGCAAGCCCAAAACGGAAAACTTGATCCGGTTATAGGTAGAGATGAAGAAATTAGGAGAGTGCTTCAAATTTTAACGAGAAGAACTAAAAACAATCCTATTTTAATAGGTGAGCCCGGAGTTGGAAAAACTGCCATTGCAGAAGGTTTGGCCCACAGAATTGTAAATGGAGACATTCCTGATAATTTGAAAGATAAGTTGCTTTATTCTTTAGACATGGGATCTTTAATTGCAGGTGCTAAATACAAAGGAGAGTTTGAAGAACGATTAAAAAGTGTGGTTAAGGAAGTTACATCTTCTGATGGACAAATAATATTGTTTATTGATGAAATACACACCTTAGTTGGAGCTGGAGGAGGAGAAGGCGCTATGGATGCAGCCAATATTTTAAAGCCAGCTTTGGCGCGAGGCGAATTAAGAGCCATTGGCGCAACCACCTTAAAAGAGTACCAAAAATATTTTGAAAAAGACAAAGCCTTAGAAAGAAGGTTCCAAACTGTTTTGGTCGACGAGCCATCAGCAATTGATGCAATTTCAATTTTACGAGGATTAAAAGAGAAATATGAAACACACCACAAGGTTCGGATTAAAGATGAGGCCATTATTTCTTCGGTAGAATTGAGTCAACGTTACATTACAGACAGATTTTTACCAGATAAAGCAATTGATTTAATTGATGAGGCTGCCTCAAAGTTGAGAATTCAAATAAACTCAATGCCTGAAGAGTTAGATGAAGTTGAAAGAAAAATACGTCAATTAGAAATTGAACGAGAGGCAATTAAACGAGAAAATGATCAACAAAAGTTGGCAGAGCTAAACAAAGAAATTGCCAATTTAAGCGAAACAAAAGATGGCCTAAAAGCCAAATGGCAAGGAGAAAAAACTGTTGTTGATGGAATTCAAACCGAAAAAGAAAGAATTGAGAAACTGAAGTTTGAAGCAGACCAAGCTGAACGAGATGGCGACTTTGGGCGAGTGGCTGAAATTAGGTATGGAAAAATTTTGGATGCAAAATCGAAGCTAGAAGGTTTTGAAAAACAATTGAAAGAACTTCAAGAAAATGGATCTCCGCTAATTAAGGAAGAAGTTGATAGTGAGGATATTGCAGAAGTTGTTTCTAGATGGAGTGGAATTCCGCTTAAAAAAATGATGCAATCTGAAAAAGAAAAATTATTGCATTTAGAAGAAGAACTTCACAAAAGAGTTGTAGGTCAAGAAGATGCTATTGAAGCAGTTGCTGATGCAGTAAGAAGAAGCAGGGCTGGTTTGCAAGACGAAACTAAACCCATAGGTTCATTTGTGTTTTTGGGTACTACCGGAGTTGGTAAAACTGAATTGGCTAAAGCGCTTGCAGAATATTTGTTCAACAACGAAAACAACATGACCAGAATTGAAATGAGCGAATATCAAGAAAGGCATGCGGTTTCTAGATTGGTAGGAGCGCCTCCAGGATATGTTGGTTACGATGAAGGTGGACAATTGACTGAAGCAGTTAGAAGAAAACCATACAGCGTAATACTTTTAGATGAAATTGAAAAAGCTCATCCTGATGTATTTAATATTTTACTTCAGGTTTTAGATGATGGCCGACTTACAGATAATAAAGGTAGGGTAGCTAATTTTAAAAACTCAATTATCATTATGACTTCAAATTTAGGCTCTGAAATAATTAGAGAAAACTTTGAAAAAATGAACGATAAAAATGAATTTGAATTGGTTGAAAAAACAGAGTTTGAAGTTTTAAGTTTATTGAGAAAAACCTTGAAACCAGAGTTTATCAATAGAATTGACGAGTTAATTATGTTCAAACCATTGAGCAGAAGCAACATCAAAGGCATTGTGAAAATTCAATTGCAAATTCTTCAAAAATTGTTAGATAAAAGTGATATTAGACTTTACCCAACAGATGAGGTAATTGACGAATTGGCCAAAACTGGTTTCGATCCTCAATTTGGAGCAAGAACTGTAAAGCGGTTAATTCAGAAAAAAATTCTGAATGCTTTGTCTAAAGAACTTCTAGCAGGAAAAGTTGAAAAAGGTTCGGATTTGATTTTAGATGTTTTTGAAGGACAATATGTTTTTCGAAAACCCATCAGCAAAGAAGAAGAAGCGAAATTATTTGTTTAAAAAAAGGCCTCCTAAATTGGAGGCTTTTTTTATGCATAAAACTTTTTCTTCAAGAAAAAAGCAAGCTTTACCATTAAAATTAAGGCTGGTACTTCAACCAAAGGGCCAATAACACCTGTAAATGCCTGGCCAGAGTTTAATCCGAAAACAGCAATGGCAACAGCAATGGCAAGCTCAAAGTTATTTCCAGTTGCAGTAAAAGAAATAGATACATTTTTATTGTAAGGAGCTCCCAACCATAGACTTAAAAAGAAGCTTAAAACAAACATTACTAAAAAGTAAATTAGTAATGGAATGGCAATTAAAGCAACATCAAAAGGAATTTTTAAAATCATTTCGCCTTTAAGCGAAAACATTATTAAAATGGTAAACAGCAGAGAAATTAAGGTAATAGGAGAAATAAAGGGCAAAAACTTATTGCTATACCAATCTTCACCTTTTGCTTTTACCAAAATTAGCCTGCTTAAAAACCCCAATAAAAAGGGAATTCCCAGGTAAATGGCAACGCTTTGTGCAATGTCTGAAATTGAAATTTCTATTAATGATCCATCAAAACCAAAAAAGGGTGGGAGGTAAGTGATAAAGAACCAAGCATAAAAACTGTAAGCAAAAACCTGAAAAACACTGTTTAAGGCTACCAATCCTGCTCCATACTCTTTGCTTCCTTCTGCAAGGTCATTCCAAACCAAAACCATAGCAATACATCTTGCTAGGCCAATTAAGATAAGGCCTGTCATGTATTCTGGGTAATCGTGTAAGAAAATAATGGCCAAGAAAAACATTAATGTTGGACCAATTAACCAATTTAAAAGCATTGAAATGGAAAGCATTTTTTCATCTAAAAATACCTTTGGCAATAACTTATAATTAACCTTGGCTAAAGGCGGATACATCATTAAAATTAAGCCAATAGCAATGGGAATATTGGTAGAACCTACAGAAAGCAAATTGATTATTTCTGGTAATTTGTGAAATATATTACCAAGTAAAACCCCAATTAAAATCGCCACAAAAATCCAAAGGGTTAAATAGCGATCTAAAAAGTTAAGCCTTTTCATTTTTTAAGGTTTAAAAACCCAATACATTTCTTGGGCTATTTGTTGGTTTCTCTCCTCATATTTTGTCATTTCTTGTGGAGTATTGTCAAACAGTTTTGGATCTTCGTAATTTAAAGGAAACCTATTTTCTGCTCCAATAACATTTGGGCAATTTTGATCTGCTTCTGAGCAAGTCATTATTGCTGCAAACTTTGTTTTCGGGTTAAAAAGAGCATCATACTTTTTTGAAAAACCTATTACAGGATGCACATTGTCTGCAAATTTTATGTTGTAAACAGAATTTTGGGTTTGAGCCAAAACCTCAATTTTAAAACCACTGTTTTGCAAAACTTCAACAATATTTAAATTTAAGGCTGTTTCTTCTGTTCCGCCTGAAAAGCAATAAACATCTTTCAGCTTAAAATGAATTGAAATGGTTTGTGCCCAGACTTGCGCCAGATGGCTTCTTCTAGAATTGTGGGTGCAAATAAAATTTAACCTAAGGTGTTTTTTTGTCGCTAATTTATGTTGAACGTAATCTCTAAAAGGCAGCAACAACTTCTGGCGATCTTCTTTGGGATAAAACGAATCAAAATCGGTAATAAATTTTTGAATTTCAGAATAAATCATAAAAAATATTTTTAGCAACAACCTGATTCAGGAGCACAATTACTTTTAGTTTCAGCAGAAATATCTATAAGGTTAAGTTTCTTTTTGGCTACTTTTTCTCCCTGCTTTTCAGCATAAACAGAAATGCTAAAAATACCCAAGTTTGAATTTTTGTAGGCTTCAATTTCACTTTGGGTTAAATACTTTTCCAAAATATCATCTGGCAATACAATAGGCTTTTCTTTTTGTATGGTAATAGATTGAAAACCTGCATCTTCTATGGCTTTTAGGTAATCAGATTTTTGAATTGCTCCTGCCACGCAACCAGCATACATTTCAGCATCTTGTTTAAGGGCTGAAGGTAATTCTCCTGCCAAAACAATATCTGAAATACTAAAGTGCCCACCGGGTTTTAAAACTCTGTGAATCTCATTGATAACCTTTGTTTTGTTTGGAACCAAATTCAAAACACAATTACTTACTACAACATCTGCCGTATTGTTATTTAATGGCATATTATCAATATCACCTTCTCTAAACTCTACATTGTTTAATCCAAGTTTTTCTGCATTTTCTCTTGCTTTGGCAATCATCGAGGGAGTAAAGTCAATACCAATTACTTTTCCTTCAGGGCCAACTTCGTGGCGAGCTACAAAGCAATCATTTCCCGCACCAGAGCCTAAATCTATTACAGTATCGCCTTTACTTATTTTGGCAAAAGCGGTTGGTAAACCACATCCTAAACCTAAGTCGGCATCAGCTATGTAGCCTTCTACTTCATTATAATCGTCCATCATAATGTTGTAAATTTTATTGCTGGTTGGAGTTGCACCGCAACAAGAAGAAGCATTTTGAGCTTTATCTTGCAAGGCAATTTTGCCATATTTTTCTTTTACAATTTCTTTTAATTCTTTTTCTGTTTGCATTTTATTTTGTTTAGCAACAATCGCTTGTTGTTGGTTTATATTGATTAAATAATTTATTAAAATCAGATTTTATTTCTTCCCATTTTTCAGGATTTATATAATAACACACACTAGTTCCTTCTATGGTTCCTTGTATTATTCCTATTTCTTTTAACTCTCTAAGGTGTTGACTAATAGTTGCTTGAGCTAAACCGGTTTCTTCAACCAAATCTCCGTTTACACAACTAGAAGTTTTTAGTAGATGTTCAATAATTGAAATTCTTGCAGGGTGAGCAAGGGCTTTGGCCATTTTGGCAAGATTATTTTGTGTAACTGAAAAAAGATTTGTCTTTGTGATTCCCATGCTATTATTTATATATTGCAATATTACGATTAATGGATCTTAAAAAAAAATTTCTAAACTTTTTTTGCAATCAAAACCAAATCATTTTTGGAGGGCAGGCTTTGAGAAGGAATTTCTTCTGAATAAATAATTTCAAAGTTTAGATCGGTTAATATTGTTTCAATAATATCTTTAGTGAAATAATTAATATATAGATGGTACTCTCCTGTACTTGAGGTTTTTATGCCGGAGTTAATTTCTTCTGCTTCCATAAAGCTTATGTAAATCAATCCATTTTTAAAAAGCATTTTTTTTGCTTCCGATAGAAAATTAATAACTTCTTGTTTGCTTAAATAATTAAGAATAAACCCTGCCACAATTCCCTCAAATTGATTTTTTATCTCAGCCAAGTTTTTGATATCGAGAATTTGAAAATTTACCGATGGATTATTTTGTTTTGCCAATTCTACCATTTCGGCAGAAGCATCGGTTGCAAGAATATTTAGATTTTTATTTCAACTTGAAAGGTAGGAGGTTAGGTTACCCGGACCGCAAGCCAACTCCAAAACATTTGAATTTGGCTCTAGATGGTCAATATAGAAGTTAAGAGAATTATGATACGCTGAAACATCCATCAATTTTTCTTGGTAAACTTTAGCAGCTTTACCAAAAGCTTCAACTGGATTTTGAGCCTTGCTCATTCTAGATTAATTGTTGGCACAAAGAATTGGCATGCCTTGTTTATTGAGCAAAAGGTTTTCTTTATCCATTTTGCCGAAGCTTTGGTTTTCTTATGAAACTCTAGCCATTATTGAAATTAAATCTACATTCATTTGACTCACCAATTCCAAAGTTTCTTTGGAATATCCAACAGCATATTTGGTTGAGTCTTCTGAGAAATAGCTCCAACGAACTCCATTTTGATTTAAATATTCTTTAGTTGCCTCAATATTCCTTATGAGCTTATTGTCTAAAATGGCACCTGGTTTTATTAAAATAAAAATTACCATAATTCCTGTTGGCGAAATAAGTTCTTTGGCAGCTTTAACTTTTAATAAATAATCTGGATGAGGAGCAATTGGCAACAATATTTTATTGAATCCACCTTCAACTATCGTGCTATCGTCATTTACAACAAGAGTATGGGTCGAAATTTCTTGAATCATTTTGAAAATAGTAGAACCAAACAAGTTTTGTTTTATTCCTTTTTTTCCATGAGTGCCTACAACTACTAAATTGGGAGATAAAGAGATTACTACATTTTTTACTTCTTGAATTAAAGTTCCACCTGTAATAATTACACTATGAGTTAATCCTGCTTCTTCAATTTGTTTGGCATAAGGCCAAAGCTTTTCTTTTATCCCTGCTTTTTCATCTTCGGCATAATAATCTGCAATATGCAAAAGAGTAACCTTGGCACCATGCTTTTTGGCAATAGCTATAGATTGTTTTAATGCAATTTCGCTTGTTGAAGTAAAGTCAATTAAAGTAAGAATGTTTTGCATGATAAAAACAAAATTGGAAGCGGTTTATAGTTTGAGGGTATAAAAGTAGCCAGTTAAATATGAGACCCAAAAAACAAACAATGATTATACACTATTTTAGGTGTTTTTTACCGTTTTCAAGGGCATTAAAAATATCTTGGTGCACTTTCTTTACTTTAGTCAGCTGAGATTTGAGGTATTCTTCTGCTTTAGAGTTATTGTTAGAGGCACTATCTAAATTGTATTGATGCATCCAATCCATCATATTATTTTGAGCATCAACTGTTTCGAATAAAATTGTTTCATAAAACGAAGCTGAATCATCTTGCATGTTGCTTTTGTAATCAAAAACTTTTTCTCTGGATATAGTTTCATAATTGTTTAAAGCATCCATTTTGGCCATAGCTTCATCATGAATTTGCATTACCTCATCTCTTTTATTTTTCAAGGTTTCTTCTTTAGAAGTGCAGCTCATTAATGAAATTGATATTAAGGTGAAAAAAATTAGATTTTTCAATTGGAAATAGGTTTTGCAAATTTTAAAACAATTAATACTATGGCACCAAACCCTAATAGAAAACATAAAACGGGAGGTAAGCCTATACTTGAAGCTAAACTGCCAAATATAATAGATACCAAACCTGTTGTTAAGGCATATGGCATTTGGGTTTTAACGTGGTTTATATGGTTGCAATTTGTAGCAATTGAACTAAGTATAGTTGTATCTGAAATAGGTGAGCAGTGGTCTCCAAAAACAGAGCCGCATAAAACACTTGCCGCAGTATTTGAAAACAATGCAATTAATGCTGCATATTCATATCCTGCATCTAATCCTAATTTCCAACTTGCAGGCAACAACAATGGATACAAAATGGCCATCGTTCCCCAACTACTTCCAGTGGCAAAAGAAACTGCTCCTGCCAAAATAAAGGTTAGGGTTGGAAACAATATAATAGAGACATTCTCACGCAGTAAACCTGTAATAAAATCTGCTGTATGCATTACCTCAGTAACGTTGGCCAGAGCCCAAGCCAAGATTAAAATAATAATTGCAGGCAACATGGTTTTAAGCCCTCCAACAAGTGTTTCCATTGTTTCGCCTAATTTTAGTTTTTTGCCCAAAATGCTCATTAAAACGGCCACAAATAACGAAGTAATTGAACCCCAAAGCAGTGCATAAAAAGAATCTGCATTTCCTACAATAGCCGATAAATTTCTAAAAAAGCTTAACTCGGCACTCCAAGTGTAACCTTGGCTGCCGGTATGATATAAACCTGCAGCTGTGGCAATTACCACGGTAAATACAGGAATTACAGCAAACCAAATATTTGGATTTACTCCAGCTTTTATTTTAAACTCATTATCTTCATTATCATTTGAATCCTCGGTATTCTTTTCTTGGGTTCTTGCTTTCTGTTCAGCTTTTAGCATTGGACCAAAATCACGTTGTTTTAAAATCATCCAAAGCATAAAAAATAGTGTAAAAATTGGATAAAAGGAATAAGCCAATGAGTTGAAAAAGATTCCATATGCACTTTCATTGGCAGCAAGGCCCTCAATTTTATCCATTCCATTTTGAATGTAGCTTAACTCAGCACCAATCCAAGTTGTAATAAATGCCAAAGCTGCGACTGGAGCAGCTGTAGAGTCTACCAAATAAGCCAATTTTTCTCTCGAAATTTTTAGTTTATCTGTTAAAGGTCGCATGGTATTTCCTACTACTAGGGTATTGGCGTAGTCATCGAAAAAAATAGCCAGGCCTAAAAACCATGTGGTTAACATTCCGCCTTTTGGGTTTTGGGCCTTTTTGGCAAATAAGTTCACAACGCCTTGCATACCGCCATTTTTTGAAATAATGGCTACCATTCCACCAATAATAAAGGTGAAAAGTATAATGGCTCCATGTCCCCAATCTATTAAACTGTTTATGATATAAGTATCAAGCACACTTAAAAATCCTTTGCCAATACCTTTAAAACCTTCGGTGTACCAGCCTATTGTGGCCGCACCTGCAAACACGCCAAAAACCAAAGCAATTATTACCTCTTTGAAAATTAGAGCCATAATGATGGCTAAAAGAGGAGGGAGGATTGACAACCAAAGCGGTATAACATTTATGTTGCTTACAAACTTTTTGTCTAGGTAAAGTATTTCGATTTTTTGTTGACCAGATTCTTCAAAAATGTATTCGATGGTAGTTTTTCCATCGGCAAAATAAGTTTCGTAGGCTTCACCATCAATGTAAATTAGGCCAACCCCATCATGCACAAAAGGATCTGTTATGGTAATTTCTCCTGCTACGTCGCTAAAAAAGTAACTAGACTTTTCTAAGGTAATTTCGGGTAAACTTTGGGCAACCGAAATTTGAAATGATAAAATAAAAAGTATAAAAGTTAAAATCCTCAATCTACAGTTAATTTAAATCCAACACCATGCACATTAATTATTTGGATGCGCGCATCTTCTTTGAGATACTTTCTTAGTTTGGTGATAAAAACATCCATGCTTCTACCTAAGAAATAATCATCTTTTCCCCAAACTATGTTCAGTGCAATTTCGCGCTCCAAAACTTGATTTTTGTGTATGCAAAGCAATCTTAATAAATCTGCCTCCAACCGAGTTAAAACTTTCGAAAAATCATCACAGGTTAATTCAAGGTTTTTGTAATTAAAGGTGTAGTTTCCAATTTCAAATATTTCCTTTTTTTCAGGTTGTTGATACATTTTTTTGCTTTGAGTTCGCTTCAAAATAGCCTGTATACGGGCGTGAAGTTCTTCAATTGCAAATGGCTTTGTAAGGTAATCATCACCACCTGCTTTAAAACCTTCTATTTTATCGTCTATTTGAGATTTTGCCGTTAAAAACAAAATAGGTACTTCACGATTTACAATTCTAATTTCTTTGGCCAATGAAAAACCATCTCTTTTTGGCAACATCACATCTAAAAGACAAATGTCAAACTTATCTTGAAAAAATGAGGTAAAAGCATCGTTTCCATCCTTACACCATTTAATATTATAACCTAATTCGGTTAAGTTGTCTTTAACAACAAAACCTAAAGAGGGGTCATCTTCAACCAATAAAACTTTAATTTCTTCCATGGTTATTGGGGTAAAATTAATCTAATTAAGGTGCCTTTATCGATTTCACTTTCTACTTCAATTTTTACTTTGTGGTAGTCTAAAATTACTTTTACATAATGCAAACCAAGGCCAAAGCCTTTAACATCGTGGATATTTCCTTTAGGCACGCGGTAAAATTTTTCGAAAATTTGATTTAGAAGTTTCGGGTCAATTCCAATTCCCTGGTCTTTGAACTCTACAATTAAATTTTGAGACTTATTGAATGTTTTAATTTCAATTGAAGGATTTACAGGAGAATATTTGTTTGCGTTATCTAAAATATTGATAAAAACATTTGCTAAGTGGACTTCGTCACCTTCAAAAATGAAATTTTCCGCATTTAATTTTGATGAAATTTTCCCACCTTTTTCTTCTACACTTAATGAAATTATTTTGATGCTGTCATCAATAATTTTATGGATATTTAGTTGTTCTTTTTTAATGTCAACCTTATCTTTTTCGAGGCTCGCAATTTGAAGTACTTTTTCAACTTGCATTTGGAGCCTGTTATTTTCTTTATCAATTATTTCTGCGTAGTTTTTTAACCTTTCAGGAGATTTACCAATTTCATCACCCATCAATACTTTAGAGGCTAAAGCTATTGTAGATATTGGTGTTTTTAACTCATGCGTCATATTGTTGATGAAATCGGTTTTTACCTCGCTCAATCTTTTTTGCTTTAAAATTATGCTAATGGTGTAAGCAAAAAATAAACTTATTACCAATAATAGAATCGATGAGAAAATCCAAAAATCCATTTGGGCTAAAATCTTCGAAAGCTTGTTGGGAAAGTAAACACCAAAATAATGGGCATCGTTGGCCCAGTTCATTTCTGGGGTAATACTTTCGAATTTATTTAGGTTTTCTGAAAGTAAAATAGAGTTTGAAAAAACTACCGAATCGGTAAAACAATCGTATAGCGAATACTCAAAGTTGATGTTTATTTCGGCATTTCTAAACTCATTTGCCAAAAGGGTTTCTAGGTAATATGGCTGAATACTTTCTCTTATTTTTACCCTAAATAAATCATCAGAGACTTGTTCAACAGGGTCGTAAAGTTCGGTTGAGTCGTTATTGGCAATTAGAATTTGTTGAGCAACTCTTTTTAAGGCTTGGGTAATATCATAATCTATTTGCTCTTCTTGCAGCTGATAAGCTTTTTGTACCCATACTATTTGGGTGGTAACAAGCCCAATCAATAAAATAATTGCAAGTGAAATAATTACTCGAATGGTTTGCCTATTCATGTGGCCGAAAAATAGTTTTAAAATTGGGTTTACCCCCAGTTGACTTAACAAAAGATTAACACAAAAAATTAATTAGTTTAGCCAACCTCAAAAAATAAAGTTAATGTACAAAAGAATAGTTGTTTTAGCGCTTGCAATTTTACCGATTTTAGGATTTTCGAAAGAAGGAATGTGGCTTCCTTTTTTGGTTGAACAATTAGCCATAGATGATATGCGGTCAATGGGGTTTAAGCTCTCTGCTGAAGATATTTACAGTGTAAATAATTCAAGTTTAAAAGATGCTGTTGTTCACTTTGGAGGTGGTTGTACAGGCGAAATGATTTCAGACAAAGGTTTATTGCTCACAAACCACCATTGTGGTTATGGTCAAATTCAATATCACTCAACAGTAGAAAATGATTTTTTAACCAATGGCTTTTGGGCCATGAGTCAAGATGAAGAATTGGCAAATCCAGGATTAACAGCAACTTTTATTGTTAGGATGGAAGATGTTACAGAATTAATTTTTGCTGAAACTGCTGATTTGGAAGGAGAGGAGCTTAGCAATAAAATAAAAGAAAACATTGAAAAAGTTGGCAAAGAAGCCATTGAAGAAACTCATTATGAATATGTAATTAAGCCATTTTACAACGGCAATCATTATTATATGTTTGTTACCGAAACATACAAAGATGTTAGGTTGGTTGGAGCTCCACCTTCTTCAATTGGTAAGTTTGGTTTTGATACCGATAATTGGGTTTGGCCAAGACATACAGGCGATTTTTCAATTTTTAGAATTTATGCAGATAAAGACAACAAACCCGCAGAATATTCAAAAGATAATGTTCCCTACAAACCGAAATATTCTTTTCCAATATCTTTAAATGAGGTTAAAGAAGGAGATTTTACATTGCTTTACGGTTTTCCTGGAAGAACCCAAGAATATTTAACTTCACATGCTGTTGATTACACTTTAAATTCAGGAAATCCTGCAAAAATTACCATGCGCGATGCTAGTTTGGCAATCATAAACAAGGCAATGGCAGAAAGTGATAAAGTTAGAATTCAGTATGCCGCCAAACAGTCAAGAATTAGCAACTCTTACAAAAAATGGATAGGCGAATCGAAAGGATTAAAGCGTTTAGATGCTATTAAAACAAAGCAATTATTTGAAGAGATTTTTGCTGAGGTTGTTGCTCAAAAACCCGAAACCCAAAAGCTATACGGAGATTTGTTAAATCAATATAATAAGTTATACCAAGATAATAACAAATTTGTTTTGGGGCGTGAATTATTTATTGAGTTATACTATTACGGTCCTGAAATTTTCAGGTTTGCCAATGATTTTAACAAGTACGTTGATTCTTACCTTGATGATGAAATCACAGAAGAGCTGAAACTAAAATCGTCTGAAGTTTTAAAACCAAGAATAAACAGCTTTTTCAAAGACTATAATGCAGAAGTTGACCAACAATTATTTGCTGAGCTAACAAGATTATATGTTCAATTGGTTGATCCTACCTTAATGCCAAAATTCAAAGCTTTAGTTGATGAAAAATACAATGGCGATTATGCGGCTTACGCTGAAAAAACTTTCAAGAAATCAATTTTCGACAATCGTGTAGATATTTCTGATTTTGTTTACAATCCAAGTAAACCAAAAGCAAAAAAGCTTAGCAAAGACCCAATTTTTGTTTTGGTAAACGAATTACTAACCCAATACCGAGACTTGATTGCACCTGCTTACAGTACCTTTAGCGATAATTTAGACATACTAGAAAAAGATTACCTCAAAGCCATGATGGAATTGATGCCTGATGAAAAAAGGTATTATCCAGATGCAAATAGCACTTTGAGAGTAGCTTACGGAAAAGTAGAGGGTTATGAGCCAAAAGATGGTGCCTACTATCATTTTTACACCACTTTAGACGGTGTTGCAGAAAAGTATATTCCAGGCGATAGAGAATATGATGTTCCTGAAAAATTAATGGAATTGTATTTTTCGAAAGATTATGGTCAATATGGCTACGGCGATAAAATGCCTGTTTGTTTTATAGCATCAAATCACTCGACAGGGGGTAACTCAGGTTCTCCTGTTTTAGATGCTAACGGCAATTTAAAAGGATTAAACTTTGACAGATGTTGGGAAGGTACCATGAGCGATATTATGTTTGATCCAGATAGGTGTAGAAATATTATGGTTGATCTAAATTATGTACTCTTTATCATTGATAAGTTTGCGGGCGCTAAACATTTAGTTGACGAAATGAAATTGGTTAAATCTAATTGATTCTAAACCATTCAATTCCCTGACATTCAGTTAAATTTGTCTTAACCAAATTACCTATATGAAAAATATTTTTTCAGTTTTATTTATTTCAATAGCCCTGTTTTCAGCTAATTTAACCAAAGCCCAGTATTGTTTGGGTGGCCCCGGAAGCACTTTTGATACAGATATAAATGGAGTTGTGCTTCAAGGTGCAGATAGAAGCATAAACAATAACTCAGGTTGTCCAGGGCAAATAGGTGTGCTAGATTTTACAACTCAAGAGGCTGATGTTGTATTAAATTCACAATATTCTGTAATGGTGGAATTTGGATCCTGTGGTGGATTTTTTAATGCAGCAGGAGAAGTTTGGATAGATTGGGATCAAAACCAAACTTTCGACCCAGCAGAATCTATTGGTACATGGAGTGGTTTACCACCTGTTTCTCAAACTTACAACTTTACAGTTCCAGCAAATGCTGTATTAGGCGCAACCCGCATGAGAGTTCAATTGCAAGAAGGTGGTTTTAATCCACTTAACCCTTGTGCTAATTTTACATGGGGTGCTGTTGAAGATTATGGCATTATGGTTTTGGCAACGCCACCTCCTTGTCCTTCGCCTAAAAATTTGGCTTTAATTTCTTCTGATACTGTTTCGGCCCAAATCGGTTGGACTTCAGGTGGATCTTCAAATTGGAATGTTGAATATGGTCCTACAGGTTTTAGTTTAGGTACAGGCACTAAATTAATAAATGTAACTTCAAATCCATTAACAGTTACTGGGCTTCAATCTGGAAGAACCTACGATTTTTATGTAAAAGATACTTGTTCCTCGATTTCAAGTTCTTCATTTTATTCTGGCCCACTTAGGGTTATTATTCCAATAGCAGCGCCACATTACGAAGGCTTCGATTCGGTTGCAGTTCCAAGTTTACCATTCGGATGGAGCCAAAATATTTTCAACATTTTCACTTTTTCATTGCCTAGTGCAACTACAAGTAATGGAGTTTTTTTTAATGAGCCAGCACCTTTATCTGCCCCAAATCAAGCAAGGTTTGATATTGTATCGGGAGGTAGCACATTTTCAAATGACACTGTAATATTAATTACACCTCCAATTTTTGATTTAAATACAGGTTTAAACCGAGTAAGGTTTTCAGCAACAACCATTGGAGGGCAAGAAATTATTGTTGGAACCATGACAGACCCCACCAATAAAAGTACCTTTAGAGCAATAGCCACTGTTGGGCCTTTGTTGCCTACTTACCAAGAATATTCAGTTAATGTTACCAACTTTACAGGAGGTGTGGCCCATTTGGCTTTTAAATATTTTGGAACTTCTACATCGCAAGATGATGGTTATATTGATAATGTTTATTGGGAGCCAATTCCTATTCACGAAATAGGTTTAACTCAGTATGATTCACCGTCTAATCCAATAACTTTAGGAACCCAAAGTGTTGGCGTAACTGTAAAAAATTATGGAACCGACCCACTTGCCAATACAAACATTGGTTGGGAAGTTAATGGAAATGCCCAAACACCTTTTAATTTATCCTTAACAGGGGCAAATCAATTGGCAGTAGATCAAAGTGTATCTAATATAGTAATTGGGAATTATAATTTTTCAAACTCTATCAACATTGTAAAAAGTTGGACATCTAACCCAAATGGTTTTGTAGATGAAAACCAAAGTAATGATACCATTTTTGGTGTTTTTTGTACGGGCCTAAATGGAACTTATACGGCTGGCGCCCCAAGTGATGATTTCCCTAATGCAGATTTGGTTTTTGAGGCTTTGAATAGTTGTGGCTTAAATGGAAACACTACCATAAATTTTAGTCCTGGAACTTACCAAATAACTGAAGAATTAAACCAAATTATTGGGCTTAATGGTCAGTTTTCTTTAACACTTTCGGGCACAAATGCCAACAATACCATATTTACTTCGGCGGGTTTAGGCTCGGTTACATCAACATTATTATTAGATAGTGTAAAAAATATCACCTTAAAAAATCTCACAATTCAAAGCGAAGCCAACAATATTGGTAGGGTAGTGATGATAAGAAATCAGTGTGAAAATATTCTAATTGATAGTTGTAATTTTATCGCAACAAACCCTCTACAAACCACAGCCTTACAAGTGGTTGGCGTTTTTATGGGGCCTGACATGTTTTCAAATTTTACTGAAGGAAATCCTGGAAAGAATATAACTATTTCCAACTCTAGCTTCGATGGGTTTGAGCAGGCGATTCAATTACAGGCCTTAAATAATACTCCAGCTGTAAACGTTAATATTTTGAATAACACCATAATTAATGGTTTAGATGGGGCAATAAATCTTGATAATATAGATTCTTTAAATACCATTGGTAATAAGGTTAGCAATATGGCTTTGCCATTTTCAGATGGGTTTTTCTTTGAGGATATTGAAGAGTATAAAATCAACCAAAATGAAATTTATGTAGATGGTGATGCTCTTATTTTAAGTCGTGCAAATGATACTTCAGGAGTGGTTGCAGAAATAATCAACAATATGTTCAAAGGCGATTTGGCAGGAATAGACATTAGAACGGCAGCAACCGCTCAAATATTTAACAACTCAGTTTTTGGTAATCCCGCCTTAAATCTTGATGCCGCGCAAGGAATAGATTGTAGAAACAATATTTTCATTGCCGATTTGGGATTGGTTTTTAATGGGTTTAATGCCTCATTTGTAAATTTAGATTACAACATTTACAAAACAAACGGACCAGATTTTGCCTCAAATAATGGTGGAGTAAACCCCGATTTTGCATCTTTTCAAGCTGCTTTGCCTTTGTATAATATCAACTCTTTAAATGGCGACCCATTATTTAATTCGCCAATTGATTTTAGAATAACCTATGGTTTATTGGCCAATGATGCAGGAGACAATTCAGTTTCAGTTTTAACGGATATTGATGGAGATGTTAGACCTGCCGCTGGTTCATCAAATTTGGATATTGGTGCAGATGAATTTACACCACCAGATTTCGATTTGGGATTAAATGCTTTGATTAGCCAAAAAGGTTTTTGCTTTAGTGATACCGATTCTGTTAAGTTTCAAATAATAAATTATGGTCTTAATAACTTGTATTTTAATTCAGATTCCTTCTCTATAATTTGGGATATTTCGGGAGCTAATAATCAATCTGGAACTGCAGTTTTCAATGTTGATAGCTTAGCTTCAGGTGATACCGCCATTGTTTCTTTACCTAATACAGTTGACTTTAGCAATTATGGTACTTATTATTTAACTGCCTTTTTGTCTGCAGTTTGGGATTCAACCAACATTAATGATACACTCTCCGAATTAGAAATTAATGTAGCTACTTTAATATCTGCTTCGGGTGATACAACGTTTACCTTGCCTGGAGGAGTTGCAACTTTAGACGCATTTTCACCAATACTAAACAATGTATTAATTTCTGAAATAGTCCAATTTAGCACAGGTACAGGGCAAACTAATCCATATCCATCTTACATGCCAACAGGAGATTTTGATGTTGCTGAATTGGCTAATGTTGGCACAACTCCAGCAGATTTTAGTGGTTATTCTTTCGAAGTGTACGGAGCAGCTGGCTTGTCATTTAGCTATACAATTCCAAACAACGTTGTTGTACAACCGCAAGATGTTTTGCTCTTGGGGTTTGCAAGTTTCGCAAACCAACCAAGTAACAATTTGTATTGGATGAATGGTTTTAACACATCGTCAAATGTTCAAAATGGTTATGTTCTAAAAAATCCTTCGGGAGATATTGTAGATGTTGTGGCTACAAATGGCCTAACTTTTCCTCCAATTGCTGGAATATCACCAACAGATTGGCAAGGTGCTATTCCAAGTTCTTCGGGTTTTGCGGGAGTTTTTAGAACAGGAACTGACAATAATAACGCAACCGATTGGGTTATTCCATCTATCACAAATACCATGACAATTGGTGCTTTTAATCCAAATTTAGACACAGTTCCTTCTGCTGCTCTAAATTGGTATTTAGACACCAATTTGATTGATACGGTTCCAACAATTACTGTTGGGCCTTTTTCTCAAAATGGTATTTACAATTATGTAGCTTCTATCCAATCAATTTGCGGAATTGTATATGACACCGTGAGAGTTGAGGTTAATATTCCTTACCCAGATTCAGGCTTGGTTGATGTTGTTGTAGATTCAATTGGAATTTCAGATGATGTTTTATGTAATGCAAGTCAAACATCTATTAAAATGTACTTGAATAATACTGGTTCAGATACAGTTTATTTTATTCCTGCTGCATTTTCCTTAAATGGTTTACCTGCCATTTCTGAAGTAATTGTAGATACTTTGTATCCGAATATTCAAAAAGAAGTAATTTTTAATACGGCTTCTATTTTAACTTCAAATGGAATCCAAAACTTAAAAGCTTGGGTAATTATTCAAGGTGACACTACTTCAGCAAACGATACCAATAATTTTTCGTTTACGAATAGAAACCTACCCAATTCACCTATTGCTTCGTCAGATTCAAGTTACTGTCCTGGAACGCAAGTTCAAAATATTTTTGCCCAAGGCTCGGGTGGTCAATTAAGTTGGTATAATTCAGCTGCATTAGACACAAATTCATTTTTACAAAACGGAGATACTTTAATGCCTACAAATACATCGGGAGCTACATTATACTTTGTTGCAGAAACCGATAGTTTTGGGTGTGTAAGTATACCAGATACTGTTGTTGTAGGAATTTTTGGTTATCCAAATGCTAGTGCAGGTGGCAATACTTATGTGTGTGATGGAAGTTCAAAAACAATTGTAGCTTCTGGAGGTGTTTCTTATGTTTGGAGTAACGGTGCACAAAGTGCTTCCAATACAATTTCACCTTCAACACCAACTTCTTACAGTGTAACAGTAACCGATGTTAACGGATGTATAGCAGCTGATACAATATTTGTTTCTATTGATACTTTGCCAAATGTTTCAATTTCACCAATACAAAGTTTTTGTTCAAATGATGGACAATTTGCTTTAACACAAGGATTTCCTGCAGGAGGAGTATATTCAGGAAATAATGTTACCGGAGGAAATTTTTTCCCGTCATCAGCTGGTTTTGGTACAGATTCAATTTTTTATACTTTCACCAATAACCGAGGTTGTTCAAATTCAGATTTTCAAGTGGTTACAATAGATTCAGTGCCCAATGTAACTTTTGCCTCCTTGCCATCTGTTTGTGCTAATGGAACAAGTTTTAGTTTAACAGGAGGGTTTCCAACTGGAGGTTTTTATTCTGGACCTGGAGTAACAAGTGGAACTTTTGATCCTAATCAGTCTGGTGGAGCAGGTAATAAATTTATTACTTACACCTATACTGATGGTAATGGATGTTCAAATTCAGTAATTAATACCTTAACAACACTACCTCCGCCTACGGTAACGTTATCAGCATTTCCTGCTATTTGCGAAGATTATTTCCCTTTTGCTTTAACAGGAGGCAAACCTGTTGGAGGAACTTATTCTGGTAATGGGATTTCTAACGATACGATATACCCAAGTCTTTCAGGTACAGGAAATATTACAATTCAATATCGATTTACTGCCACTAATGGTTGCTCTGCTCAAACATCAAGAAATATTACAATTGATGCAAAACCTGCAAAGCCAAATGTATTTATTTACGGCACAGATTCATTATTGGCAGATGTAAATGCACCACTTTACCAATGGTATTACGAAGGGCAAATTTATCCAGAAGTAACCAAGGTAATTTACGCACAATTAACAGGGTTCTATCAAGTTGAAGCCATAAATGGTACTTGCAGTTCAGAGCGTTCAAATGAATATTATTTTGAAATTTTATCAATTGAAGAATTAGGAAATAAAGGAGATTTTCAGATTTTTCCAAATCCTACAAATGGTGAAGTTTTTGTGAAAATTGGAGAAAATATTTCAATTCAAAATATTGAAATAGTAAATATAGATGGGCAGCTGATTACCAAGGTTGATAAACTAAACAATGATACTTTTTTCTTTAACCTTAACAGTTTTACTCCTGGAATTTATTTTATTAATATTATTGATGATTCCCAAAAAACATATCATTACAAATTGGTAAAAAATTAAAACTAAAGCCTCTCAAATTTTGGGAGGCTTTTTCATTTAAAATATGATTTTTTAGGTTCTTAAAATTTGGTACTTTTAAACTTTTAAAAAAGTACCTATGAAAAAAATATTTACTTCTCTTTTCTTAATATTTTTTGTGTTTACCTTAAAAGCCCAAGTTTATAATCAAACAACGGTTTTGGCTACATATTCAGCCCCATCAGGAGGAGCCTTTGGTCCTGTAAATTTAACAGGAACACCACCACAACCTATTGGGCCAGGAACTTTAACCTTTTACTACCGGGGAGATTTAGATTCTCCAACTGGTGGGGAGTTCTTTGAAGTTTTTGATGAAAACAACAATTTAATAGGCCAAAGTTTATCTACAGGGCAATGTGCTACATTTTTTGATTCAACCTCTTTTACTGTTTCTGCTGCAGACATAGCCCAATGGGCTGCAAATGGTCAAATAACATTTTCGTTTAATGCAGGAACTGGCGTAAATGGTTCTACTTTATGTGGTCAACCAAGCGGAGCTTACGTAAAATTAAAGTACCAATTTCAATCAGGAGGAAATTTTTGTCCAGGGCCTTTTGGATTAAATGTTACCAATGTTGATACCTCTAGTTTAACTTTTGGCTGGACCTCAGGTGGTTCAACAGTAGCCAATATTCAATTTGGATTAGCTGGGTTTAGTTTAGGAAATGGAAATATTATTCCGAATATTACAACCAACCCCTTCACTATAAATGGTTTAACCAAAGGAGTAACTTATGATATTTATATTCAAGATTCTTGTTTAAATACAAACAATGCATCTTTTTGGTCAGGACCATTAAGGGTAACTATCCCAATTGCAGCAACTTATTATCAAGGTTTTGATAATGTAACTGTGCCCAATTTACCATTTGGATGGTTACAATTAATTCATAATGTTTCAACAACTTCATTGCCTAGTGCTATTACTTCAATTGGAAATTTAACTAACGAACCTGTTCCTCAATCACTTCCTAATATGGGAAGGTTCGATATTATTTTCGGAACAAGTACAATTAATAACGATACTGTTTTTCTTTTAAGTCCGCCTGTTTTTGACTTAGCCACAGGAAAAAATAGAGTTAGGTTCAGTGCAGCCTCTCCTGGTCCACAGTTTATGGAAGTTGGAATTATTACCGACCCCAATGATAAGGGAAGTTTTATTTCTTTAGAAACTGTAGGACTCTTAACAAGTAATTGGGAAGAGTTTTCTGTAAAAGTTGTTAATTACACTGGCCCAATTGCTAGGTTAGCTTTTAAATATTATGGAACCTTAAATTCTTCTGATGGATATATTGATGATATTTATTGGGAGCCAATTCCTGAACATGAAATTGGCGTCACAGGTTTCGATTCGCCAAGTAATCCAATAATTTTAGGAAACCAAAGTGTTGCAGTTTCCATCAAAAATTATGGAACAGACTCTCTTGCTACCGCTCAAATTGGTTGGGATGTAAATGGTGCTTTGCAAACTCCTTTTAATCTTGGTTTAACAGGAACAAACCGATTGGCAGTAAATCAATCAGCCAATAATATTGTTATCGGAAATTTCAATTTTAGCAACTCTTTAAGTGTGGTTAGAAGTTGGACTTCAAACCCAAATGGTTTTCAAGATGAAATACCGAGTAACGATACTGCTGCTGCAATTTTTTGTACAGGTTTAAGCGGAACCTATACAGCAGGTGCGCCTGGAGACGATTTTCCAAAGTTGAGTTATGTTTTTGAAGCCTTAAGAAGCTGTGGCTTGGCAGGGCCAACAAAAATTTTGGTTTCACCCGGAAACTACTTAGTGAATGAAGAAATCTCAAATATTAGTGGGTTAGGGGTTAACTCCTTAACATTTGTTGGAGATTCAGCATCAAATACATTATTCACTACTTCAGGTTCTGGAACTAATGCTGCAACAATTCTATTAGATAGTGTATCTAATGTTCACTTCAAAAAATTAACTGTTCAAAATGAGGCTACCAACCTTGGAAGATGCTTTCAAATTAGAAATCAATGCAATAATATAACTATTGATAGCTGTATTTTAGTGGCAACAAATCCATTATTAACCGCTGGACTTCAAGTTGTAGGTGTTTTTATGGGACCAAGTATTTCCTCAAACTTTACAGAAGGTAATCCTGGAAAAAATATCACTATTTCAAATAATGAGTTTTTTAACCTAGAACAAGCTGTTCAAGTTGAGGCAGCTTTTAATACACCTTCCAAAAATATAAGTGTATTGAACAATTTTATTACATCAGGATTAGATGGTGCAATTAGAATTGACAATGTTGATTCTACCTACATCATCGGAAATAAAATAGAGCAAATGGGCCTAACAACATCTGATGGAATTTCAGTGGAAGATTTAAGAACCTTTTGGATTAATGAAAATGAAATTTATTTAGGTGGTGATGGCATTTTATTATTTAGAGCAAATGATACCTCAGGTGTTGTGGGTGAATTAATAAACAATATTATTTCAGGTGGCTTTAATGGTATTAGTCTTCAAAATTCTGCATCATCTCAAATTCTTCATAATTCTATAGAATCAAATCCGGCATTGAGCCTTAATAATGCGCAAAGTGTTGATTGTAGAAATAATATTTTTATTGCAGATCAAGGCTTGGCTTTTAATGCTTTCAATGCTTCTTTTACCATTTTAGATTATAATATTTACAAAACAAACGGTGCAAACATAGCTTCTAACAATGGCGGTACAATAACAGATTTTGCTTCCTTTCAAGCCGCTTTACCGCTTTACAACAATAACTCATTAAATGGCGATCCATTATTTCTTTCTCCAATAGATTTTAGAATTGTTTATGGCCAATTAGCGAATGATGCTGGAGACAGTGCGGTAAATGTTTTAACCGATATTGATGGAGAGGTTAGGCCTGCAAGTGGCTCAACAAGACCAGATATAGGAGCCGATGAATATACACCACCCGCATACGATTTAGGGTTGAATAGGTTATTGAGTCAAAAAGGGTTTTGCTTTAGCGATACAGATAGTGTAAGCTTTGAAATAACCAATTATGGTTTAAATAACCTTGATTTTTCAGTAGATTCATTCGAATTGTTTTGGGAAATTACCGGACCAAATAACCAGTCAGGTTCAATGGTAATTAATGCTGATACTTTAGATGTTGGAGATACCGCAACAATTTGGTTGAATACTACTATAGATTTTAGTAATTATGGAACCTACTTTTTAACTGCATATATTGTTGCAGACTTTGATTCAACAGCATTAAACGATTCAATTATTGATAGGCCTATAAATGTTCCTACTTTAATTGATGCAACAGGAGATACAACTATTGTTTATCCAGGAGGATTTGCAAGTTTAAAAGCTACCTCGCCAATTTTAAATAATGTTTTAATTTCTGAAATTGTTCAGTTTAAAACAGGACAAGGGCAAACAAACCCATATCCTAATTTTTTACCAACAGGAGATTTTGATATGGCTGAAATTACCAATGTTGGAACAACAGCTGCCGATTTTAGTAATTACTCTTTCGAGATGTATGATGCAGGTGGATTATTGTTTTCTTATAACATACCAAATAATGTTGTGATAGCTCCTTTCGACGTATTGCTTTTAGGTTTTGCAAATTTTGGCAACCAGCCAGCCAATAATTTGTATTGGATGAATGGAATAAACACATCTTCAAATGTGCCAAATGGCTATATTTTAAAAGATGGAACAGGAAGTATTGTGGATGTTGTTGCTACAAATGGATTTACTTTCCCTGCAAGTTCAGGAGTAACTGCAAATGATTGGTCTGGTAACCTGCCAAGTTCAAGTGGTTTAGCAGGAGTATACAGAACAGGTACTGATAATAATGTAGCTACAGATTGGAGTCTTCCTTCTGTAACCAATACTATGTCGATAGGATCTTTTAATCCAGGTTTAGACACAGTTCCTTCTGCATCCTTAAATTGGTACTTAGATACTAACTTGGTAGATACAGTGGCAAATATCACAATTGGCCCGCTTAATACAAATGGAGTTTATAACTATGTAGCAAGTATCCAATCGCAGTGCGGAATTGTTTACGATACGGTTGTTGTAAATGTAAATATACCTTACCCAGATACAGGTTTGGTAGATGTAGTTGTTGATTCGGTTGGAATTAGCAATGATTTATTATGCAATGCCACAAGCACAAATGTAAAAATGTATTTAACCAATGTAGGTTCTGATACAGTTTACTTTATTCCTGCCGGATATAATTTAAACGGCGGCACTGCCGTAAGCGAGATAATTATAGATACACTTTATCCGAATTTACAAAAGGAAATAAGTTTTAGTACTGCAGCCAGCTTAACTTCGAATGGAGTACAAAATTTAAAAGCTTGGGTGGTTATATTAGGAGATACACTTGTTTTAAATGACACCAACTCTACGGTATTTAACAACAGAAGTATTCCTGCCACTCCTATGGCTTCTTCAGATACTAATTATTGTCCGGGCTCTCAGGTTCAAAACATTTTTGCTGCAGGCTCAGGAGGAGTGTTAAATTGGTATTCTACACCTATTGTAGATACTTCAAACTTTATCTCTTCAGGTGATACTTTAGTTCCATTAACAAGTTCAGGTGCTTCTTCATATTATGTTTTCGAAACAGATACATTTGGATGTATAAGTAATCCTGATACTGTTGTGGTTGGAATATTTGGTTATCCAAATGCTTTTGCAGGCCCAAATACTTCAGTTTGTATAGGAAGCACAAAAACATTGGTTGCAAGTGGAGGTTTTAGTTATGTTTGGAGCAATGGAACTCAAAGCGCTATCAATAGTGTTACACCTTTGGTTCCAACAACTTATAGTGTTACTGTAACCGATGCAAATGGTTGTGTTGCTGCAGATACAATCGATGTAGCAATTGATACGTTGCCTATTGTTTCATTAAGTTCGTTTAATAACCTTTGTTTAAATGACCCTGCATTTAGTTTAAGTGGAGGAATTCCATCAGGTGGAGTTTTCTCAGGAGCTTCTGTAAATAATGGTCAGTTTTTACCATCTACAGCAGGCATAGGCCCAGATACTATTATTTATACATTCACTGCACCAAATGGTTGCTCAAATACAGCCAAACAAGCAATTTTTGTAGATACTTTGCCCAATGTAACTTTTGGAAGCTTAACTCCTGTTTGTGCCAATGGTGCCCCATTTTCTTTAACAGGTGGAAGTCCTGCAGGAGGGTTTTATTCTGGTTCAGGAGTTACCAGTGGTATTTTTAATCCTTCACAAGCAGGAGGAGCAGGAAATAAGTTTTTATCCTATACTTATTCTGATGGAAATGGATGCAGTAATACTGCCACAGCCATTCAAACTACACTTGCAGCTCCTACAGTAACCTTAAGTACTTTTCCAGCAATTTGCGAAGATTATTTTCCTTTTGCTTTAACAGGAGGAAAACCTGTTGGGGGTACTTATTTTGGGAATGGTATAACAAATGATACCCTTTTTCCAGCAATAGCAGGATCAGGCAACATTGCAATTCAATATCAATTTGCAGATAATAACGGATGCTCTGCAAAAGCAAATCGAAACATCACTATTGATGCAAAACCAGCCAAACCTAAAATTTTAATTTATGGTTCAGATTCGTTATTAGCAGACGTAAATGCGCCGCTTTATCAATGGTATTTTGAAGGTCAAGTTTACCCTGAAGTAACAAAGGTTATATATGCTCAATTATCTGGTTTTTACCAGGTTGAAGCTATTAATGGAACTTGTTCTTCAGAAAGGGCAGATGAGTATTATTTTGAAGTAACATCTGTTGGAGAGAACGCTGTGAATTCAGATTTTAAAGTTTACCCAAATCCAACCAATGGCTTAATATTTATTGAAAATTTTGGACAAACAAAAATTGAATCAGTTAGCATCATGTCTATTGATGGAAAACAAGTTTTTGTTGAAAATTTTGCAAATGCCGAATACCAAAGGACACTAAACTTTTCGAAATTAAATTCAGGAATTTACTTTTTAAGTATTACTGAAGAAGGAGGAAAACTCTCGAGATATAGAATTGTAAAACAGTAAATTAAAAAAGCCTCAAATTTGGGGCTTTTTTTTTGACATAATAATTAAAGCCAAAGGAACTGCAATATTTGAAAACCTTTCTACAAACTCCATAAAGTGTTCTCCAGATAAAGGCCTAATTAAAGCAGTTAAAAATGTCCAAAGCAAGGCATAATAAAAGAGATATCTAAAAGGTTTGAATAAGGCCAATACAGCAACAATTAAATCAATTAAACCAATAGCTTTCATTAAGATTAAGCTAACTTCTAAAGAAAACCCAATGGTTGTAAGATAATTTATCCAGCTTGGTTTTTGGGTAAAAGCAAAATAGCCATGACCGATAAAAGTACCCGCTAGGGCTATTCTTAGAACAAGGTATATTAATTTAGAATCTTTCAATAATGAGGTAATTTATAGCAAAGGTTAATAAAATATGTTGGTTCACTATATTTTTACTTTTTAGGTTTGGCAGGTTTTAATGGCACAATGGCATAAAAAAAAGGTGGTATAAAATTTCCGTATTGGCTATCCGACTACAATAACAATCATGAAAACAAAAGTTTTACAACTCAACCAACAAGATTTAGAAGCTGCTCAAATGCATGCAGCAGTAAATGAGGTTTTTAACAAAGAAGGGGATAGGCTTTTTAATTTTATAAGAAGCAGAGTACCTACTAATGAAGATGCTGAAGACATTTTTCAAGAAGTGTTTTTTCAATTATCTGATGCATATTTAGTTGCCAAAGACATTAGAAATGGGGGTGCCTGGGTATTTAGGGTGGCTAGAAATAAAATCATAGATTTTTTTAGAAAGCACAAAACCCTTAGGTTAGATGACATGACATATTCGGGAAATGATGATGGCGATGTACTTTCATTAACAGATATTATTCCTTCATCTGATAAAGGACCTGAGCACGATATGTTAAGAAATATGGTAACCGAAGTAATTGAGGAAACCTTAAGTGAATTGCCCGAAAATCAAAGACAAGTGTTTGAAATGCATGAATTTGAAGGAATAAGCTTTAAGGAAATGGCTCAAATTACTGGTGAAAATGAAAATACATTAATTACAAGAAAACGCTACGCTATACTTAAATTGAGAGAAAATCTTCAATCTATTTATAACGATATGTTTAACGAATAAGCTAAGTTTTATGAATAGTTATTGGGTCAAAAAAATAGTAGGTTACGTAGTTTTTGGTTTTGCAGCAGTTTTATTTGTTAATTACTTATTTATGCTGCTTTGGAATATGCTTATTCCAGATTTGTTTAATGGGCCTGTGCTTAACTTTTATCAAGCATTAGGTCTAATGGTTTTGGCAAAAATTTTATTTGGTTTTGGAGGTTATGGCAAACAGCACGAATGGAAAAGCCATCAAAATTCAATAGATTCAAATAAACGCGAGGAGTGGAAGCGAAAAATTGAAAGCAAAATGGCCAACATGACGGAGGAGGATAAATTAAAGTTTAAGAATTCTATGAAAGGCTGGTGTTATGGTAAACACTCCAAACAAACCGATGAAGTTTCCAATGAGCATCAATCTTCTAACAATGAAACCAAGTAAGGTTTTCAAATTTTAAATTCTTGATTTAGCATTGGTTTACTAGAATTAATTCAAGTTGACACTTAATTCTTGTTAGAAATTATCTCACTAAGTTTTAGTCTTATTTGATTAAATCTCAAATTTTACTTTGTTTTTATTCTACTAAAACTAAAATGGTTGATTAAAAATTATAGAATTTCCGCTTTCATCGTTATCACTTTCGCTCTTTTTTTTACTACTTGTATTTCATACAAAGCAGTTACAAAAAGAAAATTGCGCAGCACTTAGAATATAACAAAAATTGATGATCAAAACGGTCGGCCTAAACTAGGTAAAGAAATAAACCTAATTAATTTTCAAGATATTAATCAGTTGAATATTAGTTATATATATTGAAAAGAAATAGTATACCTTATTAACATTATTACCAGAAAAATCTTTTTTAAGAATAAATAGGGGTTTTTATTTTTTGAATTGTCATTTAATAAATGATTAAATAATAATTCAAACCAAAAACCATGAAAACCAAACTTACCCTATTATTTATTTTCTTAATTAATTTTTGTTCAGCCGCAAACGATCCTATTACCCAAAACATTCGCGGAAAAGTTTATGATGCTGATACAAGGCAACCAATAATTGGTGCTAATATCATTTTACTAAACTCAAACCCTTTTAAAGGAACCACAACCGACTTTGATAGAAATTTTGTTTTACAAGATGTTCCAATTGGAAGAGCATCAATTCAAATTACCTTTTTAGGTTTTGAACCTAAGATATTACCGAATTTGGTTGTAAACTCTGCCAAAGAAGTAGTTCTAGATATTCAAATGACAGAAAGTGTAACCACCTTAAATACTGTTGAAATATCAGCAACCAAAAACAAAGGAGAAGTTAGAAATGAGATGGCAAGCGTAAGTGCCAGAACTTTTTCTGTAGAAGAAACAGGCAGATATGCAGGTAGTTTTAACGACCCATCAAGAATGGTTTCAGGTTTTGCCGGAGTTACAGGAGACCCAGAAGGGAACAACGATATTTCTGTTAGAGGAAACTCACCCCGAGGAATACTTTGGAGATTAGAAGGAATGGAAATTCCTAACCCAAACCATTTTGGTGCAGAAGGAGGAAGTGGCGGACCCATTTCAATTTTAAATGCTGATTTATTAGACAATTCTGAGTTTTACACAGGAGCTTTTCCAGCGGAGTATGGCAATGCACTATCAGGTGTTTTTGATATTAGTTTAAGAAAAGGAAATAACCAAAAACACGAATTTGCTGCAGGTATTAGTGCATTAGGTTTAGATGCTACAGCAGAAGGACCACTTAATCCTGCAACCGGTTCATCTTACTTAGTTAATTATAGGTATTCATCATTAGACTTATTAAATAATTTAGGGATTATAGATTTTGGAGGGATTCCAAAGTATCAAGATGGTGCTTACAAACTTTTTATGCCTACAAAAAAAGCGGGAACATTTTCATTCTATGGAATAGGAGGGTATAATGGAATTTCACAAGAGTATAAAGATTCTCTTGAAGAAAATGTAATAGACAAAGAAGTATATAATTCAGGAATGTTTGCTCAAGGTGTTAACCACTTTATGCCTATTTCAAAAAATGCATATTTGAAAACATCGGTTAATATTTCTGGTACTATTCAAATGTCTGAAGGGGTAAATAAAGATGAAAATAAAGAATGGAAGACTTATTATGAAGAAGATTTTAGGATGGTAAACTATAGAGGAGCTACACAGTTAAATTTAAAAATAAATGCAAAAAACAAAATTCAAACTGGAATTATATATTCTAAAATTGGTTACGATTATTTTGCCAATTACTTGCTAGAAGAAGGAGGAAAGTTGCAAGAGGTTTTAAATAAAAATGGAAATTCAAATACATTTCAATCTTATGCTCAATGGAAACTTAGACCAAATGCCAATTTAGATGTTAATTTAGGTTTTCACCATTACTACTTTGCCCTAAATAAAAACCAAACTTTTGAGCCAAGGTTGGGAGTGAAGTGGGGTTTTGCACCAAAACACTTTTTAAACTTTGGAGCAGGTTTACACAGTAAAATGGAACCTATTTCTACCTATATCGCTAATTATAAAAGAGGTGGAAACGATTTAATATCTCCAAACAAAAATTTAGATTTAATGAAAGCTGCTCATTTGGTTTTAGGTCATGAGTTTTATCCTTCTCCTTTGTGGCAATTAAAATCTGAGGTTTATTACCAATACATTTATGATATCCCCCAAGGTAAAGGCGAGTTTAACGAGTTTTTTACAGTTAACCAAAATGAGTGGTTTGCCGATTTTCCTTTAGAAAATAATGGAGTTGGAAGAAATTATGGAATTGAATTTTCTGCTGAAAGATTTTTTGGAGATGGATGGTTTGCTTTAACCACATTGAGCTTGTACCAAAGCGAATATAAAAATGAAGTTGGTAAATGGAGAAACACAAGGTTTAATAGCCAATACACATCAAATTTAATTGGAGGAAAAGAGTTTTCAGCAGGCGGAAAAAAAGGTAAATCGAATACATTAGGGTTTAGTGGAAAACTTGGATACATTGGTGGTAGATGGTACACTCCAGTTAACTTAGTTGAATCAAGAAAAGAAGGAACTACAGTTTTAGACATGGATAATTATTTTGGTAAAAAAGCTGATGCTATTTTCTTTATGAATACTGCAGTTTATTATAAAATAAACAAAGAAAAAACCACACAAGAAATAAAATTTGATATTCAGAATACTACAAATAATTTGACACCTGTTAGAGAGTATTATGATGCAACTACTAATAAAATAGAGTACACAACTCAATTGGGAATTCTACCTAATATTAGTTACCGAATTTATTTTTAAAAAAAATATTTAGAGATGAAGGCCAAGGTAAGTTATTGCTTTGGCTTTATTTTTTTATCAATTTTTGTTTGAAGCTTTTTCCATTTAGGCCTGAAACTGTAACTTCAATTTCAGTATCTGCTTTAAAAGTATAGTTGATTGTATTAGGAAAGTTGTGGTTTAAATTTTCAAAAACCCAATTATTATGATTTTTTTCTATTTGTTGAAAGGAAATAGGTTTACCCTCATTTTGATTTAAAACTTTTGCGGTATAAACCCAAATAGAATCTGTTTTTTGTAGAGTTAAAAACTCTAAAGTATCAACCTTTCCAAATTCAATTATTGCGGAATAACCTTCATATTTTTCTTCAGATGTTTTTTTCCATTCTTCTATTAAATTGGTGTTATCAACTTGCCAAATACCTATTATTTTGTCAGTTTTAGGTTGAGAATTTACTTTTAAACCTAATAAAATGGAACATAAAACACCAATAAAAATTTTCATTTTCAAATTTTGGTTAAATTTCATCAAAAAAAATGAAAACAATGCAGCAGTGGTTTGATGAATATGGTGAAAGTCATCAAAACCAAGTAAATAAAGCTTTTCATTGGATTTGTGTTCCATCCATATTCTTTTCCTTAATTGGGTTATTATCTACTATTCCATTACCATTTTTAAATTATCAGGGCGATAATTCTACCTATTTACATGTTGGAAGTTTACTTATTGCCTTAGGTTTAATTTTTTATGCTAGAGTTTCAATACCAATGTTTTTTGGAATGGCGCTATTCTCTTATTTGGTGCTGTTTTTAAACAAAAGATTAGGCCAAAGTATAGAAATGAATTACGCCTTGTTCAATTTTATTCTATTTGCATTGGCTTGGGTAGGACAATTTATTGGGCATAAAATTGAAGGCAAAAAACCTTCTTTTTTTAAAGATCTTCAGTTTTTATTAATTGGCCCAGCTTGGTTAATGGGTTTTATTTACCGCAAAATTGGGTTGAAGTATTAGTTTTTATTTCTAACCCATTTTAGCCTTAATGAAGCATTTTCTTCTTCAGCCGGCACAAGTATTAAAGTATCGCCCTTAAAGCTATATTTTCTAGTTACAGTTTTTCCAAACTCTTTAGGATTGTTATGAGAAATTCTGGTGTGGTAAATTACTTTTTTGGCTGTATCTAAAGAATATTGAGCCATGTAATTGTAGCTATTGGTCAAATGTTTTAAGGCTGAATCTCCAATAGTAGAGGTAAAGCTGTCAAACTCAGGTTTAAAGTTTTTATAGTCTTTGGTGTAAAGATGCAAAGCACAGTTGCCATCTCCATCATAAAGTAAATAACCAGCCATGCCGCCGTTCCATTCTTGCCATTTGCTATTATTGTTAATAGCCATGCTGTTTAAGGTCCAAAGGCCTTTTATTTTTTGGTGGTCAGATTTTGATTCTTTTTTAAAAACAATCATATAAATTGCCAAGGTCATTATGCCTAGCAAAATCATTACTCTCGGATTTTTAAACATCAGATTAATTTGGTTGTTACATTTGATAAAAATACGCGGACATGTTTTTTAAAAGACTTTTCTATTACCTCAATATTTTCAACCTATTTAAGAAAAGCGATGAAAATAATATCAATCTTAAAATGATGCACGGAATGAACCGAATTTCAATTTTGGTTTTTTTGTTCTGTTTGGTAATTATTTTCTTTAAACTCTTCTTTTAAAAATTCATTCAATTGCCGAGTTATACCTGAAACATTGCTATAATTGGTGTGATTTAACAATATTATCCAAATATCATTATCGATATAATTTTTTACTGAGGTTCTAAACCCATTCCATTTACCATTATGGAAAATTACATTTTCGTTGTTTCTGTTTTCTAGTCTAAAACCCATTCCATAAGGAGCTTTCCAACCACTATTGGTTTTTCCTTGGGTGTACATTAGTTTGAGTGAATTTTGCGATAGAATTTTTCCCTCATTTAATCCCTTTAGCCAAAGGAATAAATCTTTTGTAGTAGAGTAAACATTTTTATCTCCAAATATTCCATCGTTTAAAAAAGGAGGAATTTCTCTAGCCCTTCCTCTTCGGTTAACTTGATAACCCATTAATTGGTAAGGTCTTATGCTGTCAAAAGGATATGTGTAAACATAAGTATGTTCCATGTTTAAGGGGTCAAATAATTTGGTTTTTAAAAAATTTGAGAAGGTTTGGCCCGAAACTTTTTCTACAATACTTGCCAAAATAAAATATCCTGTATTTGAATATTCAAACTTTTGGCCTGGGGCAAAAAATGGCTTCATTTCATTTTTAGCCATAGTTTCAATCATTTGTTCGTTGGTTGGTGGCGTATCACTTTTCCAAACATGGTCTGCATACCAAAAGTATAGAGGAAGTCCAGAAGTATGGTTTAATAAATGGTTTATGGTAATACCTTCGTAAGGTAATTGAGGATAGAAATCTCTAAGCTTATCTGTTAATTTTAGTTTTTTTTCATCAACTAAAATTAATATTGCTGCAGCTGTAAATTGCTTTGATACCGAAGCCAACTGAAAAATACTAGAATCTGTTAATGGTGTTTTTTTTCTTAAATCGGCATATCCATAATTGTTTTTATGTATAACATTGCCTTTGTAGGCTACTAAAACACTTCCATTGAAAAAGGTTTTGCTCTGATACCTCTTCAAGATAGAATCTAATTTGGAATTAATTGTATCGGTTTTTATAGGGGGTGGAAGAAAAATAGCTTTTTCAATTTTGATATTTTCTTCTTTGTCTCCTGCTACCGAGAAATAGTATCCAAAAATTAAAACTCCTAAAAAAAGGAAAAGTGAAATTAAGAGGCTGTTTTTGTTGCTTTTGGCCATACACAAAAAAAAAGCCTCCCAAAAAAATCAGGAGGCTTTTATATATTTTTATTTAATTAATCGATTTTAACTAAATAATTGAATTTATCCTCTACACGGCCTCTTTTGTAATCTTCTAAATAAGTAGAAATTTTATTTGAAAATTCTCTGTCAGCAACAGCAGGTAGTTCATAATCTTTGCCTTCATAGCCAATAGTGTTAATTTGAGCGATTGTAGCGGCTGTGCCAACTCCAAACGCTTCGTGAAGTTTTCCATTTTCTAAAGCTTCAACAACTTCTTCAACAGAAACGGTTCTTTCTTCAACTTTCCTGCCCCAATCTCTAGCAATATTTAAAATACTGTTTCGTGTAACACCTTCTAAAATGGTATTTGAAAGTTTAGGAGTAACCAAAACATCATCAATAACCATCATTAAATTCATTGTGCCACTTTCTTCAATGTTTCTGTGGTATTTACCATCTGTCCAAATAAGTTGTTGGTAACCTTCTTCGGCTGCTAATTTAGCCGGATACATAGAACCTGCATAGTTTCCTGCAGCTTTTGCAGAACCCGTACCACCTGAAGCAGCGCGAGTAAAATGAGTTTCAATTTTAACTTTTACAGGGTTTTTATAATAGCTTCCAGAAGGAGACATAATAATCATAAACCTATAGTTATCTGAAGCTTTTACTCCTAAAAACTCATCAGTACCAAACATAAAAGGCCTAATGTACATTGAGCTTCCGTCTTTTTTTGGCATCCAAGCTTTGTCTAAACTCAACAAGGTTTTAAGGGCGTCTAAAAAAATGTCTTCAGGAAAAGGAGGCATACACATTCTAATGGCGCTAGTTTTCATTCTAGCTATGTTTGCTTGTGGGCGAAACATAAAAACATCTCCATCTTTACCATAATGCGCCTTTAAACCTTCAAATATTGATTGACCGTAGTGAATAAAAGATGTTGCCGGACTTAAAACCAAATCTTTGTAGGGAGTAATTTTCATGTTGGTCCATTGCCCATCAATAAAATCGGCAACAAACATGTGGTCAGTAAAAACTTTTCCAAATTGAAGGCTATCCTCTTCTAGTCCATGTAACCTCGATTGAGATATTTTTTCAATTTCAAACTGCAATTGTTCTGTAATCATTCTAATTTTTTATTTCTATCGACTGTGGGATGTAAATCTAATCACAATTTTATTTGCAAGGCACTAAAAATTTATAAAAGGCAAATTATTATGCTCAAATTTGCTTTAATTGTAAAAAGAAGGTTCCAATATACTAAATTATTCTAAAAGTCTCTGACTTAATCCAACCAATATTGCCATCAGGCAACGATATTTTATGCCAAGCATCTGTTGAGTCTAAAATTGAAATTTTTGTTCCTTCATGCAAAAGAAATAATTCAGTGGAATTTTCGCTAGGTTCGCTTTTTACAGTTAACGATGGCTCAAAAACTATAGCGTTTGAATTATTTGTTTCGAGATTGTATTTTTTTACTCCAAAATAGAGTGTGGTAAAAAAAAGAAATAAGCCAATTAGCCCAGCATAAAATCCCATAACTTTAAGTGATGGCTTTGAAACTTTGTAATAGAATCCTGCACTTAAGCAAAAAATAATAAAGAATATTAAATTTAAAATTGCCCAATAGTTTGAGTGCAACAACTCTGCAGATTCAACTATCCATTTTGAAATGAAGAAAGGAGGTAAAGGTTCAATTTTATCTACTATTTGGGCATTTGCAAGAGATAGGTTATGAATTAAATCTTTGTCGTTAGGTTTTAATTTCGAAGCCTTTTCATAATATAAAATAGCAGTAGGCAGGTCGTTAAATTTAAAAGCACAATTGCCTTTGTTGTAATACAAATTGAATGATTCAAGCCCAGAGCCTTCAATTTCAGAATAAACTGTAATTGCACTATCGTATAAAGATTGTGAATACAAATCGTTGGCTTTTTCCATCAAGTTATTGTAGTATTCACCTTGGCCTAAAGAGGCAAGGGGCAACAAAGCCAAAACAAGAAATATGTTATATAGCTTTTTCAACATTTTGAATAAGATTGTTTGCTTTGGTAAATGTTTCTTCTTCGTTTAGGCTCGTAACAGGAGCAAAACGTGCGATTTCGCAAATTGAAATTACTTCTTTAGTTTCTTCTATTAAAACAGCAGGGGTATCGAATTTTTGTAGTCCAGTTTCAATACTTTCTTTGCTTAAATCGGCAACAGGAATACTTAGTTTATCAGAAAAGTAATTGTACAATCCTGCCAAAAGTTTTTCGTAAAACGCCTCTTTATTTCCCGATTTTAATTCGTTTTGGGCATCTTTTAGTTTTTTAGCAGCCAGTTTTGCTGCTTTTTTACTTTTTGCATCAAGTAAATCTGATTTTGATCGTTGTTTTGTTTTGGCAAAAAACATAAAGGCTATTAATGCCAAGCTAGAAAGACCTAAACCAAAATAATGAATTGGAGAATTAAATAAGCTAACATTCCTTTCTTTCAATTCTTGTTGGTTGGTTTTAATAAATCTAATGTCTTTGCCTAATAATTTTATTTCTTCCTTTTTTACAGAGCGGTAAGCAGTTGCAGTTTCTGTATTGTTAGATTTTCCGACTTGAATAGGAAAAGGTTTCGTTTTTAAATTTTTATAGGACTTTGAAGCCACATCGAAATAAGAAAAACTCAACTCAGGAATTACAAACTTTCCTTCATGTCGAGGAATAATTAAATATTCAAAAGTTTTAGTACCAGAAATTCCAGAGGCATTTACACTTACTTTTTCAGATGCTTTTGGGTCGTAAACTTCAAAATCGGGAGGAAAATTAATTTTTGGAGCTTGTACAAATTTTATGTTTCCATTTCCCGAATAAGTAACCTTAAAGTTTATGGCTTCGTTTGCTTCTAAACTATCTTTATCAATAATACTCGAAATACTAAATTTTCCAACGGCTCCTGTAAAATCTTTAGGTTTACCCATACTAGGTAGAGGTGAAACTTCAATAGTTATTTTATTGCTTTTTATTTGGTAATTTACATCTTTAAATCCGCCAAAAAACTGATCGAAAATACTCCTAGGTCTGTTGTTATCTCTTAACCTTACTACAACATCCATTATTAGAGGGTCAATTTCTAATTTGCCTGTTTTTTGAGGAATTAAAGCGGTTTGTTTTATGGTGGCTACATTAAAGGCAACTCCATTGTAAGTAGTTTGTTCTAATCTTCCTTGAGCTGCAGATTCAATATCTTGTGCCCAAAATCCTGTAAAATCTGGTAATTTGTTAATACCATTATTTACAATATTTACCCTCGTATAAACTTTATAGGTTACTATAATTTCTTCGCCTACAAAAGCTTTTGTTTTGTTGGCATAAACTTTAATAAACAGGTTATCAGTTATTTTATCGTTTGTTGGTTGGGCTTGTTGCTGCTGCTGTTGGTTTTGATTGTTGTTTTGTTGGGTATTTGCTTGCGGTTGAGTAGAGTTTTGAGCTTTAATTACCCTAACATTTACATCGTTTGAAGTAAGGGCTTTTCCTTCGGCTTCAATTTTTGCACCTTTAATGGTATGGGTTCCTTCTTTTACAGCCTGCAAAATGTATGAATATGTAATAGAGCTGCTCATATTACCATTAACAATTTGCATGCTCGTGCTTTGGTTAGGGCCAGATAAAACTTGGAAACCATAAAATTTAGGACCTCTAAAATTTGTTCCTTTTGAATTGAGTACGTAGGAAACCTTTAGTCTTTGCCCAACTTGAATTTGATTAGAACTCAATTGTGTTTCGAACTTTTGAGATTTTGCAGCAAAGGCAAAAATCAGAAATACAAAAAGTAATATGTGTTTAATTTTTACCAATCTTTTTCAATTTTAATTCTTTCGCCTTGTTTAAGCCTACTTTTCTTCAATTTATCTTGGGTATTTTTTTCTTGCATTTGCAATGCTTCTAGCATTCTTTCAGCATCTTCCTTTGATATTTTTTCTCCTTGTTGTGTTTGTTGTTGCTGTTTATTTTGATCCTCTTGGTTTTGCTGGTCTTGGTTTTGTTGTTGGTTATCTTTTTGGTCTTGATTTTCTTTGTTTTCCTTATTGTCTTGATCTTGATCTTGATTCTGATCCTGATTTTCTTGGTTATCCTGATTTTCCTGATCTTCTTTGTTTTCTTGATCTTGGTTTTGATCTTGATTTTGCTGCTGCTGTTGCTGTTGCTGTTGCTGTTGCATTTTTAGAGCATAGCTTAGATTGTAACGGGTATCTTCATCATTTGGATTCAGCTTTAGGGCATTTTTATATGCATCGATACTTTCAGCTAATTTTTCAGCTTTAAGCATACTATTACCCAAGTTGTGATATGCTTTGGCTTTTAAGCTTTTGTCTTCTGCATTTTGGGCAATATAGTTAAACTGGCGGGCAGCTTCTTCATACTTATCTTGTCTAAAAAGTGCATCTCCTAAATTGAAACTTCCTTCAAAATATTGTGGTTTTTCACTCAACGATTCTAGGTATTTTGCTTCAGCATCAGCATAGTTTCCTTTTTGATATAGCTCGTTACCATTAATTAAATTGAGCTTTTCTTTTTGCGCCAATACTTGGCAAGAAATAAAAACCAAAACGATATGTATAAAAGTAAACCTCATGCTTTTGCTCCGAATAATTTTTCGCTATTTAACCATTTATTCTTCTTCTCAGTGATAAAAAAATCTAAAATCAACAAAAAAATTGCAAAACCTAAAAAGTATTGAAACCTGTCTTCATAGTCTGTGTAAACCTTTGAGCCAAATTCAGCTTTTTCCATTTTATTTATTTCATCTAAAACGTAATCTAAACCGGCCGAAGAAGATGATGCTCTTACATAAATTCCACCACCCGATGCAGCAATTTCTTGCAACATAGGTTCATTAAGTTTGGTAACTACACTGTTTCCTGAATTATCTTTTCTGAACCCAACTTTATTTCGACCTTGGTAAAGTGGAATAGGAGAGCCTTGCGGAGAGCCCATTCCAATGGTATGCACAAGAATACCTTCTTCTTTAGATTGAGCTGCAGCTTTTGATGCATCGTCTTCATGATTTTCGCCATCTGTTAAAATCACGATTACTTTACTTGTTTTACTTTCAGGGTTAAAGGCAGATTTACATTGTTCGATTGCTGCACCAATTGCTGTTCCTTGTGTCGGAATCATATCAGTTGATATGGTATTCAAAAACAATTTAGCCGCAGCAAAATCAGTTGTTATAGGTAATTGAGTATAAGCCTGTCCGCCAAAAACAACAATTCCGATTCTGTCGTTTTTTAATTTTTCAATAAATTTTGAGATAGCTCTTTTTGCAGATTCGAGCCTGCTAGGTTTGATGTCCTCTGCCAACATCGAGTTAGATAAATCTAGGGCGATCATTACATCCACACCTTTTCGTTTTACTTCTTGCAACTTACTTCCTATTTGAGGATTGGCCATTGCTAAAACCAAATTGGTGTAAATCAAAATAAAAATAAAGAACTTAAAATAGGGTTTAACCCTTGATTTTTCAGGAATAAGAAATTGAACTAAATGATTATCTACTAATTTTTTGATTGCATTTTTCTTCCAATTTAACAAGGCAATAAATATTATTATAAATAGAGGAATCGCCCACAAAAGCCATAAAAAAGCGGTATGTTCGAACCTAAACATTTCTTAAACTATTGATTTTAAAAACAATGATTTAAATAAAAAATCGAGCACTAAAAGTCCAAATCCTATCAAAACCCAAGGCAAAAACTCTTCGCTTCTCTTGCGATATTCTGTTACTTCTATTTTTGATTTTTCTAACTCATCAATCTCAGTATAAATTTCTCTAAGCTTTTCATTATCAGTAGCTCTAAAATATTTTCCACCAGTTTTATCTGCAATTTGTGTTAAAGTAGATTCATCAATTTTCACCTCAACATCTTGGTATTGTATTCCTCCAAAAGGACTTCTAAAAGGGTAGGGGGCTAACCCATTGGTTCCAACTCCAATTGTATAAACTCTAATGTTAAAAGCTTCGGCAATTTCTGCAGCCGTAAGTGGAGGAATTGTTCCTGAAGTGTTGAATCCATCAGTCAACAAAATAATCACGCGGCTTTTGGCATCGCTTTGTTTTAATCTGGTTACAGAAGTTGCTAAACCATTTCCAATGGCCGTACCATCCTCAATCATTCCATTTTTAATGTCGCTAAAAAGGTTTTTTAAAACTGCATGGTCTGTTGTTAAAGGGCATTGGGTAAAACTTTCTCCTGAATAAACAACCAGTCCGATTCTATCATTAGGCCTACCTTCAATAAATTCCATGGCCAAATCTTTAGAAGCCTCTAATCTATTGGGTTTAAAATCCTCCGCTAACATGCTTCCCGAAATATCTAGACACATCATAATGTCTATGCCTTCGGTTGAAACATCTTGCCAAGAAGTAGAAGATTGTGGTCTTGCCATTGCTACAATAAAAAAGCCTAAAGCCAATATTTTAGCAGTATTTAAGGTATGGCGAGCATAAATTTTCCAACAGTTTGAAAAAGCCTTTAAAGCGTTTCCATTAGAAAATGCTAAAGTTGATTTTTGTGAATTACGTTTAAAGAAGTAATAAATACCAAGTATTGGAATTATTGCCAAGAGCAAGAAAAATGAAGTATTGGCAAATTCTATATTGTTAAACATGATTAGGTTTTACTTCAGGTTCAACATTGTTTTCTGCGGCCTTTTCATTTTGCTTTGTTTCTTCTATAAATGATTTAGCATAAGCAAAAAGCTTTTCATTTTCTTCGGCTAAGGTTTTCATTTTAGCAAACTTTACCAAATCGGCAAGCTGCAATAATTCTTTAAGTTTTTCTTTTAATTCAATCGCAATTTCTTGTTTTTGACTTAAGTCAGATAATATTTCTGATGTAGTTTGCTCTAAAGCCAAAATATTATATCGAAGCTCAATGTATTCTCTAATAATAGTTGTAAGAGATGAGTAATAGCCTTTTAAATCGCCACTTTGCCAAAGCTTTTTCTTTTGTAATTCAGTTAGTTTTTCTAAGGCAATAACATGGGGTGGAATTTGAGGTTTTTGAATTATTTGCTCAAATATGGGCTTCTCTCTAGTTTTTAAATACCAAATAATCAAAGCGATAACTCCAATTAGAGCTAAACCTCCTAAAATAAACATCCAATATAGTTTGAGGTAATCAAGTAAGGTTAATTCTGCTTCAAAAGGAGATTTAATATCTTTTAATTCTTGCTGAGTTAATTGCACTGTATGAACTTCAACCAAAAAAGGTTGAGATTCAACCAATTGGTTATTTACAAAAAATTGAATTGGCTTTACTGCATGATAACCTGAATCGAAACTAGTAAGGGTTAGCGTTTGCTTGAAAAGTTTAACAGAAACATCATTCTCGTCAAATGATGTATCAACCTTAGATGCATTTACAATTTCAACTTCTTTTCTTAAGGTGTCGGTAAAAAGCGGAAGCCTAACTGAATCGGAAGCATTTACTTTTAAAGTATAATCTACTGTAAGTTGCTCACCAATTAATATTTTCTTGGTGCTTTGGTTTAAATCAACAGCAGGCTGAATTTGAGCTAAAGCCGAAAAAATAAAAAGATTCAATATGGTAAACCAAATTAGCCTCATCTTTTCGATTCTCGTTTTTTAAACAAATTCATCAAAGGTTTAACATAAGATTGATGGGTTGCGATTTCAGCAAAATCCACTCCCGATTTGCTAAATATTTGCCTTAATTCATCTTCTTTTCGAAGCATTTGGGCTTTGTATCTGTTCATTGTTTTTTGGTCTGAAGTATCTAACCAAACAACTTCATCAGTTTCATTGTCTTTAACGGGAATTAAGCCTACGTTGGGCAATTCTTTTTCAGCCTTATCAGAAATTTTTAGAGCAACCAAGTCATGTTTTCTGTTTGCTATTTTCATAGCGCTATCAAATCCATCACCTAAAAAATCAGAGATTAAGAAAACAATACTTCTTTTTTTAATTACAGAAGTTAAATATCTTAATGGCTCAGCCAAGTTGGTGCCTTTGTTTTCGGGTTTGAAGTCTAAGAGCTCTCTAATAATCAAAAGCGTATGGCCTTTTCCTTTTTTGGGCGGAATAAACTTTTCAATTTTATCGCTGAAGAAAATAGCCCCAATTTTATCGTTGTTTTGGATTGCAGAAAATGCTAAAACAGCGCAAATTTCAGTAATGAGTTCTCTCTTGGTTTGTTTTTTAGTTCCGAAGTCTTCACTGCCACTCATGTCAACCAAAAGCATTACAGTTAGCTCTCTTTCTTCATCAAAAACCTTTACATACGGACTATTTAACCTAGCGGTTACATTCCAATCTATTTTTCTTATTTCATCCCCAGCAATGTATTCTCTTACTTCGCTAAAGGCCATACCAGAGCCCTTAAAAGCCGAGTGGTATTCTCCAGAAAAAATTTGATTGGATAAACCCCTGGTTTTTAACTCAATTTTACGTACGCGTTTTATGAGTTCTTTGGTATCCATTAAGGAACTTCAACCTTGTTTAAAATCTCTGTAACAATATCTTCGGTGGTAATATTTTCGGCTTCTGCCTCGTAGGTTAATCCAATTCTGTGACGCATTACATCTTTACAAATTGCTCTTACATCTTCAGGAATTACATAACCTCTTCTTTTGATAAAAGCATAAGCTTTAGCTGCTTTTGCTAAATTGATTGATGCTCTTGGAGAAGCTCCAAAATCAATCAATTGCTCAAATTGGTTAAGGCCATAATCTTTTGGATTTCGAGTTGCAAATACAATATCGATAATGTAATTTTCAATTTTCTCGTCCATGTAAACTTTTCGAACCACTTCTTTTGCCCTAATTATTTCTTCAGGTTTTAAAATGGTATTAGCCATTGGCATTTCTGCCTTGCTTACATTTTGTCTGATAATTAATTTTTCTTCTTCTTTTTTAGGATAATCTAAAACTACTTTTAGCATAAACCTATCTACTTGAGCCTCAGGTAGTGGGTAAGTTCCTTCTTGTTCAACCGGGTTTTGTGTGGCTAAAACTAAAAAGGGTTTAGGTAAGGCAAAAGTGTTTTCACCAATAGTAACTTGGCGCTCTTGCATAGCCTCTAATAAAGCAGATTGAACCTTTGCAGGGGCTCTGTTTATCTCATCAGCCAAAACAAAGTTGGCGAACATAGGTCCTTTTTTTACAGAGAATTCATCTTTCTTCTGACTGTAAATCATGGTTCCAATAACATCTGCAGGTAAAAGGTCAGGTGTAAATTGAATTCTTGAAAATTGGCCGTGAACAGTATCTGCAAGAGTTTTAATGGATAATGTTTTTGCTAAACCTGGAACTCCTTCTAACAAAATATGTCCATCAGATAATAATCCAATTAGTAATCTGTCAACCATATATTTTTGGCCAACAATTACTTTATCCATTTCTAGTTTTACTAGGTCTACAAAACCACTTTCCTTTTCTATTTGCTCGTTTAGAGCTCTAATATCAACAGTTGAATTTTGTTGATCTACTTCAGCAATTTTTTCCATATCCAGACTGTATCATTTTCGAACAGTCGCAAAAGTCATTATTTCATTTCTTAACCCAAGTGAAGGCTTGTTAAAATATGTTAAGAACTTTTGAGCCGAAAGTCCTGAAAAGATTGATACTTCCGATAATTTTGAAATCAAAAAACATGGAATTACAAGAGGCAATAAACTACGTTAAAACTTTTCATGAATCGTTTGGAATTAACAATGAAAATTCACCAAAAATGGATGTTGGAGAAAGTGTAATTAAATTAAGACATAGTTTAATGCATGAAGAAAATGAAGAATATCTTGAAGCAGCCGAAGCCGGTGATTTGGTTGAAGTGGCAGATGCTTTAGGTGATATGCTATACATTTTATGCGGTACTATATTGGCTCATGGTTTACAACATAAAATTGAAGAAGTATTTACTGAAATTCAAAGAAGTAATATGAGTAAGCTTGGCGCTGATGGAAAACCAATTTACAGAGAGGATGGAAAAGTTATGAAAGGGGAAAACTATTTTAAACCAAATATTAAGGAGGTTTTAGAAGGAAGAAAATAAATAGCAAAGCCTAAAGCCAAATTTCAAATTACTTATCCAAGTTTATCCATAAAATGCAAAAGCTTATTTAGAATACTTCTTAAATCTTTTCTAATTAGTGGAGGTGCATTCTTGGTATTTGGTATTTTGGTTTGGAATGGGTTTTTCCTACAAGTTCCCTCTTTCCAAAAAATAGAAAGCTTTAAACTTCCGTTTGCTTCTGAAGTATACAGCAGCGATAGTGTTTTGATTGGAAAAATGTACTTCGAGAACAGAAAGTTTACTCCTTTCGAAGAAATTCCTGATAGCCTGATAAATTGTCTTATTGCTACTGAAGACATTAGGTTTTATAGCCACAATGGTATTGATATAGTTGGACTATTTAGAGTTGGTGTAAAATCGCTATTGTTATCTGAGAAATCGGGTGGGGGAAGCACGCTTACTCAACAATTGCTAAAAAACATATACCCTAGAAAAAGTTTCAAGAATTCAAACCTCATTTTTCATAAAATTCGTGAATGGTTTACCGCTTTAAAGTTTGAGCGATTATTTTCCAAAAATCAAATTTTAGAAAAGTATTTAAATAC
>Ga0206131_10000226_pt1 | contig 80617 bp, 55 predicted proteins | sample Helgoland_Spring_FD_148636 | JGI IMG/M metagenome (GOLD analysis project Ga0206131, IMG submission 148636) | Pelagic subsurface seawater microbial communities from Kabeltonne, Helgoland, North Sea - Helgoland_Spring_Bloom_20160517_1 | ecosystem: Environmental > Aquatic > Marine > Epipelagic ... | reverse complement strand
AAAAATAAAAAAAAAAAAAACAAAATGACCAAGACCACACAGAAAAGACAAATGAACACGCAGAAGCACAAAAAGAACACGCGGATACACAAAAAGAACACGCGGATGCCGAATCCCAAGTAAAACAAAAAGAAGCAGATATAAAAGCAAAGCAAGAAGAAATTGATGACCCGGCGAATGCTAGTAGAAAAACTGAATTAGAAGCAGAAAAAGCTAAATTAGAAGATGATTTAATTGTCTCCAAAACAGATTTAAATGAAAAACAAATAAAATTAGAAACAAAAAAAAGTGAATTAGAAACAAAAAGAAAAAAATTAGACGAAGCAACAGAAACGAAAGCAACAACAGATGACGATTTTTATAGTGATACAAGAACAAAAGAAATAGATACAAAAACAAAAGAAATAGAAGCAGAAATTGATGACCCGGCGAATGCTAGTAGAAAAACTGAATTAGAAGCAGAAAAAACTAAATTAGAAGCAGAAAAAACTAAATTAGAAGCAGAAAAAAAAAAAGGTAATGTTGCGGAAAAAGAAAAATCCCAAAGAGAAGCAGATGACGCAGTACAAAAAAGTAAAGGAGACTTAGAAACACAACAACAAAAAATGAATGAACACGAAACCGACAGAAATAAATGGTTAGAAGACAATAAGGACACAGACTTACCATCTAAACAAAAACACATTGATGCAGACGCCCAAGTAAAAAAAACAGAAGCGGATATAGAAGCAAAGCAAAAGGAAATTGATGACCCGGCGAATGCTGGTAAAAAATCTGAATTAGAAGCAGAAAGAACTAAATTAGAAGAAGAATTAGAAGTAAATAGAAAAAACTTAGAAACACAGAAAACAAAATTAGATGAGGAAATAGATGAACGTAGATTACCCAAAGATCAATTCGAAACACTTAAAGAAGATAAAGCAGATTTTCAAACAAAAAAAACAACACATCAAGAGAACGTAAAAAAAAAACAGGAAGCAGACGCTGAATTAAAAGAATCACAAGAAATAAGAGCAAAAAGAAAAGATGAATTGGATCCGGATACTTTCGATGAACAACTGGAAATTATTAATAAAGAAACTCTAAGTAGACAGACACCAGAATATAAAAAAAAAAAAAAAAAAAATAAAAAAAAAGAAAAAAAAAAAGCAAAAAAAAAAAAAAAAAAAAAAAGAACTTGAAGCAAAGGAAAAAGAAATTGCCGCAAAGAAAGAAGAAATTGCCGCAAAGGAAAAAGAAATTGCCGCAAAGGAAAAAGAAATTGACACAAAGCAAAAAGAAATTGACACAAAGCAAAAAGAAATTGAACAAAGAAACGCATTTTGTGATAATAAAAACGTATATTGTAATGAAAAAACAACAGACAAATTAAAATTAGATAAAGAAACATTAAAAACAGAAAAAACTGATTTAAACAAAAAAAAAACTGAATTAGAAACAGAAAAAAGTAAGTTACAAGTAGAAAAATCTACAATAGATGCAAAAGTAAGGAGACTTGAAGAATTTGAATTAGACCCTAAAAACTTACCCAAAAATAAAAAAATAAAACAAAAAGCAAAAGTGGATAAACAACAAGCTGATATAGAAACTAAACAAAAAGAAATTGCCGATATACAAAAAAAAATTGATGACCCGGCGAATGCTGGTAAAAAATCTGAATTAGAAGCAGAAAGAACTAAATTAGAAGCTGATTTAAAAACAAAATATGATGCTAAATTCGAGGCAAATAATACACTTACTAAGTTAGAATTAAATAATAAAATAAGTAATCTAACAATTAAAAGAAATAAGGGAGTAGGAACACTAACGCAAATATTCAGTAGTAAAAAAACAAGATTAGAAAACAAAAAAAAATTAAATATAAAAACTAGTAATTTAAGAAAAAAAAAACGAATATTTGAAATAGACCAAAAAAAACATGAGTTAGATTTAAAAGCTAAACAAAAAGAACTAGAAAAAATAAAAACGGAAACCCCCGATAGAGTAGATTTAGTCAAGGCAGCAAAAGCAGATGTAACAAAGGCGGAAAGTGCTTTAATTGAAACTCAGGAAAAATTAAAAAATACTGAAACAGAACTGATTAATATAGAAATAGATGTAAGAGAAGGTAGAGGTCTTATTAGGAACTATAGTAAAGTTCGGAAACTAAAAACTAAAAAAACAACAGCTGAATTAAAAGGTGAAAAATTAAGAAAGCATCTACAAACAAAAAAAAAAGCAGGAATTCTTGATAAATATGAAGAAAAAAAATTAAAAGGATTAGATGAAAAACGTTTGAAAAAAATGGAATCAAAAGTACTTAATTCGAAGGCATATAAAGAAATAAAAAAAGAAATAAATAATATTAATAGTTTTAGTATGGACGACTTTAATACCCGAGTAAAATTGCATACATCACTGAGTAACATCAAAATTGAAACTATTAAAAAAACATCTAAAAAAAAAATTACTAAAGAATATAAAACACGAAAAGCTCTAGCAAAAGGAAACCCTGAAAAACTCGCTAAATTAGAATTAGAACAGAAGTATTATGAATCATTAGCTTCCAGGCGTTTTCACATAAAAAGAGGATCTCTAGGATATAAAAAGGGTAAAATAGAATTAAAAACTGATATAGCAAAAAAAAAATTAGATCGGCATAATTTATTAAATGAAAACCCCGCCAATATAAAAAAGGCAGATTTAGAAATTGAAATGGCGGAATTAGATTTAAAGTTACATGGGAAATTGGAAGGAAGGAGGGGACGTAAATCGACAACAAATTTAGTAGAGCGTAAAAAGGAATTGGAAAAGGAATTAAAAAAGGAATTAAATACCCCTTCCAAATCTAATCTGACCCCAGAAAAAATAAAACAATATAAATTAGAATTTGAAGGGAAACATGATGAATTACGAAAACATTTAGCCAATGTTAGAAGAAAAAAACTTAGTGGTCTTGAAGTACCTCGTAATACGGAGGTAAAAAAATATAAAAAATATCTAAATGACAAAATTGCCATTGAAAGTAATTATCATACCGATACAATGAGACTTGATAGTAGTTCTTTAGGAAAGGTTGATAAAAAATTAAGTGATACTAATCGAAAAATTTCAGAATTAAAATTACGACAACAAATAACTGAACAATTAGAATATTTAAAAAAGACAAAGAAACAAAGAGTAATTGGAGTAGATGCAAAAAGTCATCAAGAACAATTTGCAAAAGATGTAGATGGTATAATAAGAGCAAATAAGCATATAAAGTTTAAGGAATTTGATACATATTTAAAACAAGGTGCTGATAAGTATGATACACTTATTGACCAAATAAAAATAAAGACTACTGGTAAATTAAATAACCTTAAGGGTCTAGAAGATCAGAAAAAAACACTTATAGCAACAAAACAAATGGAAATAAACGCGACTAAATCTCCTGAAGGGTTACAAGCATTAAAAGATAGACATATGGCATTAAAAGGTAGACTCAGAGTCCCAGTAGATGAAGTAGAATATAAACAACTCGATGAAATATTCGAAACATATAAACAAAATATTCCTGAAGATAATGACCAAATACTAAAATTATTAAGAAAAAATAAAGAAAATTTAACACAAGCAGAAAAACAATATCTTAAAAGATATGAAATTTTACATCCACAAAAATTTAAACTTGCTGAAATAGACTATGACCAACTACCGGAAGCGATAGCACAAAAAATTAAAGTTCAAAAAGCACAAATAAAAGAAACAGTCTATTTAGAATCTTCCATAGCAAATAAAGAATTAGACCTAACCAAATTAAGACAAAAAAACACACCATTAAACAAAATTGAGAAAGATACAATAAAGAGATTAGAAAGTGAAATAGAACTTGATACATTCAGAAGGGATAAATTTATTAGAGCTAGACAAATTAAAAAAAGTAAAAATTCTGACGAAATTTATAGATTAAAAGCAGTAGAGTTTAATACATCTTCCGAAAAATATATTGATGAATTAATTCGTGGTAATACTGATTCACACTTGATTAAAAAAGACTATAATATGGTCGATGAATTATTAAATGAAGGACATAATTCGGAACTTAAATTACATATAGATAGTAAGACTGTTAAAATTAAAGAATTACAAAAGGATTTGGAAGTAGATTTTGACGGTGTATCTAGAACACAAAAACAACTAAGAATAGACAAATTAAGAAAAGAATTAAGTAATGATTTTGAAGAATTGAACTATCAATTACACCCAGGTTTTAATAAAGGGGAATTAGCAGATATAAACAACGAGTTAAAAAACCATAGACAAACAACAAAACAATTAAAGGAAGAACTTGAAACAATGGAAAGAGATTTGGAAGCAACACCAAAAGAACCAGCAGCAGACGCGTTAAAACCAAAAGAATCAGCAGCTGAAAGAGCAAAAGTAGACGCAGCAGCAGCACGAGAAGCAGCAGCAGCACGAGAAGCAGCAGCAGCAGAAGTTGAAAGAACAGCAGCAGAAGCAGCAGTAGCACGAGAAGCAGCAGCAGCACGAGAAGCAGCGGCAGCAGCTGAAAGAACAGCAAAAGCTGAAAAAGCATTAGCAGAAGCTAAAAAAATAGAACTAAAAGTTAAAGGGAAACAAGCTAAATTGGATAAATTAGTAAATCAACAAACGGATAAATTAACTATAAATAAATACGAACCGTTCATTCGAGAAAAGGATTCGTATATTATGGGCTCAAGTAGCAAAAAAATAATAGAAAAAGACATAGAACAACTAAGAAGAGAAATAGAAAAACAAGCAGTGCTAAATGTAAAAGCATTAGAGAAAGCAGCAAAAGAAGCAAAACAAGAACAAGCAGCATTAGAAGCAGCAAAAAAAAAAGCACAAGTAGCAGTAGCGGCAAATCGAGATGCACAAGCAGCACAAGCAGCACAAGCAGCACGCGAAGCACAGAAAGCAGCAGAAGCAGCAGAAGCAGCAACAAAACAAATAACTGGTGCATCAGACGCTCAAAAAAAAACAGCAGAAGCATTAGCAGCTCAAAAAACAGCAGCAGAAGCAGCAGCAAAAGCACAAAATGAAGCATTAAAAAAACAGCTCGACATTCATAATAAAACAAAACCCTCTTTAATACAAAAAAAAACAGACTTTTTAAAAACACAGAGAATTACTTTAAAAACAGGGCCAGCGGATTCGCATATTATTGAAGATCTAATGTCTCAACAATCCCGAGCATTAAAAGCTATTAAATCGGATAGGTCAGGACAATATATCTCTTCTTATAATGAGGTGGACGGTATGATTAGATTTATATTACAAGAAAATAAAAAAAAAAGAGAAAAGGAAAGAGAAAGAGAAAATAGAAAATTATTAGAAAGACTTAGAAAAAATCAAAATTCTATATCAGGAGATTTAGGATTTCAATTTTTAGATTTAATGTCTCCAACAAAATATCCAGGAGCATACAACATAAGCAGTTTAACAAAATATGTCGAACAAACGGCGATAGAAAAGGCGGTAAACGTTACTTTAAGGGGTGGTGGAAAAAAAACTAAGAAATTAAAATCAATAGAACAAACTATTTATAAAGAAATACAAGAATTAAAAATGAAAAATAAATCAGCCCTCAATAATATAAGTGGAAAACAAATTGAATTTGAAACTATGGTAAATATTAAATATAGACATAATGTTAGTGAAAAAATAAATTTAACTAAACAAGAATTAATGTTAGATAAAGTCCTTAAAATTTATGAACCAAAAATAGATCAAAATAATGTATACGTTAAAACATTAAAAGAAATATCCAAAGATAAAAAAATTAATTATTTCAGATATACATTAAATGAAGTAGGTAGTGGTTTTTTAAATAATGTAGATAAATCCTTTAATATATTTAAAGATTCATTAGAAGTTCATTTGAGAATTAGAGCTATTACTGATGTTTCACCTGATAAACAAAAAAATTTCAATGAAAAATACAATAATAAATCAAATCTTAAAAAAGAAAATAATACAGATGAATTCACTGAATTTTTATTTATAATGAATGATTTGATAAAAGAAGAAGAAAACGAATTTAAAAAACTAAAATTAGCACGAATTCAATTGGAAAAGACTGAAATAGAATATTATAAATTTGAACAAGCACAATTAGATTTTAATGAAAAACAAAAAGAAGTTATCGTATTTAAAAATGAACATAAAAAAACAGGAAATAAAAAAATAAAACAATATTTAGATGAATATGAAGAAATACAAAATTATAAGAAACTAGAAGAAGATTTTTATTTATTTATTGACCTAATTAAATCAAATATTGTTAATTATAATAATGATTTAGAAGAAAAAATGAAATATTTTATAAAAATTCAAGAACTTTGTAAAGAAGAAATAGTTTATATCAAAAATGAATTTTCTCTTTTTGATTACTTTAAATTACAAATAACCAAAGATAATAAAGAAAAATTATTCACAATTCTTAATGAAATGTATGACTATTTTAAATCAATAATTAAAAGTCTAGATGACTTTAATATTATTTTAGAAGATAAATTATTACCATTAATTAATAAAGAAAACTTAGTCATTGAAAAAGAAAAGAAATTTATTGATGATACTCTTAATAAAATCAAACTCAAAAATAAACAAATTGAATTCCAATATAAAATGTCAAAAAAAGAAAATCTATTCAAAATATTCTATACTCTCAAACATAATATCGATACCGAAATAATATATAATAAAGAAATTATAGCCAAATGTTACGATTTTATGAACTTCATTGAATATGAAATTAATTATATAGATACCCAATATTTACATAAGCGAATTATACATAAAACTAAAAGAAGAAAAGGTATTATTGATACTAGTAATCTTAAAAATATTTCATTAAATGAAAAAAATGAAAATAATAAAAATAGTAAAAATAAAAATAATAAAAATGATGTTCATATACAAAAAAATAAATTAACTAACATTTTAGGTGAGATTGCGACATTAACTACAAGAAAAAAGAAAAGTAAAAAAAATCTTAAAACAAGGCAAAATGAAAGAATGAATAATATTGATAAAATTGTTTCCAACATATCTAAATTAACAACTGAAAATGAACAAAAAGTAGTAGGGAATAGAGAAAGATATGAAAGAGAAAAAGTAATGACTCAAAAAAGACTTAGTGAACTAAATAAAATTAAAAATACTAAGAAAAATAGTATTATAAGAATGGCTGAAATAAGTAAAAAATACAATGAATTACATAATCCACTTGACCTTTTAGCAGAAAAAAATATTTTAACTAAGAAAAAAAATAAATATGTGCTAAATAAAGAATTCTTAAATTCTAAGAAAGTTAAAATTACTAAGAAAATGAATAGAAAACTTAGTATAATTAATAAAAACCTTAAAAATTTAGAGAAGATAAATTCGGATACAACATTTTATAATACTAAATAAAATGTAGATACAACATTTATGTAAAATGAGGATACAACATTTATGTAAAATGTAGATACAACATTTATGTAAAATGAGGATACAACATTTATGTAAAATGAGGATACAACATTTATGTAAAATGAGGATACAACATTTATGTAAAATGAGGATACAACATTTATGTAAAATGAGGATACAACATTTATGTAAAATGTAGATACAACATTTTATAATACTAAATAAAAATGTATTTTATATTTATAATAGTATATGTTTCAATATATTATTTTTTTACCTAATTCATTAGTTTTGAAAAATTGTATTTTAGGTTATTCTAATATTTTTTGTTGTTCTAAATATGTAAATTTGATAGAAGCACTAACTAAAAATGGTATAGAAATAAAAAAAGAAAGTGATATAAATGATTGGTTAGATGAAAATATGAATTCAGAACATAACGAAAATTTAACATTTGATTATGAAAACAGACCTGAATTGAATAAATTATATATTTATTTATGCGGAACTTTATATTTTAGTGCCGAAAATTATACAAGATATAGATTAAATTTAGAAAAAGACCTTTTACTTCTAATTTGTGGGAACTTGGGAGCAAAAGAAATATCAGTAGAAGAACAAAGATTAAATAGAGAAGAACATAGTGCTAAATTAAATTTAAATGTAGAAAATGTGAATACAGAATTCGAGAATACTAAAATGAATGAGGATAGTAGTAAAAATGAGTTAAAAGAAACTTATTCATTAGATACGAAAACATTATTATTTGAAAAAGACCGTGATACATTTGAAACGGAATTATTCAAAAAATTACAAAGTATTAGTATTAATTACAAAGAATATTACAATATTTGCTCGAAACTAAAAATATTTGCTTGTAAAAGATTTGACCTAAGAATGAATACCTACTCATATCACCTCGAACAAGAAAGTAAAAATGAAAAAATTAGAACTGCTAAATTACTATTAAGTAATTATGGTTTAGGTATTAGTGATACAAATAGTACAATTGTTAATTTTTCATATAATTATAATATTATTTTTTATGATAATGACGAATTATTTTTTTATAATAAACTAATCGACGATACTAAAAAGGATATATTTGTTAAATTACGAAGAGAATATGTAATAAATAAAAAAATGAATTTACGAACAGACCTTAATTGGGGAGGAGACTCTACTGAAATACTTAAAGAAGTTGAAGAATATACCAAAAGAAAAAATACTTTTAATGAATTGGAAAAATGGTATAATGAAGATTCTAAAAATCGAGGGGAATTAGAAGAAAAATGTCATTATATTAAAAATGAAATAGATACTATAAAATATTTAAAAATGTTAGTAAGTAATATAAAGTTATAAATTTTAAAACATTTTTAATTTTAAAGAAAAGAAAAATCTAATCATATTGTATAATGGAACAAAAATATATATATTTTTTTATTGCTTTTATAATACTTATAGTAATATTATATTTTGCTGGCAATAATGTTATGAATGCTTATCAAAAAAATAACGAAATTATGAATAATAAAATTAATAATCTTACTACTAAATTAAATAATAATATAATACATAAAAAAATTAGTATGGATAGTAATAATATAAATGTAAATGATAATGTAAATGATATAGATATAAATGATATAAATGGTATAAATGATAATTCAAATGGTATAGGTGTTTTACGAGATCCAAATTGGAGAAATAAAGTTAAAAATCATATGAATTATCAACATGGAAACCCATTTATGTATAATAAACCAATTAAAGTATTATATGATGATTTATAATTTATATTTTGATAAGTATTAAATATTTTGATAAGTATTAAATATTTATGAATAAAATTTTTATTTTCTAATATAATAATAATTATATTAAAAAATGAAAACACCAAAATTTACCATATATAGTTTTTTATTACTTTTATTTATTCTTTTAATTACTGCTTTTATAATAGAATATAGGAAAAAGAAATTAATGAATATGTTAAATAAAAAGGATGAATTAGACTTAGACATTATTCTGGAAAACTTTGAGGATAAAAAAAATCCATTAGAATCTGTAACAGATTTTAAAATTACAAAAGCGATAGTAGTTAATCCATACGCAAAAGTAATTAATCCAGATAGTACTGTCCGAAAAGAAGTAGTTTCATATGTAAAAGAGTATATTGGAAGAAAAGTATTATTTATAGAAGGAACTAATTTAGGAGATATTAAAAATGTATTTTTTGGAAATTTTAATGGAACTATTATTACACCAAATGAAATTTCTAATGATAAAGCCAATATAAAGAAACTTTATATTTTACCTCCGGATTTTAGAACATATAGTGAAGCAGAATTAGATTTAAATAATTTAGAGATTAAATTTTTAATTCAAAAGAATGATATTTTACAGAATCCAGAATTTCAAAGTAATAAAGATTTAAATTTAAATTTTGATGATGATAATTTAACTTTAAATTTTAAAGATAAAAATGAAGGAAATATTGATTTAGAAACATTAAAATCTAAATTAAGTTTTAAATTATCTTCTGATAATGATATTGATTTTGATATTAAAATAAACAACAAAAACTTAGGCGAATATGTTCTAGAAACAAATGAAACTAAAGAATACAGTTTTATTATTAATGTTCCAAGCAATAAAAATATAGAAATTAAATTAGAAATAGAAGATAAAAATTGTTCTCCTTCTTCTTCAGACAAAAGTAATCCTTCTTGTAGTGATGATAGAAGAGCAAATATTAAAGTTTTCGAACCTAAATTAGAATATATGTTTGACGACTTATATAATATTTTCCCTACCGGAATGTTTTATAGATTTAATAGTTTAAAAGAATTATTAGAGGAATCTGATGCTTGGAATATTTATTTAGATGTAAATGATGATAAGAAATTTGAGAATCCTGAAATACAAGGTTTTTATAAAGAAATGTCCTCAATTTTTAATGATGATGAAGTTATAAAGGAACCCGAAGAAGAAGTAGTAAAAGAAACATATGAACCTAAAAATTTAGATTTAGTAATAGATACTAAAAATGATTCTTTAATGAATTTAACATGGGATAAACCAACTAAACCACTTGATAGAAATTTTACATATGTATTAGATTTAAAAGTTATAGATACTGATACACAAAAAACAGAGACAGTTTCAGATAATCAAAAATCTGCTGATAATTTTAAAGAATTAGAAATTAAAAATAAGAAAATTTCTTTCGAGGATACTAAATTTGTATTTTCTAATAATGAAATGATACCTATGAATTTATACAAGGCTACATTATATGTTTATAATTATTCTAATTCTAAGAAATTTAAAGGCGCAACTATTAAACGTAAATATAAACCGGAGGGTCCAGAAAAATATCATAAACATATTTTCAAAGATGGAAAATTTAATACGGAATTAACACAAAGTAATCCAGAATTAGTTAAAACTTATTTTCAATTAAATGCCTATAATAAAATGAAAACACAAGATAATTTATTAGCTACTAATGAAAATATACAAGCAAGTTCTAAATGTTTAGCTAATAATCTAAATAAAATTAATAATAATGGAACTAAAGATAAATATGATAATGCCTTTGAAGAATTATTGAAAAAAGAACAAGAAGAAGAAAACGCAATTTTTAGAATTAAGCAACAAGAACAAGAAGAAGATTTAGGACGAATTAATACTAAAATTGCGAAATTAGAAAAATTACAAGGTAAAGTTAAAGATACGCAAGACTCTAAAATAAAATCAATAAAATCTATGAGTGACGGCACTAACTTATCATTAATAAATCTTAATAATAATAAGAGATTAGTAAAATTAAATCAAGGTTGTTTAACTAGAAAACCAAATGGAGAATATGGATATATTCCTTGTAATTTATTAGATAAAGAACAATATTTCAATTTAAGTCAAGTCAAAAATGTAGATGAATATAATAATTTAATGATGATGAATAATAATACTCCAATAGATAAAGATGATACAATCGAATATCCATTTTATATTTTACAACCTGAACATTCGCAAAAATGTGTTAATGTAGAAAATAAAGAATTATCCATAAAACAATGCACAAATGATAATACTATTAGATTTACCGGAAATTTTGTAAATCAAAATTGTTCTGTTTAATTCTACCACATTTTTTTCCCTAATAAAATGTTTCTATATATTAAGTATGAAAGAATATATAGTAATATTAATTCTAATATTAATTTTATATTTACTTTTTAAAAAAAATATTCATAAAAACACACCATCATATGAAAACTTTTTCCAAAGTGCCAGTGTTAAAAAGAAATTTTATACTACTTTAGACATAACAAATATTAAAAATAAATATAAAACTTGGTTAGATAATAATGAGGATTATCTCAAAACATTTAAATTAGAAACAGAAGACAATTATATAGATAATATAGAACACCAAAATATGGATTCTCATATGTATCAAAAAATGAATACAATTTATAGATCTGAATTATTTCACCAAATTAACACTATTGAATCTAAACCAAAAATAAGTAGTTTTATAACTTATACTGCTCCAAGTGCTACTTTGAACTTATCATTTAGTACTAAAAAAAAATTTAATACAAAAGAACCAAATGAATCAAACGAACCAAATGAATCAAACGAACCAAACGAACCAAACGAACCAAAAGAACCAAAAGAACCAAAAGAACCAGAAAATGATAAATTATTTATAAAGTATATTATAAAAAAAAACGGAGGTAAATTATATGAAAATTATATATGTTACCCAAATAAAATCGTTGGAGAAACATATTTTAAGGCAAATCCTTTACAAAAAATTGTAGATAATATAAATAATAATAAAAAGAATAAAACTAAATTAGAAGATTCAAATTTAGAATTAGCTTTTGAAAGACCAAATAATTTCGATGGTTCAGAGGGTTATAACCAAAATGAATTAAAAGATAATAGACCGGTATATAGTGTTAATAGGGAATTATATTTATATGAAGGTTCATATAATATAGAAGTTCAATTTATTTCTTCAAATGAAAACTTATTAAAAGAAATTAATACAGATTTAATATTAAATATTAAAAACGAAGCATTTAAGTTAAATGAAAGTATAGAAAATATTAGTCATAAGAAAAGTAATAATAAGACTATTACAAAAATAAATGATATAAAAACTATAGATAATTATTTTGGGAAATTATTTTTATATTATACTTTAGAAACTGTTAAAGAAAGATTAAGATTGGGAGAACCAAAAAAAAAAAAATCTTATAATACATATAGTGTAAATGGAGTTGAATATAAAGATTTAATAATATCTAATAATAATGATCATTATAATTATTATAAATTAGTAATTATTAATTTAATTTATATGTATGATATTTATTTAGAATTGAGTGGAGAAAAAAAATTAGGATTAGATAAATATAAAGAAGAATTAGAAGTGTATTTAAATGATTTATTAGTTAGTAAAATTGAAAAACCAGTAGGAGAAATGACTAAAGAACAAGAAGAAAATTATAATAATGAAGTTAGTGTATTATTGGCAGCAAGTGATATAAGTTTAAAAAAAAGAGAAACGAAATATAATGAAATTTTAAATTCTGTTACAATCGAAAAGATAGATGTAAAAAGTATAACGGGTAATGATATTAACGAAAATGTTTATTTACTAATAATAAACAATTTATTAATTTTATTAGATAGTATTGAAAATAAAGAAGTAGACAATAATAATTTAAAATATTTGAAAACAAATTTACACTTTGATTATGTATTTAATCTATATAAACCAGAAGAACCTAAAACACTTGGATTATTGGGAGGTTTAACTCCTTCAGAATATGTAATAAATATAGTTAATTTAATTAAAAAAGATTTTAAGAGAATTTTTGGCAAAGAAAGAACTTATTTAGGAAAAAATTTTAAAGAATTATTAAGCGACGATTTGAGAAATAAATTAGAATTTTTAAATACATATTCGGATTTATTTAATATAGAAGACCTAAAAGGAAAGAATGAACTCGTAAGTCCAAATTTTAAAGAATATAAGATTATAAATCAAATCAAAATTATTATAGAAGACTTTATAAAACAAATTAATAATGCCGATTTAAATTCTTTACAAGAATTAGCAGATTTAAATGTTAGCGATTATATATTTGGTGATTTCATTAGAATTGATAATATTGCGGGGAACCCTATTTATTCTGAGCATTTTACAAATACAGACAGTACAGAAGGTATACAATCATTAATGAATAAAATAAAAGATATAAAAACTCAAAGAGAAGACGTTAATAATAAATTAAAAAATATAAAAAATGGAAAAAAAAAATCAGATAATACTATAGAGAATTTTACTAATATGAATTTTCATAAACACACTTCTACCGGACAAGTTAAATTTGGTAAAACTTTAGATATTGATAATGAAGAATGGTATACTAAACCAGAAAATAAAAGTTTAATAACGGATTATTCTTTTATTGATCCAGATAATAAAAGTGATATAATGAATTCATTAAATAGTATAGAAAAAAATATTATAGATTCTAATGTTACTATAAAATCATTAGTAGATAGTTACGCTTCTTTTAATCCTCATACTATGAATAATAAAGTAGAAACAAGTATAGAACTTGCTGAAAATGATTTAAATAAAGCAGTAAATGATACAGATGTTTTACAATATAAAAATAAAGAAGAAAACCAAGAAAGAAAAATGAAAGATATAAATGATAAAATAATACAATTAGAAAAAATACAGAATAAAATTTATTATGATAATAAAGACCATTATAAAAGTATTCAATCTTTTGGCGACGGTCAAGTATTAAGTATAGAAAATAGAGGACAACATGATTATTCTATTTTAGTAAATAATGAATGTTTGGAACATAATAAAAATAATGGTGTTGATACTAATAATTGTGCTAAAGTAAATAGACAAATGTTTAATATAAATAATGTAAATAATAATGAAGAATATAATAAAATTTTAGATAAAAATAAAAAACCATTAGTAACAGAACATAGTAATATAAAATATCCATTTCAAATAGTTCAACCTAAAAATAATAATAATAATTGTTTAATGTTAGACGGTAATTCAGTTGGTATTACAGATTGTAGTGATAGTAAGTTTCAACGTTGGGAAGCATTTAAACAAAATAAAGATTGTGATAATATTAGTTTTTAATTTTGTTTTTATATTTTTTATTATATTTTTAAAGTGTTTCTATTTTCTAATAATTTTTTTTTAAAAAGTTTTTCTATTTATATTATAATTATATTAAATGAAAAATAAATTTATTATAACAATCATTATAATAGTTTCAATATTATTATTACTATATTTTTATAATAATAAAATTATTAATAAGAAAATCAAAGGTATTACTAATAAAAATATTTTATTAGAAAATGAAAATATAAATAAAGAAAAGTTTTTTGCGGATCCCAAAGAATTTTGTCCACAATTAAACGATAATATATTTTTCAAGGCATTTAAACCTAAAGAAGATTCATATTTTGGTATGATACCAAATAACCAACCTTTTAATTATTACGATTCAATTAAAATGATAGTTGAAACTAAAACTTCTCTATTTGTTTTAAATGAAAGTATGACAAGAATACATAAAGCAGATAAAAAAATAGGTAATTTTATAGATATTACTCAAGATTTATATGACGGATTAAAGGCTATTAATGTTGATACTATGACTTATGTCTTTCCTATTATAGGTGCCGATTATGAAACAGATGAATGTTTTGTATATGTTAAAAAATATGATAAGGCATTATGGGAAACTAAAAAAACTATTGATAATAATGACGGTGAAAAAGTAGATTTTGTAGGAGAATTATGGAAAGTAGAAGGTAAACCAACAGAAAGTATGTTTACGAAAATACAATTAATATATGGAGGAGATTCTATAAATATAGATTTTATTGGAAAATTACATATAGAATCTAAAATGGATACAGAAGGTACATATTATAATATTTATGCCATACATAGAGTATTAGAAGAAAATATAACACATATATATAAGTGTTATTTGGTAAATTTTTTTGGCAATAAGTTAGATAATGATTTTAATTATTATTATGGAAAAGAAGGAGAATTTAATTCAAGAATTATCGGCGAGTTTGAAATAGACAAAAAAGAAGTAGTATCTTTAGAAACTAATTTATTTTATTATAATGATTCTATATTAAATATTTTTACATTAAATGATGATTATAGACAAATAGAAAATGCCGTTATAAATAAAAATTATAAGTTTATATTTAGTTTATACAATGATAATATATTTACAACTTATTTGTCTCCATCGTTTCCTACAAATAATAGAGATTTTGGAATAATAAAAACTAAAGAGTTTTATACTAATATTATTAATACACGGACATATAAGGACTTTTCTGCAAATGATACTCAAATTGAATTTGCGGAAAGATTAGACACTATTAAAAAAATGAATTGTATTGAATTTGGTAAAGAATGCCTTAAAATTTTAAATCAATACAGAGATATCTTAGTAAATGAAGGTTTAAATATAGGAGTCCAAGATTTCAATGTTAATAATGATAGAATACTTATTTTATTTAATAATATTACAAGTTATACTGATAATAATTTAACATTAGAAATGAAACATATTAGATTAAATACTCGATTTGTAAAGGAATTAATCAAATATAAAGATACACCAGGAGATTATAAAATAGAATTATTAAAAGAAAATAATAAAATGAATCTGAAAGCAGATGGAAATATAGAAAAAAAATATCTTATAGAAAAGGGTGTAACAAAAAAATATAAAAATATTTGGTATATAAAAAATATTGAGGATATTAATAATAATAAAATATTAGAAAATGGTAATATTTTTATTAAATATAATAATAATGAAGATTTAAATATTGCTAAAAGAAATGGAGAACCTTCTACTAATGATAAAGATTTATATAATGAAAAATTAAATGGAGACTCATTTTTAAGTTTAGAAAGTAGTAATTTATCTACATTATATTTTGAATATTTATTTACTTTCCCAAATAAAAAAAAACCAGATTATACAAATTATTTTAAAATTAAAAAAGGTTCATTAGTTGGAAAACAGAATATCTATGGTATTTTAGAATATGACGATTCTAAAATATCAGACGATTCTAAAACATCAAAAGAAATTAAATTAAAGGATAAAGAAAGTATATTCCATAAGAGAAGTGTATTTTTTACATTATATGCGGAACCAAAAGAAGATAAATACTCTGGGAAAATAGGGCCTCTTTATTTAGCTTTAGAAATAGAACACGATTATATATTTAATCCAAGTATAAAATTCGAACACGAAGGAATGAGTTTATATAATTGGTTTATGACAAAGGAAAAAGAAGGTAAATTTAAAAATAGAAGCGACTGGTATGAAATATATGATATAATGAAAACAGAAGGTATTTATTATCCTAACCCTAAAGCAGGATATAATATCCAAAATAGAAATTTTGTTAATATTATGAGAGACCTAAAAAATAGCATAGAAGAAGATACAAAAATTATAGAGAATAGACTTTTTACAAATAGACATCTTAAAAATTTATTAAGTATTGAAGACGCTAATGTTTATGATACTAAATATGACGATTTCCACCCACAATTACATATTTATAAAGAACTTAGTATGGATAAGGGAAAATGTTATATTTATGTAAACTTTAAACCAGATAATGCTATAGATAATATATTAGAGAGAAATATAATTGCCGAAAAAGAATTTTTAGGTGTTGAGAAAGAACCAGATACAATAAATTCTAAAGTAATATCTTTAAGAAATAAAAAATTTAAAAAGAAATATAGTTTGAAAGATGATAATTTAGAATATCAATATCATATTTTAATAAAAAAAAAAGAGAAAGAAATTAAACAATTTAATAGTAATGAAGAAAAAGTAAACTATGTATGGTCTAAAAGGGAAATAACTAATTTTACAGAATATTTGAATTTAATAACAGGAGGAATTCAATTAAAAGATAATTCTCGTGATAGAATTAGAGGTTTATATGAAATAGATACTAAGTTTATGGACGAAAAATATTATAATTATTTATTAAAAAAGAAAGAAGATAATCCACATTTGAAAGAATTAGATGGTATCATAGAAATTGCGAGACAAAATTTAAATAATTATAAAATGGCACATGGATATCCATTTTGGGTAATATATAAAACAGTTGATTATAATGGTAATCCTTGTAGAGAAGGAGCAAAAAATAGTCAAAAATTATTCTTAACTAGTAAAATATTAGATTCTCATATTATTCACGAAGATAAAGATAATATAGAATATTCTGATTTAGAACAATATCCTTTTATTAAAGAAGAATTTATGTCTTTTACTGGACACGGTAATGATATTCAATTCTACGGGAAAAAATTAGGCGGTTCTACTCAAATTGCTCCTAAGAAATTCTGTAATTATGAACCCTTACCTATTGAAGAATGTACTAGTGATACTTGTTTTCCAAAAACATTAGGTTTAGTGCGAATGGACGGTTCACCTAAATGCCAAATTCAAGATGATACTGTCAAACAAAAATCAGAAACACCTAATTTTGTAGAGATTATAGGTAATGTGAATACTAATGCTTGTGATTTATATAAATTAAAGGGTAATAAGCAGTTATTTTATAGATTAGGAAGGGTATTTAAATATGGAAGAGATGGAAAGTATCAATTAAAGAATATATATACTATTCAACAGATGTATGATGGTAAGTATTTTTATCATATGGATGATAATATAAGTTTAAAAAATAAATTAGTATCAAGTAATATAAATAACTATGCATTTACAGGTGAAACAAAAGAAGATATTTATGGTATGTATTATTTATTTAAACCTATGAATGGTAATAAATATTTAACAAGAAAAATAAATGTATTTGATAGGGAATTTGAAGATTGGTCTTTGGACGATTTTAAGGATATTACTAAAAAACAAAGAAATAAAGCAGACCCAGAAACAAGACTTCATTTAAATGACCCTGATTATTATAGTCAAAAATTCGCTATACCAGAAGAATTAATATTAAATATAGCTGTCCAAGACGGTATTAGTTCTCCTTCCACTGATGCGAAATTAAATGAATTAAGAAAACAAGAATCCGTTAGATGTAAAACTTCACCTGAATTATGTGACGGTGACCTAAGTTATGAAGCACCTATTAGTCCATTAGAAGAAAAGAAATTATTAAATAAACAACTAGACGATATAAGAAGTATGATGGGAAAATTAAATCAAATTCCAAATAGTTTTTTTGATAAACCAGATTTAACTCAATTGGCTAAGAAAATAAAACAATTAAAAACAGTAATACCAGAAATGGAAACTAAAGTAGTTGAAACAATAAAAGCAAATGAATTTTTATTAACTTTAGACGAAAATCTTAAACAAGAACAAAATCAAATATTACTTGAAAAACAAGAAAAAAATAATTTATTAGATAATACAAATAATACAAATAATACAACTAGAAATAATAAAGATAATAAAAATACTGTTTTTTCAGAAGCATTAGAAAGTATTAAAGATACATTTAAAGAAGAACGGCAAAAAAATAATCAATCTAAATGTTATAATATGGAACAATTTAGTAATCCTAATATTTATTCTAGACAACCTGATAATAGAACAGAATTCAATAAGCATATAAGTGATGAATATAGTAATTATATTGGAGGGAAAATGGGTTCCACCCAAGAACAAGTTGCTGAAATGCAAAAAATAGTAGGTCAAAATTTAGATAAAATTAGTTCATTATCTAATAGTATCAAACTAGACGGCAATACAAAACAATTATTAATGAGTGATAAGATTAATGAAGAGAATAATTTAGACAAAGATATATTTAAAATTAAAAATTCAGACCAACAATCCCGAGTTTCTAATATTTTAAAGAAATTAGAAGAAATCGAAAAGATTAGATCCGAAATGAACGAAGATGACTTTAAAACTAAAAAACACGAAAATGAAGCACAATATAAAACATTAATAAGCAGAGAAGACGGAGAAACTATGAATATGTATCAAATTAAAGAAAATGAAATCCCGGAGGAAATGATATTTTCTCCAAGTGATAGTAACCATAATTTATTATTTATAAATGGAGGTTGTTTATCATATGATGATAAAGAATTAGATATAAATTCAAAACATTGTATGGTAGGTGACCCAAAACAAATGTTTCAAATGCATAGAGTAGAAGATATAGAAGATATGAAAAAATATAACATTAAAAATCAAGATAAAGGAATGGATAGGGCATATTCTATTGTTATGGCAAATGATAAAAAATGTTTACATAAAGAAAATAATGAATTAAGTTTTAGAAGGTGTGACAATACTGAAAATCAGTATTGGGATTATTCTGATATAACTGGTCCAAATGTATAAATATGAATTTTTTTAATCAAAACTCTTTAATAAGATATAATTCTATAATAAAAAATAATTATATTATAATATATATAAAATGAAAATCTCTTTTTTAAAATCGAAGAATATAAAAATTATAGTAATAGTTTTAATTGTAGGACTTATATTTATTTATTTAGTTAAAAGAAAACAAACAAGACAAAATCAAAAAATTATTATGGAAAAATTTAATGAAAATGAAATATTATGTATTAAAGCAGATGATAAAGACGAAATTAACCAATTTAGGAAAGATATGGGTTATCAAAATATAGAAATACCGGAAGAAAAAGATATTTTATTTGATATGACAGATAATATTTTAAAAGTTAAGAAAGGAGATATTACTATAAAATACAAATATGATTATATACAACTTAGCTCTCCTAAATTAACAAAAGACGTAAATGATTTTGTATTAAGTCCTACCGGAGTAATTTTTGATCCTAAAACAGACGATATTATTGTATTTGATGTTTTTAGATTAAGAAGATTTCAATATAGACTAAATAGAAGTCAATTTAATATTTCAGATGAAGATAATTTTAACAATATAATTGATATGAGAAATAATAAAAATGATGAAATAAATGAAAGTGATATAAACTATAATCCAAATGATATAGAAGTATATACAGAATTTGAAAATAAAAGAAAATTATTATATATTTATTTTCTTATTTATTGTGTCCATACTAGTAAAAATAAATTTAAAAAACAAATATTAGATTTAAAAAATGAAAATGGTAGTGAAATTTTACAAGATAATTATACTATAGAAGATAATACTGACAAACAATTAATTTCAATTATTAATAAATCTGGTATTAGAGATGAAATTAAACAAAATTTAAATCCTGAAGAAAAAATAACAGTTATATTAGATAAAACTTTAGTTAATAATGAAGATTTTATCGAAAAAACATTTACCCTTACCGGATACGTAAAAGACGCACCAATACTATTAACATTAGGAGAACTTAGACAAGAAGTTATTAAAAATTTAGATTTCTTACTTAGGTATAGAAGAATAAAAGATTGTAGAGATAATACGGTATTAGAAAATAAAGACGAAGAAAGATTTAAATGTTCTCTTAAATATCAAGAAGATTTACCTAAATATGATTTAGGTAAACAAGGTAAAGGTATAGAAAGTCTTAATTACGATAAAAAACAGAAAGCACCTCTTTTTGATAATATTATGAATCCAAATAGTAATTCTTGGAATGAACCTAAATATAATGGTATTTTTGAACCCCAAAAATCATATAGAGATAAAAGAGTTTATCAAACTAAAGGGGGTAAAGGTGTTCAAATTAATGACGCCGGAACTAAAAATAGTGTAGAAAATAAAGGAATGAAAGGATTATTTATGAAATTATTTTATAATGAGGAGAAAGGTGTTGATAAAGTATTAGTTGATAATACATATAATTCTGAAGAACCGTATAATTCTATTTATGATGATAAACCTAATTTATTAGTAGAAAATTTTGAACAATACCCTATATTAGTTCCCGGACTTCCTGTTATAAATTTAATGAAACAAGACGGAGATATAAAAAATAAAGATTTAAATGCTGGATATTTTATTTTACCAGATGAAATGGAAGCAATAGGAGTTAAAATGTGTATCTATACTTTAGGAAATAGTAATTATATATTTGTTCCCGATGTATTAAATAATCGTATCCAAATATTTAGAATTGAACAAGGTGCGGAATTCGATTATAAAGGTCAATTTGGTAATTTAGACTTTACAACTATTCGTTCATTACCTACTTATCAAGGTGAAAAAATTGCTGGAATGTTTGAACCACTTAAAAATACTAATATTATGTATGAACCTATCCATAATACAGAGATTTTTGAGAAAAGTATAAGTGCCGAATCTCCTGCTAGGTGTTCTAATACTTGCGAATTTGACGGTGATAAATATATAGGAGGATTAACGAAAAATGGCGGAATAGATAATTATTTTAATAAAAAGCCCGAACATATAAAGAATGAAACACAGTGTTATATGGAATTAAGAAATAGATTACAAAGTCAAGGACCAGAAGTAATTAAATTAGTACCAAATAATACATATAGTCAAAATATTGACAAATATTATGAATCATATACTACTAAAATATTACCAGGTGCTCCAGGTGTATCTCCTATGAAAGTCACTGGTCCCGATTTATCTCTTGAAGAAGAAAATGTTAATGAATGTGTTAATGAATTTTCTACTAGAAGAGCAAATATACACCATAGACAATATGAGTTAGACAAATATAATAATTTAATACCAGTTAAAACAGGACATTTCTATAGTTTATATAATGAGTATATTAGAGTTAAAGAATATTTAAAAAGACCAGATTTAAAAGAATCTATATATAGTAATCCTTTTAATTTAGTGGATGGAGCAGAATTATGTATGGGAGAATCCAATAAAAGTTGCGCTAAATCGAAAGATCCATATGACGGAGTTGAAGGTTGTTCTGTTGCTTATAGAAAATTTTTATTAAAGGTAATAAAGGAGACAAATGACGGACAAAAATATGGACAATTATTTAGACCCAAAGCAATAACATATGATGTAGAATCCAATTTATTTTATGTTGCGGATACTTATCATCATAGTATTCAATGTTTTCGATTAAAAGACCAAGATAAATATAAAGAAGGAACGGATTTGGTATTTGAAAGTGCTGATAAAAATTTTAATGGGGATGACGAAAAAGATAATAGTGATCCATTATATTGTTATGATAAAGACTGGAATTATAATATGTCTTATCACGCGAGTCCAGTATATTCTTTGGGTTTAAGACAACAAATATTAGAAAAAACAAGAGAAGATAGAAAAAATGATTTTGATAAAAAAGGAGGAACATATCCTACTAAATTAAAAGGAGATTTTTCAATACCCGAATCTCGAATTGAAGATGAATGGTGCGATAAATTCTCCGAATCAAAAGGAAAAGTTAGATTATACAGATGGGTTAGCGGTTCTTCCAAATACGCTAATTATGCCTATGAAAGCAATAATAATAATAATTTAATTGAATATTCTAAAATAGGAAAGGAAGAGCAGGGTAAAAGAATAAATAATGATTATTTCTTTTATACTAATTTAGTAAAAGTTGATATTGAAAAAGGTGAGAAAGATGATACGAATGAGAGAGAAGCATTATTATTTCCGGGAGTTGGAGAGTTTTTATATCCATCTGATTTAGTATTTGTAAGAAGAAATATATCTCCTGTTAAAAATACTGATTTATTATTAGTTGCAGATACTGGAAATAATAGAGTTTCCATTTTTAAGAAATATATATTAGATATAGATACAAAAGATAAATATAGATATAGATTTTATAGATTCTTAGGAGACAAAAACTCCGTAGAAGATAGAAAATTAATTAACCCTATAGGTATTACTGTTAACCCTATTAATGGATGTATATATGTTTTACAATCTAATTTTTATGATTATAGTGGTGTTAAATATAATAAAGGACAAAGTATTAAGGTTTTTTATCCCAAAAAAGATAATGATGAAGGTTATTACGAATATTCGCACGAAATAATATTAAATAAAGAGTATTTTACTAATATAGATTTAGGTAATAAAGATGCCAGATTTACTAAAATAGAAATGGATAGTAGAGGTATAATACTATTAACAGATATCAATAATAGAAGAGTTCAAATTTTAAAAGAAATAGCGCCCCAATCAGGAGACCAAAATAAACTTAATATGGAAAAAATAGACTCTAATGTTTTAAACAAAGTAATTTTTAAGATTCAATATAATCCACATAACGGTATAAATAGTATATATGATTTCTTTAAAGATAAATATTTAATGGGATATAATAGATTTAGGTTTATGATTGAAAGATTTAATATCTCAACACAAAAAGATACAGATATTCTACTTTCACGAGAATATAACCACGATTATTTTTCCTCAATTAAAAATGAAAACCGAGATTTATTTGTATATGAAGATAAATACGAAACCAGACCTTATAAAAATGGATATTGGGTTATGAATGGTAAAAAAGAAACTATTATTGATAAATTAGGTGAAGGTAATTCTTCAAGTGGTGATACTTTAACTATAAAACCGGTTAATAACTTATATGTTGATATTAAAAAAACAAATAACAGATATGGTAATACTATTACAGATGGAATTGAAGATTGGAAAGGTAAACCACTAACACCCAACACTTCGTATAGATATGTATTTTATTTATTTAATTACCATAATACTGTTAAAGTAGATAAAAATAACTTATCAACTACAGTACATACGCCTCCACTTAATATTCCTTCCAATGATATTAGAATTAGTAATGTTATTACAAAAAAAGAAAATTATCTAAATATTAATATAGATTATTTATCAGTTAGTAATTTACATAAAGATACTGCTAAATATAATCCATTATGTATATATTTATTAAGAAGAAATCATAATAGAACTAGAGATGGATTATTAAGATATTTGAATGTATTTAGACATAATATGATACAATTATTCGTTCCAAATGAAGCAAAATACATTTATAATAATTTCTCTAAACCTAAATTTGGTAAATTATATATTTTAAATATAGAAAATGCGGGAAGTCCTCTCGATATGAAAGAAGAAGAACTATTAGAACCTGACGCAGTTAATAAAACAAAATATACCGATAGTAAATTTTTAGTATTTTATAGTGCCGAAGGTGGTAATTTAGACCAAAATGGAAAAATATTACCAACTTCCGATACATTAGGAATGGATTATATTGAAGATTTCTTCACATTAGGAGACGACCCTATGGATTCCTATACTAAGATTAAATATCAAGTTAAAATAGATATTAGACAGTCAAGAAAAGAAGCTATTATGTTAAGTGATAATACTAAATTAGAATCGAATCTCTTATATTATAGACAAAATAGATACGAAAAAGACGATAATTCACTCGAACTTATTAAGAAACAATCTATCGTTCAACTTATAGACGGTAAATATGAAAATAGAAAATTTGAATATAAAGACTCTGGAATAATGAAAGAAGGAGTTAAAATTCCATTACCTCTCAATAGAACTCTTGAATATAATGTTTTAGTCGCTAATCAATATAAAATTAATCCTTCTTGTAATACACAATACTTCACTACACGACCTGAGAAACCTTATCTTAAATCTGTAAGTAAAGTAGAAGTTACAGAAGGAGGAAAAAAAGTTAGTAAAATTAAAATAGAATGGTATTATACTCAAAATAAGAATTTATATTGGCCAGTCAATTTCCTTATTTTAAGACTTCCAACCGAAGATACTGGCTCAGGAATACCTACAGTTACAAAGGTATTAGATTTTTTAAAAGGTAGTCCTCATAAAAATGATAAATATTTCAATATAGAGAAAGATTTAGTAAATGTAAAAATGGCAGGAAAACATTTCTTTGAAAAAACATTTGCTCTAGATGGTAAAAATAAATGGCAAGTATCTTTTACTAAGTTTAATAATAAAGAAGACCCTGGATATAAAAATATTTTCATAAATGGTAAGAAATTCATTTGGTCTCCTAATACTAAATCGCATGTCTTTACTAACTCTTTTATTACTATTAAAGTTGAATTAGACGGGGCACAAGACGAATATTTAAGTAAAGTTGTAGTAGAAGAATATATAGAAGCCGAAGGTACAGGTACATATGGTCCTTCAGGAAGTGAAATGCAGCAAATATTTGGGGGTTTAATTGAAAATGAATATGAAGAATCTCAAAAACAACAAGTTAACGCTAAGAATGATGCCGAAGAATTAAAGAGAAAATATGAAAAAGAATTAAACGAAGAATATAACGATAAATTAATTCAAGCAGTAGAGGCATATAGACAAATGAATAAGATAGGGTTTTACTTTAACTTACAAGACGATTATGACGGATATTATAGAAGTGTTATAGATAATTATTCAGGTAATAGTGGTCAATTATTATATTACTTGAAGGCACAGAGTGATAATGATTTACTCAAAATTTTCGACGAATTACACGATAAAATTAAAATTTATCACGGTGAAGCAACTATGACTATTGATGGTCCAAATGGTATGTTGAGAGCAGGTGGAAGAGACGCAATAATTGAAAAGATTAGACATTTATCTTTTATGCTAAAAGAAGCAACTAAAACAGAAAATAAAACATTAGGGATTACCTGTAATGACCAAGATTTAAGTGAAATATTTAAAACAGACGGTTTCCAATCCGCGTTACAATGTTTAACGGACGAAAAGAATAAAAAAAATAAAGATTATGATAGTGGAGCACCAATTCCTACACCAGAAAAATTAAATATAAATAAATTAAATGAATTAACCAAGAATTTCGAAGTAGAACAAGAACGAGATTACATATCAGAAACAGCAAGAGAACTTGAAGGTGAACATTTACAATCTGTTTTACAGAAATTTAATTATGGTGGAGAATGGCAAAAAGCAGGTATTAATAATATAGTATATGATACTGTTAACCAAAAAGTTAAACTAATTAAAGAAAAAGTTAGTTTATATCCTAATAAAATTATACCTAATAAAAATAGTATATTAATTTGGCGTAAAGGAGATAGAGATATAGATTCTGCTTCTCAAGGCTTAGTAACTGATAGAGTAAAACCATATGATATATTAAGAAGTGGTAAAGAAATTAAATCGTTGAAATCATATATAACGGAAAAAGATAGAAAAGAAATATTGGAAAATTATGCGATTCAACCTACTTTAGTATCACTTTCTTCCGGTAAAGATATACCAGCAACTGAAGTATTTAATGATTTAGCTAAGAATAAAAATCACTTATATTCTATCCACACACACTATATACCTTTTGAATTAGATAAACAATATTCTTATAAAATTGCGTGTTTCCAAAACGGACATAGTATTAGTTCTGAAGTTAAAAGAAATTATTTAGGTATTGTTAGTAAAGGAATAGGTTCTGAATTAGGTATGGGAGAAGTATATAGCGATGAAGCTTATTTAGGTGCCAATGTATCTAATACACAAACAGAAAATGATTTAAATGTTTCTATAGAAGAACCCGTTAAGGAAGCACCCGAAATATTAGAGCCAGTTATTAAATATTTCGAACCGAAAGAAGGAACTGAAGATACAATGGTGCGAATTGTAGGTTCCAAATTAGATAAGTTAGAATATATTTCATTTAGAGATGTAAGAGTTAAAATTCTTAAGAAACAAAAGAGAATAATTGTTGAAAATGGAGAAAAAATATCGTATGATGAATACTTAGTTAAACCACCTACTCTTAAAGAATTAAATAGAGAATGTTGGCAGAGTTATGAACCATATAAAGTTCTAGTATGGGGATATTTCCACGGAACTGGAAAACAAATTAGAAGTAAGGAAACAGGAAATCCAGATACTAAAATGTATAAATATTTAGTTAGTAAAATATGTCCAGAAAGTAATCAACAAATGAGAAAATATAAGGATGAAACTAATTCTCCTGCTTAATTTTTTACTGCTTAATTTTATAAATTTTTTTTTAATAAATATTATTTTATTATTATATAATAATATGGTTGATTATTTTAAAGTTACATTATTAGTTATATGTTTATTCATATTCTTATATTATATTAGATATATCAATAAACTTAAAGAAAATTTTGTCGGAAACCTAAAACAACAAAAAGAACATTTTGAAAACGAAATTCCAAATGTTAATCTTCTTAAACCTAAAAAAAATAATAATATTATAAATACAGAGAATACAGAGAATACACAGAATACAGAAAATATAGAGAATAAACATAGTACTTCTAATTCAAATGAGAGTTGTGAAATAGCAAATAAACAAGATAATACTAAGGATGACTGTGTATTTGGATGTAGTAAAACAGATGATGGAGATGAAATGGATATAAATGATATGATGAAAACTATAGAAGAAACTGAAAAATTATGTGATATGATAGACGAAAAAGATAGAATAAGAAGAGAAAGAGAAGATATAGAAAATATAGATAAACAAATTGAATTGAATAAGAAATTCTTACTTCAACAAAATTCACAAAATAAGCAAATAGAAGATTTACAAGGCATTATAAAATCAATGGTTTTTACAGATGAGATGAATAAAGTTGCCGTGGAAAAGTGTAGTGGAAAGACCGACGAATGTTTATCAGATAAAGAACAAAAATTATCAAGTATTTTAAATGAAAAGAGAGAAAAAAATAAAAAAGTAAAAATTAATTTAAATATGGATAGTTTTGGAGGTGATATAAAATCTTCATTAATGAATAAATTAGGTGCTTCTGGAGCAGAAGCAGAAAGGTTATTGGAACTTATTAATAGTGGAGCAATTAATATAGACGATTTACAAAGACATTCTGGAAACGCGACATATGAAGATGGTTCCACTACTAGAGATTGTCCTAATTGTAAAATAGATTTAAGTAAATATATAGATAGATGTAAAATACCGTGTAGAAAGTGTAGGGATCCTGCGTGGGGGTGTCCGCAGGATAAGTAAATCAGAGTTTTTATATTTTTTTATAAGATAAGTTTAGTTAAATATTATTTATTTTAAATTTTTATTCTTTATTATATATATATGTTAAATCTCACTGTATTAGCTTTAACAATTATATTACTAATTTACTTTTTAAAAAAAGAAGTTTTAAGAGCACCTAGTTATATTCAAGAAGGTTTTATAGATAATATAGAAGGTATGGAACAAAAAATGAAATCATTAGAAGAAAAGGAACAGGAAACGCGTATGTTTTGTAAATTATTAAGACATAATAAAAATCAAGATGAAATGGATTATATGGTAGAAAATACAAATATGAAATTCCAAAATGATTGGGAAAAACAAAATAAAATGATAAATGATATTAAGAAAAAAATAATAAATCTCAAATTAGATAAAGTTGATAGCGAATTTATTAATTATAATGAAAATAAAAATAATAAGAAAAAATCATTTACTCAAAGAAAAAAACAAATTGAAATGGCAAAAAATATTTTAAAAAAACCTCCCGTAGTAAATTTAAATATTAATAATAATTTATAAAAAAAATATTTTTAAATATTATAATATGCCTCGTAAACAAAAATTATCAAATATTGATATGAAAAAAGAATTGAAAGAATTTAAAAAAGGTGATATATTTGAAAAACAAATAACATATCTATTATATCCAGAAGAAAAAGCTTTATATTCTTTTTGTAAAAAAATATTACAAAATAAATTTGCTACTAGTCCAGATGGAAAAAGTTATAATTATTATGATATATTTATAGCTTCGTATCCTATTAATAAGCATTCTAAAAAATTAACCAAAATACAATTACTTATTTTTCTTAATTTCTTAAGGATTTATAATCCACCTAAACATAAAATACAAAATGATAACTATAATATTATTCTATTATATACAGAAATATTATTTAGTAATTATAGGGGATTTGATTTGAGTTTAAGTTATGATTTATCTAATATAGAAGTATCCTTATTATTTAAATTTATAAATGAAATTGCTTACGAAAAAGCTTCTTTAGAATATTTTCCACATAAAAATTATAATTATATATTACATAATAGTAATAATTTGATAAACTTTAAAGATAAATTATCTTCTTCTGTATTTGAAGAAATTATATTTCAATTAATTCCAAAAGCATTATATAGCATACATTTACCACAAGCCGGGGATATATTATTAGAAAACAATACTACATTGGAAATAAAAAAAAATAATAATTCAAATAGTTTATTTCCAATATTTATTACATCATCAAAAAACGCTAAAAATAATAATATAGATTTATTATCTGGTATTGGTGGAGGAGACATAATTACAAATAATGAAGAAGGAAAAGTTTTATTGTCTTATAAAGAATATGATTTCCCAAATATTAATTATATAATACCTTTAAAAAAAGAAGTTATTGTAAGAAATAATTTTATAGTTAATGAGGGTACAAATATAGCATCTATTAATGAAGTATTTAATGTAACTAATCATATAGAAGATATAACAAAAATTTACCGTAATATGATAGAAGATTTCAGATTTGCTTACATATATTCTGGAATACAAAATAATTATAGTAATCAATTACGAAATATCAAAGACCTTTTATCAAATGATTATAATATTAGTAATTATATTCTTTTTCACCATACAGTAGGAAAAATAAATAAAAGAAAAACAAATAAAAAAAAATCAAACAAAAATAAAAAAACTAAAAAAAAATTCAATAAGAAAAAAAAATAAAATAATTTTTAATATTTAGTATAATTTTTAATATTTAGTATAATTTTTAATATTTAGTATAATTTTTAATATTTAGTATAATTTTTAATATTTAGTATAATTTTTAATATTTAGTATAATTTTTAATATTTACTATATTTTTTATGATTAAAAAATATAATAATAACATATATTTAAATGTTAAAAGACCCAAAAAATATCTTTTTAATAATTTTTATAGTATCATTTATATTTTTAATTTTAGATTTTCTCATTTTTAAAACTCATCAACAACTAGAACATTTCGAAGACCAAAAAATAACAATTAAAAAATTAAATATAGAAGGAGAACCTTCTATTAGTCCAGATAGTATAATACCTTCTGAGATTATAACTCCTTCAGAAAGTCATCTAAATAAGAAAAATAAAAAAGCAAAAGATATTTCATTTTTAACGGATATAAATAATGAAGATTTGTCAATAAGTGATTTTTATCCGACTCATCCAGAAGATACCACTAAATTGGAATTAGTTGAATTTGTATATGAAACCGATTTATTCCAACAAATAATACCTAAATTCAGTGGAGGATATATAGGTATAATATGGTTTGATAATAGAATTAATGGAATTTATCATACGACATCTCTTATTAAGAAAGATTGGGCTTCTATAAGTAATAGTATACCTGAGAATATGTTAAGACCGGTATTTATAACATTTGATAAAGATAAAAAATTGTTAGGTATTTTCGAAGATAATACTAATGAAAAAAGAAGATTCCATTTATATAAAAAAACAGATATAGATATTAATAGTGAATGGGAATTTATAGAAAAAGATAAAATAGTTTCACTCATATATGATACAGACCAAATACTTATTGGTTTAGATTTAGATGGTTTTATGTATAAAAAAAATAGTCATTTATTAGAAGGTGCCTGGGACTTATTAGATAATAATAAAAATCAAACTCCTATGAGAAAATTACTTTTCGACTATAGAGACGGTTATATGTTTGGTCTAACACACAATTTCCAAGTATATAGGAAAAAAGGATTAGATTGGCAAACAGAAGAGTGGGATACTTATACATTACCTAAATCTTTAACTGGAACTGTTAGAGATATATGGTTTGACTTTGACGGTTATATGTTGGGATTATCGCGTATTGGATTAGTGAAAAAGGAGAGTGGAAATTATTTATCTAATTTTAGACAATATAAAGAAGAAGTTATTAAAAAAGCAATTTCCATATATGATGTAATGTACTCTATTACGGGTATTAAAACGTTTGCTTCTATGGAAGATATGGGGAATAATAGTAATAATGTATATGTTGGCGGGAAAAAAATAAGTGAATATAAATTTAAAGACCCTAAATTAAATCAATATTTAGATCATAGAATGAATTTGAAGAAACAATGTAGAAAAATGAAAGCACTAAAACTTAGGGATTTAGAAAATACCAGTGACGCAGAAACTAGAGTTAGAAATAATAGATTTATAAATATTTTAGACGAACAAAAAGATATTATAGGTGATTTATATGATTCTATTCAAGATTTAAAAGACCGACATTACTAAATCTTTTTTTATTTTTTTTTTATAAATATAATATAATAATATTAAAATGGGTCCAAAGATAAAATATAGTTTATACCTTATTCTTATTATATTAATTTTATTTTTATTAGATAAGTATGTTGATATTAAAAAAAAACAAAAACAAAAACAAAAAATTATTGAAAATATGAGTAATATGACTAATGCAAATAAATCAAATAAATCAAATAAATATACTAAATACGAAGATACTATTATTGGCGGAGCAATGAAAGGAACAAAACTTAGAGGCACTTTAGACCAAGCCAAAGATAGTTGTAATAGTGATGATAAATGTATAGGAATTATTAGGAAAAATGTCGAAGCAGGCAAAGAAGATGACTATTACAAAATAGAAAAAATAGACGTTTGTATTAATAAATATAATAAATTACCTGAATTAAAAAAAGATAAAAATAATAAAAAAGAAGAAGATAAAACTACTAATTTAATTTATGGAAATACATTTAGTGATTATAGCACTTATTTAAAAGAAGAAACGGATTCTTCAGTTAGGTGTATTAGATTAGATACAGCAATTTCCATTAAGCATTTGAAATATCCATTTGATAGGTTAGTATCAGATAATGAATTAAATATTAGAAGTAAATCTGTAGATGATATAGTTGAAAATAAAAATGAAAGTAGTAATGGCAAAATATATTCCAGAAATGGAATATTCCATATTGTTAAAGGATTAACAGGTGAAGGAATTTCATTTAAGATAACGAAAAATAATGAAGAATATTATTTAGTGAATATGAATGATACCGAAGATATAACAGTTAGTATGATAAAGGAAGATAGTAGTTTTAAAAGAAATGCGACATTCCATTTAGATTTAAATTATGTTGTAAATAGTGGTATAGAAGATTTAGAGAATAGCGAAAAAACTAAATATATTTCTATTAAGAAAGTTGAAAATAATAGAAATTATTTCTGGAAAATTAATGATATTAATAAAAAAATAATTCTCATTAATCAAGAAGATATTAAAGACGATAATGATAGCATTAATACTGTTTTATTCGAAATTACCCAACCATTAGAATATATAGAGGCTTCTAAAGAAATAGAAGTTCCAGCACCAAGTATAGAAGAACCTAAGGAAGAAGAATTACCTGATAGAGAAGAAAAGAAGAAAACATTAGAAAAATTAGAATTAGATATAAGGGAATTACAACATAAACAAAATTTGAAATTAATGGATGTTATGGTTGATGTAAATAAATTTAAACTTATGGATTTATCTTTATCTGACTATTTAACAAAATGTACTAGAAATAGTTCTGACCAAAATATTAATGCAATTACCACTAATACAAATAATACAAATACAAATAATACAAATACAAATAATACAAATACAAATACAAATAATACAAATACAAATAATACAAATACAAATAACTTAGTTAATAATAATATAATAAATACTATAAAAAATGTTAAAAACGCAATAAACAATCAAAAGAATTTAAATAATTTTCAAATAGATAATAAGACATAATTTTCTTTATATATATTAAATGGTTAATGATGAAAAAATCCCAATAATACTTTTTATAATATTTATTTTGATTATAATAATTTTACTTTATATTCAAAGATTATATTTGGAAAAAGAAAAATTTTATTTTAATGAGAATGCAAAATTAAAAGAAGAACAAAATAAATTTCCAAGTCCCGGTGAAACAGAAGAAGACAAATTTGATTTTTTTGAACCAGTATCACCTTTTATTAAAAGAATAAAAAAAGATAAAACCAATGTTTTAGTAGAATGGGATAATGATAATGTTAATAAAGTTAAAAAATTTATAGTAATATATAAAAATCAAGATAATTCCGATAAGGCAACTTGGATTTTAAGAAATATAAAATCTAATAAGGCAAATAATAGTTTAATATTAAGAGATATGTATGGTCAACGATATCATATAACTATTTTAGCAGTTTATGTAAATAAAGAGAAAAAAGAATTAGTTAGCGAAGTAGGAAGAATAATATTATTTGGAGATGAAAATGATTATAATGGTATAGATTATAATAAAAAAGAAGATATTGATTTGAATATTAGAAATGATAGAGAAGAAATAAACAATATAATAAATAATCCTTCAAATAATATTATTAATAATATATATGGAAATAATATAGTTTCAGAAGAAAATAGTTTTGGTAGAATAAGTCCTAACAATATAAGTGATAACGAAAAAGAAAGTATTGTTCCTGTTCCTACAATAAATTGCGATGGTAAAATAAAACAAAAATATATTAGAAGTAGAAGAGATTTAGAAGATATAGATATAAATTATAGGTGTCCCGAAGATAATGAGATAGAATATTTAAGGGATGAGATTAGAAATTATCGTCCATTTTTTAGTTTTTTTTAGTTATTTTATTTAGTATTTTAATTTTATATTTTTTAATTTTATTTAATATATTTATATATTAAATGAAAAGTAGTATTTCAAATAATAATTTAGTATCATCTTTATGTTTAATTTACATTATAGTTTATGTTGTTGTTAAAGTATGGTTCAAACCAAATTATGAACCATTTTTCCAAGGTGAAAAATTAGTAAGAATTAGAGACGTTATTGGCGCCAAAGGTCTCGTGGAAGTTACATTTAGAAAACCTGATTTAGATGAAGGAGACGAATTAACTAAATATGAAATAGTCTTAAGTAAAGACGGAAGTAATATGGGTACAAATATATTAACCGATTATTTAAATCAAGATTTAGTTAAATATGCGATAAATGATACAAAAATTACAGATAATACTTCGTATAGTATATCAATTATAGGAAATACAAAAAATAATAAAAGAATGGAAAGTGTTCCTTATGCATTTAAAACAAATGATAGGAATAGAAATATAATTGAATTAAATGAGGATATTTTACAAGATATGGATGAAAATAGACAAATATTTTTAAGACAAGAAACAGAACAAAATACTCAAAATAGAATTATAACTGACCTTAAAAAAAGAGTAGATTTACTTAGAAATGATATAGTAGTTATGAAAAATAAAGATAAAGATGAACTTAGGAGTATTCAAAATGTAGTCCAAAGTGACGATTCTATTTCTCAAGTTTTATCAATGCCTCATAGTATTAATGGTGTAGGAAGTGCCGGTGAAATGTTAAGTAAAAATTATAATGTTAATTTGAATTTAGAATAAATAAAATATTTATATATTATATAATTAATACTATGTATTTAAATTTATTTATATTAGTAATTTTTCTATTAGGATTTATTTTTATATCAAGTAAAATACCACAAAAATCTATAGTATATTTCCTTTGTATCTTGTTAATCTTCTTAATATTAAAAAAATATTTAGATAATCAAAATAATCAAAATAAACAAAATAGAGAAACTTTCCAATCTGCACAAGAAAGAGAAGCAATTAGTAAAATGGACGCAGCAGTAGAAAGAACCGCGAATGACGATTCTTTAAAAGAAAGAGTAGGAGGTTTAGAAACCAATATAGAAGATTTAAAAAAAATAATAAGAGCCCAAAATTTAAATAAACAAATGGAAAGGGGAGAAGACGCTAAAACATTTTCTATGACGGAATCACAAAAAAGACAAGATTCTAATTTAGAGGGTTTAGAGAAAGAAGTAGATATATTATTAAAACTTTATAAACAGGAAAGTGATAATAATGATAAAGATAAATATAAAACATTACCTATTTATAGTTCTTGTAAGGTTAGAGACCAAGGTAAACAATATGTTAGGGGGAAAGATAATAGAACTACTCAGGATTTATTGAGAGATTTAGAGAAAACTGAAACTTTAAAAAACTTAGGTTTAAATTCCGAAACAGCAGAACATTTACATGATTTATTAGACGGTGAAAATAATCAAAATGTCGATGTAAATTTTAATTTAGTATAATTTTTTTTTATTCTTGAAAAGTTTTTTCTATATATATTATAATTATGTCAACAAATATTAATAATATTTTATATATAGGTATTTTATTAATCATTGTACTTCTAATTTGTCTTAAATCTATTGACTTACATAAGAATATCCTTGAAAATTTTGCAGATAATGAAGATGGAGAAAGAAAAATGATAGACGCTTTGGGGAAAGTTTATAATGTTAATGAACAAATTAAACAAGCAGGAGAATCGGACGCAGATAGAGAAGATTTAGCTGAAAAATGTAAAAACTTAGGTAAAACTGATTTGGGTTCTATAGTATCAAAATATTCAGGTAAAATTATTAATATAGAAAAAGAACCGAATAGTCCAGCGGGAAAAACAAGATATATTATTAAATGGGAACCGTTAGGAGGTAAGCCTGGAGGTTGTGTTACTGCTAATGCAGACGGTTCATATTCTACACCAATATGTAATACTGCTATAGATAAACAATTATGGGAAATTATAGAAGTTAGAGATGCCGAACAATTTACTAAATTAATTAAAGATTTTGGAGGCACAAATAGATTAAAAATGGGTAGACCTTTAGACGAAACCAGTTATCCATTCCATATAGTTAAAGCAACTAAGCACGATTTTGTATTAAACTATGAAGGAGGGGGATTATCTGTAAGGAAACTCGCTAATTATGACTCTCAAAAATGGGACGTTTCTAACGAATCTATAGCACAAGACCCAATGCCTACTCAAAATAATAACAAACATACATCTCTTACACCCGGACATAATCGTATAGGTAGTGACCAAAATGCGAATAGTTTAGGTAATGGTCAAAGTATAGGTAATAATTCAAGTAATCAAACAAATGGAGATGGAGTAAATTTTAATATCAATCTAGATCCGGATTTATTAAAACAACTTTTTCAAAATAATATAGGAGACGATTTTTATAATGATACAGATGAATACAATGACGATTTATATCAAGACCCTGATACAGCAAGAAAAAATCAATTTAAGAGAGGATTAAGCGGAGATATGAAAAGTGGAATGTTAGTAAATAGGGAGAATTGTTCTAATTGCGGAGAAATTCCAGAAAGATTTATTAGGAAAGATTTAGTAAAATCAATGTGTCCTGGATGTAATAAAATTGATAATGTTAAAACATAATTTTTTATTTTTTTGTTTTTTTGTAAAAAAAAATATATATAAAAAAAAATATATATTAATATTAATATAATGAAAACTGAAAATATATTATTGATTATATTAATATCAATCATTATCATAGTTGTAATTATGATAGCAGAGAAAAACATAAACGATAAAAATGACAAAAATAATCTTATGGGAAAATTAAATAATGCTCCAAGTCCATCTCTTATAGAAGGATTTGAAAATACAGAAGAAAATTTAGATGAAATGAGAAAATATATGAAAATTCACGGTTTATATCCTATGGATAAAGGAACCGATATGAGCAAATATGTTCTTAAATCTTCTGTTGATAAAGCTTCTAGGTGTCCCGATATGAGTAAATATATTCCTAAAGCAGCAATCCCTAGACAAGTTAAATGCCCGCAAATTAATAGAGACGAATGGGTTAGAAAATCTGAATTACCACCTAACTGGAATAAGAATTGTCCAGCCCATCCTGATTTAACTAACTTTGTTCTTAAATCTACTATCCCTCCAACCCAAAATTGCCCTTCATGTATCTGTCCTAAAATAAAAGTAAATGCCGGATTATGTAGAGAACCAACTAAAGAAGATTGTATTAAGAGTGGTGCTTTAAAAGACGCTTGTCCTAAACCAGAACCTTGCCCCGTTCCTAAATGTCCGGAACCTAAACCGTGCCCTGTTCCTAAAGACCCTGTATGTCCTAAATGCCCTGAAGCACCTAAACAAGGAAGTTGTCCAGAACCAGAAAGATGTCCACCTGCAAAGAATTGTCCTAAATGTTATAGTGTTAAATACGTTAAAGTACCAGTTGTTAAGAGTGAACCTCCTCTTAAACCACAAAAAGAAACTATATTCCCTCAAAATCTTATTGAAACTAAATTATTAAGACAACACGCACCACGACAACCAAGACAACCTAAAGTAATGAGATTAGACGCAAGTGATGAAGAAAGAGAAGCATTAAAAGAAGAATTACGACAAGAATTATTAAGAGAAATGGCTAATGCTCCCGCAGCTTCTAGAAATAATGAAGTAGGTGATAAAGATTTAGAAGCATTAAAAGAAGAGCTGAAACAAGAATTATTACAAGAAATGGCAAACGCACCCAAACCTTCTAGTAATAACAATAAAAATGTTAATGAATTATTAAATGATATGTTAGAAAATGAAAATATTAATTCCGCGCCAATTATGACTGAAGAAAATATGTTCCCTTCATTTACTAATGAAGCAGTTGATAATAATAATAGTAATTTTTTAAATGAAATTAAAAATGTTATAACTAATAATAACCAAAATAATAGCAATAATTCAGGAAAATGTAATAATATGAATTTAAATAAATTATATAAAAAATATGGAACTTTAGGATTTAATAATAATTTATAAATAAAGTTACTATATTACAATGTTATAGTAAATAATTTACTCATTTTTTCAATTCTTGAACTTAATTTATCTATAAGTAAATCTAATTGCGACGATACTAATATATCTTCCGAATAAGTTTTTTTTAAATTTTCAATACCTACTAAACTATTTTTCATTTCTAATATTAGGTTTTGGAATATTTGACTATTATTATCTTCTAAACTTTTTTCTTCTTTATTGTCTTTTTCTTTTTCTAATAAGATTTTAGTAATTTTAAATGTTCCTTCTAAAATATTATTTAATTTTTCTATAGTAATATTTCTATTTTCTTTATTATACCATCTATTAACTGATTGAAATAAATGTGGGCTATCTATTTCAAGTAGTGATTTATTAGCTAGAAGTTTATCATTTTCTTTTATTTTAGAAATAATTTTAAGATTTAGTATATTTTCATCGATAAATTTTTGTATATCTTCTATTTCTTGTATTAATTTTACTGTTGAATCGTTCATTATATAATATTTATATATATTTTTTTGGTTTTTTTTACTACCCTGATTATTTGATATTAAAAATAAGTTATTTCGTTAAAAAGTTTATATAAATATATTATATATGCCTTTTTTAACTACTGGAATACTTTTAACTAGTGAAATTGTAAGTAAAGATATTATTTCTGGAACTTCTTTGAAAATATATAATTCATTATCAGGTATAAGTGAGTTTGATTTAGAACACGTTAATCAATTATTAGAAGAATTAGATTTATTTAAGAAAATAGAAATTGTAGAAAGTCTTTTTGAAAATAATAAATATGATATTAGTAAAAAAACATATAATATAGCTTTGAATAACCTTCACGAAATTAGTGAAAAAATTAGTAAAGAATTAGAAGATATACATAAAGATATAGAATACACAAAAACATTATACTTTAGGAGTTTCAGAACTCATAAATTTATGAAACATTTAGATAATTTGAAAAAATTTAGCAATATTTTAGATAAAAGATTAAAATTAGTTGTTAGATTATCTACTATGAATTAATTTTATATATATATATATTAAATGACTTTAAAATCAAAAATGACTAAAAAATCCTTAAAACCTAAAACATTAAAGAATAAAAAACCTTTAAAAAAAAATAAAATCTTAAAACCTAAAACATTAAAGAATAAAAAACCTTTAAAAAAAAATAAAACTTTAAAACCTAAAATATTAAAACATAAAAAATCTTTAAAGGTGGGAGCAAAATGGGGTTGTTCGAAATGTACTTTAAAAAATCCTGAAATGAATTCTAGATGTCGAATGTGTTTTAATCCAAAATCCAAATCTTCTGGAGGTAAGAAAAAAACAAAAAAAAAAAGTACTATTTTGGAAGGTAAACACCCATATGTTTTTACTATAGAAGACGGCTTAAGATTAATAGCGCGTAATTCTAAACCCGTTCCATTGGATAGAACATTTAATATATATTTGTCTCATAATAAATTGAATTTAGGTTTATTTCAATATAGAGATAATAGTTGTTGGTTAGACAGTGGTTTATTTGCGTTATTTATAACTAGAAATATAACTATATATAATGCTTTATTTGTTAATCCTTTATTACCTTTACTTCGACGTGGAACTAATGAAGTTGAAATGATTTGTTCTGCTCTAGAAATTGTTGGTGATGAACAAGGTAATAGATTGAGACAGATTACTGCCAGAGGAGCAATAAGAGATGAAATGTCTTTCTTACATAATCATATCTTTACTCAAAGAGAAAGGGGAATAATATTAAAAGAAGGTTTAAGAAAACTTTTAGGTTCATTGGGTTTATCAAATTTAGATTGGGGAGGAATACGACAAGCAAATTCAGAGGAATTTATAGGAAAATTATTAGAGTTATTTCCTGTAAAAGAAGAAGAAAAAATAAGTGTGATAATAAGAAAAGGATATGCTTTAAAAAAAGAAGATTTATTATTACCTCACGAAGAATTAATAGAAAATCAAAGAAACCTTTATGAACAGTGTAAAATATTAATAAGACAGTCTGTAGCAAGAGATAAAATTAAAACATATTTTAAATACGTTCATAATGATATGACAGAAGATAAACAAGGTATTTTAATGATTATACCACAAGATATTATAAAACATTCTACAGATAATTTTGTTACGCCAAGTAAACCTCATACTTATTTAAGTGATTTATTATTTGGAAAACAAATTTTACCAGCAGCGAACGGAGATATAGTGGAACACAGAGATGGAAATTTTGAAGGAGGTGTAAACTGTGAATTTAAATTTAATTCTTATGAAAAAATAGTTAAATGTCCTAGCGGAATACTATTAGTTCATTTATATAGAATTGTTCCTGTTTATATAGAGGGTGAGTCAGAACGTGATATGCAAATAAATATTCTTGGAACTATTATTATCCCAGAATTTACTATTTATCCAGAAGGTACAGAAAAAAGTGCCCTTTATTTAACTGCTGTAATTGTTTTTATAAGTGGACATTATACTTGTTATTTTAGACATGGAATCGAATTCTTTTTATTTAATGATCTTTCCTCAACTATAAAACCTATTGGTAAATATTCAGATTTAATTAATCATACTGAAGTAAAAACTAATGGAGTATTTTTTATCTATAAAGCACCCTCAAATAGTGATGAAGAAAGAATAATTAAACAAAACTATTCAGGTTCTATAAGAATTTCAAATCCCCCAAGTGATAGTGGTGGAGGAGGCGGTTCCGCGAAACCTTCGCGAAAATTAACACTTTTAGATATGGCTAAACAATTAAATATACCAAATTGTGATAAAATGAATAATGAAACATTAAGAAAAAAAATAGATGAAAGATTAACACTTTTAGAACAAACAAAGGGTTTAGAAAATCAAGAAGCTATGACGAATGAACAACTTATGGAATACGTAAAAGAAGCAAAAAAATATAATTTATTAAATTAAATTAATACATTCATTAATTAATACCAAGATTTACTTTTTCTCTTCTTTTCAATATTTTCATTTACTACCTTCTGTGCTTTTGAATAATGATTTGTTGAAAGTTCTTCTACCTTTTTCTTTTCTATATTTCCATCAATAGTACTATAAATTATTTTCTTAAAACCCATTTTTTTCAAAGAAGTTTCACAAGAAATACAAGGTTGTGATTCTAAAAACTCATCACTTGCTTTAGTAGTTCTAACAACATATATACAAAATTTTCTAGATATACGCTGAAGGTCATAGGAACGTCTTTATTTTTTTACCCCGCAGAAAAGTAGAATGCCACCTCTTCATCGCATGGAATTCTGCGTGAAAAGAACAGCAAATAAACCCTTTACTATAACTCCTATTATGATTATAACCTTCCACTACCTTTTTCCCATTCTTTGTAATAATACAACCGTGAGTAAAATTTAAAGTAGACTTTTTACTTACATCTCCTGCCATATTAAGCAATCTAGAAGTTTTATTTGATATAATATTATCTCGCAAATTAAGCAACAACGACATTTTAATTGATTATTAATAATAAACAATTAAAAAGTTAAAAAAAATCAATTTTATTTATATTTATATTTATATTTATATTTATATTTATATTTATATTTATATTTTCTATTCTTAATCAACCTCCTCAACAGTAGCACCACTTGAAGTATTTTCTTCTGTTTTACCACCGCCTTGCTGTTTCATCATATCAGCAAACTGACTCATATCAGGCATACCCGGCATTCCACCCATTCCACCCATTCCACCCATTCCACCCATTCCACCCATTCCGCCCATTCCGCTCATATCTGGCATCCCCCCTTCTTCTCCAGTCGCATCACCACTTGCTCCCGCATAAAGTTTCTTCATAACTTCATTAGACACTTCTTCAACTTCTTTTTTCTTTTCATCATATACTTCAGCAGTTTCACTCTGATGATTTTCTAACCAATCCATTGCCTGTTCTACCTTAGAAGAAACACTTTCTCTATCCTCCTCTGAAATCTTATCTTTTAATTTCTCATCCGATAAAGTAGATTTTAAACTGTATAAATATGATTCTAAACCATTCTTTGATTCAATCTTTTTCTTTAATAATTCGTCTTCATCCTTAAACTTATCGGCATCATTTACCATTCTTTCAATTTCTTCTTGACTTAATCTTCCCTTATCATTTGTAATAGTAATCTTCTCAGACTTACCCGTAGACTTATCTGAAGCACTAACATTTAAAATACCATTGGCATCAACATCAAAACAAACCTCAATCTGCGGAACACCTCTAGGAGCAGGCGGAATACCAGATAAATCAAATTTACCTAATGAATTGTTATCTTTAGTCATTGCTCTTTCACCTTCAAAAACTTGAATTAATACTCCTGGCTGATTATCGGCATAAGTTGAAAAAGTCTGTGTCTTAGAAGTAGGAATTGTAGTATTCCTATCAACAATCTTCGTCATAACACCTCCAGCTGTTTCCAACCCAAGAGATAAAGGAGCAACATCTAAAAGTAGTAAATCACTAGCAGCACCACTTACATCACCTGTTAAAATAGAAGCCTGAACTGCTGCTCCATAAGCAACTGCTTCATCCGGATTGATATTCTTTGAAGGTTCCTTGCCATTAAAATATTCCGAAAGTAATGATATTACCTTTGGGATACGCGTAGAACCTCCAACTAAAACAATCTCATTAATATCTCCTTTTGCCATTTTGGAATCAAGGATAACCTTTTCTACTGGTTTTAAACAATTCCTAAATAAATCGTCACACAATGATTCAAATTTAGCGCGCGTAATACTCGTATAAAAATCAATTCCCTCATATAAAGAATCAATCTCAATATTTGCATTCGTAGTAGAAGATAATGTTCTCTTCGCTCGCTCACAAGCTGTTCGAAGTCGTCTTAAAGAACGAGGGTTACTCCCTATATCTTTCTTATGTTTTTTCTTAAATTCATTTAAGAAGTGCTGAACTAATCTCGTATCAAAATCCTCTCCACCTAAATGAGTATCTCCGGCAGTTGCCTTAACCTCAAAAATACCATCGTCAATACATAAAATAGATACGTCAAATGTACCTCCTCCCAAATCAAAAATTAAGACATTGGTTTCTTGACTTCCTTTCTTATCTAAACCATAAGCAATCGCCGCAGCGGTAGGTTCATTAATAATTCTTAAAACATTTAAACCAGCAATAACACCAGCATCTTTAGTTGCCTGTCTTTGCGAATCATTAAAATACGCTGGAACAGTAACCACCGCGTCTTTAACTTCTTCTCCTAAATATTCTTCGGCGGTTTCTTTCATTTTAGTAAGAATCATAGCTGAAATTTCCTCCGCTTGAAATTCTTTTTTCTCTCCTTTATGTTCTGCTTCAATATAACATTTACCATTTTTACCTTTTACTGTAAAAGGCCAATGTTTTAAATCTGACTGAATTACCGGATCCGTAATAGTACGTCCAATAAGACGTTTTGCGTCAAAAATTGTATTTGTGGGGTTTTGAGCTGCCTGATTTTTAGCAGATTCTCCAATTAAACGTTCTTCTGTATTGAAAGCTACATATGAAGGTGTTGTTCGATTTCCCTGGTCATTAGCGATAATCTCGACTTTCCCATTTTGAAAAACACCCACACACGAATAAGTAGTTCCTAAATCAATTCCAATAGCTGGCATATTTTTTGTTATGATAATAGATAATCATAAATTTTTAAGTAATTTAAAAAAAATAATAAAAAAATATATTATTAAAGTAAATGATAAAAAAAGAAGTAATAATATTTATTATTTTACTTTTTCTATTTATATATTTACTTAAAAAAAAAAATATTGAAGGATTCCATAATCTAATTGACCCGCGATATCACACATTATCCCTTTATAAAGGTAAAGACTTTTATAAAAGATTTATGGATTATTTCCATTACGGTAATATTGCTAAATATGATTATCATAATCCTCTACAACACAGTATATATAATCAACAAAGTATATATAATCAACAAAGTATATATAATCAACACAGTATATATAATCAACAAAGTATATATAATCAACACAGTATATATAATCAACCTATATATCAACAAAATCCATTACCAACATATCCTATAAACATATATGACTACCCTATGAATTATATTAAATCACCTATTCCTATAAGAACGACAATATATGAAATACAAAAAATAAATAATCCCAAAGATTATAGTTATCAAGTTATAGATAAAAATGGAAATTTACATTTGTTAGATTATAATTCAGATCCTAAAATACTAACAAATGAAAATTTTAACGAACAAGTATGGTTAAATCCACACGATAAACAAGTAATATTTATCCCTAAATAAGATATTTATATTTATTCTATAACTTCTAACTTTTGATTACAATAATAAAACAAATATGGCAAATTCTTCTTTGTTAAAAAACATTTATCCGCATTATTACCTTCTTCATCTATGAGTTTAATAAAGAATGTATCATTGATATATTTCTCTAAATCTATAATTATTTTTTGAATATTTACCAAAACTAAATTTATACCATAATTAATTTTACCTTCATATTCTAAACTTATTTTAGATATATGAACTAATATACAACCCGGAAGTAAACTCTTGCCATTTTTAAATTCTTTTATTTTATTTTCTATTAGTTCTTCTGGAATAGTAATAGGATAATTTATCCTATAACATTTTTCTTTAAGAAAAATATTATTCATTTAACTATTATTTATATAAATATTTTTTTTCAATTTTTTCTGTTTTTATTTCTTCGTTTTCTTTTGCTTTTTTTTGCTCCCCCAGTTTGTCCTGTTCCTCCTGGTCCGGAAGCCAATTGTGGTCCCATCCATAATCCTTGTGCGTCTATCTGAGATCCATCCGGGGCATCTAATACTACTCCGTGACTGGTAGGGTGATTTAAACCATATGGAGTAGTACAACTTTCTAATTCCGGAGAACCTACTTCAAAATATCTACCACTTTCTCCGCCGAAATATTCTATTGGTAATCCTCCGCCTCTTTGATTATTTAAACCTATTCCCGCGTGAAGATCTGGACCCACCGAATTCATATTATCACCATATGCCACACCGTGAGAAACAGCAACATTTCCATTTCTCATCTCATTTAATTGTTCTTGTGATACATAATTACCTTGAAAATTTGTATTAAAATATTCGGTTGGTAAAACTGCTTTACCACCTCTTTGTTTACTTCTCTTATTATTGCTTCTTCTCTTATTATTGCTTCTTCTCTTATTATTGCTTCTTCGTTTATTATTGCTTCTTCGTTTATTATTGCTTCTTCGCTTATTATTACTTCTTTGTTTATTATTGCTTCTTCGTTTATTATTGCTTCTTTGTTTATGACTATTAGATTTTCGGTTAATTCTTGACATATTTTATAATATATATAAATAAAAAAAAATATTCCAATTAAAAAAAAATTAAAAATATATTAAATTATAAAAGATAAATTTGAAATTTATATTGCGTTAATATCGAAATCAATTCCTATATTTTCTTTACAATAAGTTTCTTCTTCGTCAATATATTCTTCTTTAATACTTTTTTCTTCTCTCTTGATATCTAATAATTTCATCTCATCTAATAGAATACTTGTATCTCCAGTTCCAGACGGAATCAATTGTCCCATCATAATATTTGCTGAAACACCATTCAAAGTATCTTTTTCTCCAAAAATAGATGCCTTAAATATCTGTTCGGTAGTTTCCTCAAAAGAACATTTTGCCAATGGTCCTAATTCAGTATCTCTATTAATACCAAATCTATCAATTGATACTAAATATCCCTTATTAGTCATAAAATCACATAATAAAGAAATATGTCTATAATTTACATAATTACCAGAACTATCTAAAACTTCATTAATTTCATTAATTAATAATTGTTTTGCCGCATCAATACCAAATATATTGTATGCTTCTATAATATCATTGGAGAATGTATTTTCAGTATCTACCTCATCAAAAGCGAGAATTTCTTGTAAATTAGTTCCATCTGTATCAATAATCCATTGTTCTTTAGATTTATAATTTCCGTCATAAAATTCTATATTCTCTAAATCTTTTCTCGGAATAACCTTGTTAATTTTATCTATACCTTTAACCACAATATTTAATAAATTCTTCTCATAATTCTTTAAACATTGTATATCTTTATCGTCGTTTTCACTACCCGGTTCATTTAATCTAATTCTAAAGATTATCTTTCCCGAGTTATTATCGCTATAAAAACAGGATATATCATTACTATCCTTTCTGTCAGAAATAATCGCAAAATGAATATCATTCATTGTTATATTCTTATTCATTAATTCTTTCCTATTAAACTCAAATCTTAAAACCCATTTTAGTTTCTTACAATCTCTATTAATAGGATCTATTTCATTGAATTTCTTATATATTTCCATAAATGTATTATCTTGTTGTATATTTGTTTTCTCATCATTCGGGTCATAATATATACTAGTTGAACTTACCAAATCTCCTAGAGTAGTAAGTTCGAACTTATTGGCTATTTTCTGTGTTTTTGATATACTATACGCATCAGGTTTTTTCACATAAATAGTTATCGAAGGACTTTTAATATTCTTTGAAATATGTAACAATTCCTTCAATCTTGGAACACCTCGAGTAACACCCGGTTTACCTACCCCAGCAAGGTGAAAAGTATTCAGCGTCATCTGTGTTGCGGGTTCTCCTATAGATTGAGCAGCAAGTGCTCCTACCATCTCACTTGAAGAAATAAACGCCTTCTTATATTTAAGCTGTATCATATTAATTAAATGATCAAATGCTACACTATTTATCCTATATTTCTTAATTAAAACCTTTGGAGATAAATATGAATATATTAAACACTTGAATAACATATTCATCTCTTCCATTGAATTTCTCTTTAATACCTTCTCTAATTCACCTAACCTAGTAATTATTGTAAGAGGACTAATATCAGATACATCATCATCTTCTATATTAAATAAGTTTAATGTATGATTTATTAACCTACTTAAATTAATAGGATAATTTATCATACTTCCTATATTATTTTTATAAATTTTAGTTAATAACATATGTTTGCTATTGTGTATATGTTCTTCATAATAATCATTTAATATTTTCTTATAATGGGGAACTTTTTTCATATCTTCAATTACTTCGGGTTCAATAAAATCATCCCATTTTTCTTTATCACTAAATTTATGATTTTCCATTAATTTCTTAAAATCTAAATCTAATAAATCTAAATATTGACTTTCTATCTTAGTATAATTATATCCGTCCTCGCCATACATATACTGTATAATTTTCCCATTAGCATTTCTAACAGATAAATCAAAGTTCACCTTTAAGTCTTCCATAGCCTTTATCAACTTACGCTGAATATAACCCGTTTCAGAAGTTTTAACAGCCGTATCAATTAAACCTTCTCTACCACCCATTGCGTGGAAGAAAAACTCCTGTGGACTTAAACCACCAATAAAAGAATTTTCAACAAAACCGCGTCCTTCTGGACTATCATCGTATTTTAAGAAATGTGGTAAAGTTCTATCCGTAAATCCATATGGAATTCTCTTACCATCTACCTTCTGTTGCCCTAAACAAGATATCATTTGTGAAACATTAATAACAGAACCTTTAGAGCCGGATGTTATCATATCAATCATTCTATTGTTTTTATCTAAACTTTTTAAACCAATTTTACCTGTTTCTGAAATAGTTTTATTAAGAATATCCATAATAGAATTCTCAAACTTTTCAGACATTGGAATACCCTCGTTATTCTCTAAAATATTTAAATGTAAATGCTGTGTTAATTGACTAACATCCTTTTTTTTACTTTCAATATTCTTATTCATTTGGTCTTTAGTTTTATTATCCGCAATTAAATCACTAATACCTACACTAAAACCAGTTATCAATATATATTTTGTAATAACATCTTGAATATTATCTAAGAAATGTTGACACGCAACCTCCCCAAAATCATTGAATATAGTATGAACCATATTACTAACAATTTTCTTATCAAAACGCCCTTGTATTATATTACCTTCTTTTATTTTAACAGTATGTAGAGGATCTTTATCACCACCTTCAATCTGATCATTATATAAACCATTCTTCTTTATCATATTAATAGCCGGAAGAATTAAAGATAATATTTGTAATCCAGTCCATCTTCTATATGGTTCTTTAATATCTGGTTCCGGTAAATTACCATCAAATGATTCAATAGTAGTTAACATATTCATTATTTCCAACTCAGTAAATAATACATCGTCATTAGTTATTCTATAAATACCTAGTAATGTATCCTGTACTGGAGTAATAATAGGAGAATTTGTCCTTGGACTTATAATTTGTGAAGGAACGCGCGCCAGTTCCCTTAACTCAATTGAAGTCTGTATAGACTGTGGGACATGCATATTCATCTCATCCCCGTCAAAATCCGCATTATATGGTTTTGTAACACTAACATTTAACCTAAAGGTATTATGTTTCAACACTTTCACTCTGTGCGACATCATACTCATCTTATGTAAAGAAGGTTGCCTATTAAATAAGACATTGTCGTCATCCATCAAATGTCGGTGAACTATATCACCCATATCTAATTCTATACTTTCCCTATCTACATATAATAATGATTTACTACTTCCGTCATTTGCCTTCTTAATAGACTTAGCCCCAGGATATACATCCGGACCATTTCTAACCATTTTAGTTAATCTTACAATATTATATTTATTAACTATCTCTGGAAATGTAAGATTTGTAGCAATCTTAATAGGAACTCCCAACTGGTCTATTTTTATATTAGGGTCTGGTGTAATAACAGTACGCGCGGAATAATCCACACGCTTACCCATTAAATTACCTCTAATTCTTCCTTCTTTACCTTTTAATCTCTGTACTATCACCTTTAATGGTCTACCTGACCTTTGGCGACTTTCGTTCACATTAGGTATTTCATTATCTACATATGTCGCCACATGATATTGTAATAAATCCCAAAATCCTTCTATTGTTTCAGGAGGAGTACTCTTATTTTCTAATTTCTTCTTTAACGTATTATTTGTCTTTAAAATATCAACTAACTTATGTGTAATATCGTCTTCACTTCTAGCACCAGTGTGCTGTCTAATTGAAGGTCTAACCGCTGGTGGACATACTGGTAAAACAGTACATATCAACCAATCCGGTCTACACCAGTTTTTATCAAACCCCATAATCGCACAATCTTCGTCTGTTATTCTCTTAAACATTCTATGTATTCTTTCCGCGCTAAGATGTTCTCTTATACTAGTTTCTTTCCATTCCCCAAAGATTTTCGCTAGTCCTTCCTTTACAAATTTGCTTGGTTGGGCAAAACCACACTTTACACAAGTCTTATTTTTACTTAAAATATCATAGTAATGATAAAACTTCTTTCTATTTTTATGATTTTTAAAAAAATCTAATTTTATTTTAACGGCTTCATCTTCTTTATCTAATAAAATAGAAGAACACCTAATACAATAACATTTTAATGTTTTCATAACTATATCAAGAAACTGATAACTTATTACCGGTTTCTGTAATTCAATATGGCCAAAATAACCTGGAGAAAATCTATTATCCAACTCATCTGTTGGACATTTCTTCCCTAAATCTAATACCCCCAATCGAGGATCAAATAAACCATTAATTACCGGGTCTCCATTAGTATCATATAATAGAGGAACAGTTACGTGAACAACTGATTTTCTTTTTATTTCCTCTGGACTACTAACACTAAACTGTAGCTCTTTAATATCACTTATTTCTGAATTATAATCCAATTCTTTATAGATAGACATATTATTTTTATAATATAATGTAATAAAATTGTTTTATTCTTAAATTAAAATTAAAAATTTCAATTTTTTATTTTTTATAACATTTATTATTAATCTTATACACTACAATGACTAAATTTTCATTTATTTTTTGTATAAATTTAAAGATTTATTTTATTAGTAATATAAATGAACGATAAAAATGATAAAGATAAAATAGATAAAATAGATAAAATAGATAAAATAGATAAAATAGATAAAATAGATAAAAATGATAAAGATAAAATAGATAAAATAGATAAAATGCTTACCAGAAGCAAAAGAAAAAGAGAAAATATAGAATTAAATAAGTTAGAGGAATTATATTCTTCAGATGAAGAAAATGTTAATATTGTTATAGAAGATACAAAAAACCCTAAACATAAAAAAAAGAAAGTTATCTTTAGTGATGATTCTGATGTAGATGAATATGGAAATATAAAAGACTTAATTGATTATAATTTTTTTGAACCTAAAACAATAGATTATACTAAAATGAAAGTTATAGAAGAAAGTGAAAGTGATAGTGATTGTTCATATGATAGTTTTGATAGTGAAGAATATGATGATGAAGAAATGCTTATAGGTAAATTAGTTTCTAAATATATTAATAATAATTTTGAAGATAAAAAAGAAATAAAAGAAGAATATATGGAAATATTACAAAAATATAATCAAAATATGGTAGAATATTTCTATAGTTTAGATGAAAAACAAAGAGAGGAGATTATGGAAATTGAAAAAAAAATTACTAATATAAATGAAAATGCTACACCTCTTAGATTCAAAATTCTCAAATCCAATATTGATAATGAAATAAAAGCAACAGCCATTAGAAAGGTCGAGGCATTACGAAACTTAGAACCGAATTCAACTGAATATTATAAAATAAAAGGTTGGGTTGACGGATTATTAAATATACCGTTTGGAATTTATAAGGATTTACCTATAAATATGAATAATAGTCAAGAAGAAATTACTAATTATTTAATTAACGCAAATAAAACACTAAATCGTTCTGTTTACGGACATAAAAAGGCAAAATGTCAAATTTTACAAATTGTTTCACAGTGGATATCTAATCCGCGTTCAAAAGGTAGTGTTTTCTCTATAGTTGGACCTATGGGTAATGGTAAAACTACTTTAGTAAAAGAGGGTATTGCTAAAATGATTAATAGACCCTTTCAATTTATATCTTTAGGTGGAGCTACTGATTCTTGTTTTTTTGACGGTCATAGTTATACTTATGAAGGCTCGCAACCTGGAAAGATTGTAGATATTCTTAAAAAGTCTAAATGTATGAATCCGGTTATATATTTTGACGAGTTAGATAAGGTTAGTGAAACTCCAAAAGGTGAAGAGATTATTAATTTATTAATACATTTAACAGATTTCTCACAAAATGACCACTTTATGGATAAGTATTATAATGATATTCCACTTGATTTATCTAAGGCATTATTTATTTTTTCACTAAATGATATAAATAAAGTAAATCCTATCTTGAGAGATAGAATGTATACTATACATACTAATAAGTTATGTCTAGAAGAAAAAATTGTTATTTCAAAAGATTATTTAATACCTAGTTTATGTAAAGAAGTTGCGATTAAAGAAGAAGATATAGTATTTGATGAACATATAATAAAATACATAATTGAAAATTATTCGAAAGAAGATGGAGTTAGAAATTTAAGGAGAACATTTGAAACTATATTATCTAAATTAAATATTATAAGAATAACTCAAACTTGTAATATTGGTGATTTAGAATTACCATTTAAAATAGATAATTTTAAATTGCCTTTACAAATAGATAGAGATATTATACAAAACTTAGTAGAATTAAATAAAACTGTTGACGACCCTCCGTTTGGTATGTATAGTTAGTTTTAATTGAATATTTTTTTAATAAATGTTTTTATTATATGGTATTAGTATTTGAATATAATAATAAAGTACATGTTTTTATTCATATACCTAAAAATTCCGGAAAATATATAAGAAATAAAATTAAAGAAAAAAAGGGTGTAAATATATTAAAATGTTTTTGGGATATTAATAAAATAGATTTAGCACATATGCCATATATTTTTTTTGATAAATATTTAAAAGAGTATAATATTGATGAAATTATAACATATGTTAGAAATCCATATCATAGAATTATAAGTGCGTTTATTTATAGAACAACCAAAAAAAACCCATATGAATTCAGAAAATTTATTAAAAGAAATCTAATTCAATATAAATTTGATTATACATATGATTTTAATATAATACATTATTATCCACAATATTTATTTTTAATAGATAAAAACTATAATATAAAAAATATTAATATAAAAAAGGTTGAAGATTTAGAAAATCACCGGAAATATGATTTAAGAAAGTATTATACTAATAAAATACTTAGCATAATTAATAAAATTTATAAAAAAGATTTTGAATATTTTAATTATGAAATAATTAATACTTTGCACAAATAATTATTTACCTATATAGTAATAAACATAGTAATAAAATTAGATAGCCGGATAAATATCCTTACTTCTATTACCACCTCTCTTATTTATATGTTCTCTTTGTTCTTTTGTAGTACATACACAACCCGTGGAAGTACTGAAAGTAGAAGGACAACAGTCTGGGTGCGATTGATTAAAAGCAAACATAAAAAGAGAATTAGGGTCGTTTTTATTTCCAGTTACACTGGGCAATGTTTTAGTATGACTAGTGTCTGGTTTATGTTCAATTTCTAAACCTGTTGGTGAAACACTACCTACAGTTTTATATAAATCTACATTACACGGTTTTTTTCTCCATTTACAATCTTCATCTGGATATTTATCTTCTAATTTAAATCTTTTATTTTTCGCCTTATCTTCTACATTTATACCGTCCCATGGTCCTATAGTATGGTCTATAGAAGCAGTAAAATGTTCTATTGTATTCGCATTTATATTATTTTTACTATTATTTTTAATATTATTTAATATATCAACTTTTTTTTTTAATATATTAATATTATTATGGATATTTTCTAAAGCATTTTTTGAATTTGAATTATTTTTTTTTGAATTATTTAATTTAATATTCATTATTTCCGGTCTTCGAACAAATTCTAATAAATAACAGACAAATACTATAGTAACTGCTAAAATAAATATAACACTATTGGTATCGTTTCTATTATTAATAAAAAAGGTAAAAAGTAATATTAATATTAAAATATGGATTAGGGCATTTAAAATAATATTGATATTCATATAGTATATAAAAAGAATATATTTAAAGAAAAATTGATTTTATTTTAATAATTAATATTAAATATAAATTATGGAAAAGCAAGAACTAAATACTTCCTGGACACTATGGTTCCATAAATTCGATGATGAAAAATGGGACTTAGAAAGTTATAGTAGTTTATGTTCTTTTAATACTATTGAGGAGTTTTCTATAGTATTACAATTACTTAAACCTATACATATACAAAACGGTATGTTATTTCTTATGAGAGAAGATATAAAACCATTATGGGAATCAGAAGATAATAAAGACGGAGGTTGTTTCTCATTTAAAATATATAAACAAGATTTACATGAATCATGGAGGGTTTTAACTACAAAATTAGTTAATGAAAGTATCCTTAAAGATACAGAACAATACAGTCTGATTAATGGAATATCGATTAGTCCTAAAAAATCATATTCTATTATTAAATTATGGTTAAGAGGAGAAACTGTTAATGATATTAAAGAATTGAATTCTATACCTATATTGGAAACATCTACGCCTATTTATAAGAAACATAAACAAACTTTTAAAAAAGTTTAGATCAAAACTTTATTTATTTAGAAATCAAAAAAGTTTTTTTTAATCAACATTAGTACATTTTGGTGCCAAACATAATTTTATTTCTCCTAATGATGCTACCGTATATTTTATAATTAATGGATAATCATTCTTTAAAAATATTTGTATAGAATTACATAAATTCGTACATTTACCAAATAATACTAAATGTTTTAATGCGAAAACTCCTTGAATAATTTGTTCTGGTTTTTGATTTTTTACAAAACTCATACCTTCCTGCGTTTCTCCTATAATTGTTTCTTGACTACAAAAATCCCCTTTACAACTAAATATTAAATGTTCTTCTACACTTTTAATATCTATAAAATCCGCATAATTGTGCATATCTCTTATAGTTTTCTGGAAATCTACCGAAGGCATAGTAATTACAGATTCAAATGTTGCGGGAGGAATAGAAATATTATCTATATTCAAATCCATCAAATTTAAATTAAATGTAGAAGTCGTATTTTTATCACTATTTTCTATTTTAATACCTAACATACTATCATTATCTTTTTCTAAAAATAATGTAAGTGTATCATTATTATTCATAGTCTTAATAATTCGATAGAAATTTAGCATATTAATACCTAAATTCTTTTTCTCTAAACAATGATAATATTCAAATTTATCACTAAATAATTTTAAATGAACTAAAACAGTATGCGAAGAATCCATAGCAATCATCTTAATTCCCGTTTCATCACACTCTAAATTAGCGTCTACTAAAATTTCCTTTAAAGCTTCTACTAAAATACGAAAAGCAGAAGACTGAACTGTCTTGATTTCTATAATATTTTTGGTATCAAGTTCACAATCCATATTATATAATTTTAAATATTTGCTTTTATTCTTTAAATAATAAAAACGTTAAAGAAAAAATGTTTTATATAATTTTTATATTTTTATTTTAGTTAAGTTTATATAAATTTAACTTACAAAAATAATTATCGCAACACCCGAAAGTATAATACACGCTAAGGATACTAACACACCTATTAAATTATCAAACTTTATCATAACAAAAACACTAAATATTAAAATTAAGATAATTGTTACTATCAATAAAATATTATTTTTTTCTTCTAATGTATTTTTGGTAAAAATTGCCATTATAATATATATTAACAGAATAAAATTATATTTTTTATAATTCTACTCTATCAATATCCAATGTTATTGCTCCGCAACCTAAATCTATTCCTATTCTATTTACTAAACTCCTAATATAAGTTCCACTACTAACTTTTGCTCTATATTTCTTTATAATTGGTTTCATTTCGAAAGTTTCAAATATATGTTTCCATATTTCCAATATTTCATTTACTCTAAATTTTTTTTTATTTGTATCGCTTAATAGATTTATATTATCGAAAATATATTCTTCTAAATCTTTTTTTTCTTCTATTTTTTCTGAATAACTTATTTTTTTTAAACTAAATATTTCCACTTCTTTTATAGGTATTTTAATTTCATCTAATTTACCTAATTTTGTCCATTCCCAAATTGGTTTCCTTTCTTCTTTATGCTTAAGACTAAAAGAAGAATAAGGTGGAAATGGTTGTTTAATTTTCCCTGTAAATTTATCCAATTTCAATTGGGAAAAATCAATCGGTTCTATATTAGTTTCTATTACCTTCCCTAATAAATCATAGGTATCCGTTTTTATACCAAATAATACTAAAAATTCATAAGTTTTATCAAAATTACAATAATCATTCATCTGCTTACATTCTTCATCCTTTAATAATATCATTTTTCCATGTGCCATAGGATCTAATCTCCCCGCATAACACATTTTCCCTTGGAAATTATTTTCCTTTTTATATTGTTTTATTAACTCTAAAGGAGTCATACCTTTTGCTTTATCTAAAAAAATAGGCATTTACATTAATAACTATATTAATATAAATATCAATTTTAATTAAAAATATATTAAATTTTTATACCATTTTATATCATTTATATAAATTGGCTTAACACAAAGTATAAAACAGCATATACAATACCGTGAACTAAGTTTCCGTCAACTTTATTTCCTACTACTTTTGAAGTCATTTTGTGAACTTGTGGAAGACAGAGTAAGTAAAAAATTGCACCCCAGAAAATTGCCTTTAATACTAAATCAGTATTAAAAGTCATATTACCAAATTCTTCTAAATTATTATTTCCTAAATTATTATTTCCTAAATTATTGTTATTATTTGAGAAACTTGGAGCGTCCTCATTAGAATCACTTGGACCGTGTGCATCAAAATATTCTCTTGTCATTTTATAATATATAAAAAGAAAAAAAAAATACAAAAAAAAATTTATTTATATATATAAAATATATGGAAAATATTAAACTTGAAAATAATAATAAAAATATTGATAAAAAAATAATAAGAGCATATGAAATTTTAAAAAAATTTAATAAAAGTAATAAATTTAAACAAAAAAAAATAAATAATTTTATTTATGTCTTCTTTCTCTATATTCAAAATAATTATAATTTAGATTTCCATTTTAAAGACAAAACTAATGAAAAATCCTTATATAAATGTATTAAATCACTATATTCTGATTTCAGTGAAAAAAAGGCAAAAAGTATTTTATTCCCTAAAGACCCCCTACTTTTAGATATATTTGTAAATGGAGAAAAATTTAAACCAGAAAAATACTTACAAAAATTAACTGATACTATATATGCCAATAACTATATAAATCTAAATGTTGAAATTTTAGATTATTTAGGTAATAGTAATAAAGATACAAAAATTATTAATAATACATTATGTTTAATATTTTTTAAAGAACTATATCCTAATACACCTATAGATAAACAACTTATAAATCACTTAGTCAAAACTCTTATAACTATGGCAAATATTACTAATAATATTAATAAAACTGGTGAGAATATTGTAAAATATACTAATACACACGCAATATTTCTTCTTATACTTCTTAAAAAAATATCACACTTTAAAGACTTAGATACTTGGATTTCTCATCTATTAGATAATCAACTCAATAATGGTAAATGGAATAACGGTTTTAACTCATATTTTGCCTCTAATCCCGAATTATTAGATATAGTACATACAGCACTTGCTACTATTGTTCTATTGGAATATAAAACAATTACAGTTCATAAACAATATATTTTACCGAATGACACTGATTCCGAAACAGATGTTGAAGAAAAAGAAAAAGAAATCAAAGAAAATGTAAAAGACAAAGAAAACAAAAATGTAAAAGACAACGAAATCAAAGAAATCAAAGAAAATATAAAAGAAACAAAAAACATAGAGAATTTTGTAAATAAAGAATTAATAAATAAAAAAGAAATATTAGAAAAAAAACAAATTATAGAGAAATTTGACCAAATTAATACTCAAAATAGAGGTTCATATTACTTTAATTTTAATGTTTACAATATCACATTACTAATATTAACTATTATACTAATATTTTTCTTATTACAATTGAATAAAAAAATAAAAAATTGAATGGATTATAGTAATTATATAATAAAAAATGTCTGTTATTAATTGTAAAGTAAAATTTATTAGACCCAAATATCAAAATTTAAAAGAATGGACGGAAGATATAAATAATGTATATATCGGTAGAAGAGGTATTGTATTTATAGATAAGGAAAGATTTCCTAAAAAAGATTCTCCTTTTTGTAATCCATTTAAGATAGGAAAAAATAGTTCAAGAGATGAAGTTATTAAAAAATATAAAGAATATATTTTAATGAAAATAGAAAAAGAACCTGAATTGAAAAATAAATTAATTTCAATGAAAGGAAAAAAATTAGGTTGTTGGTGTCATCCCGAATCTTGTCACGGAGATATATTATTAGAATTAATTAATTCTTTATAAATTATTAGAATTAATTCTTTATAAATTATTAGAATTAATTCTTTATAAATTATTAGAATTAATTCTTTATAAAAAAGAATTACCACTCTAAGTTAGTATCTTGCTTAAAACAATTTACACAATATTCCATACTTCCCATAATCTTATACATATCTTCCAATTCCAAAAAAGATATACTATCAGCTCCTATTTTTTCCACATATTCTTTATTTGTATTCCAATTCATTATTAATTCTTCTCTACTGGGTATATCAATTCCGTAATCACATATACCTAATATTTTAGGACTGGAAATTCTTATATGTATTTTTTTTGGTTTATATTTACTTAATAAAGATATAATAACCTTTAAAGTATTTCCTCTTACTAATGAATCATCTAAAAAAAATACTTCCTTGTTAAACAACAATTCCCCATTTTCTACAATAAATTTCCTTTTACATTCACATATTCTCTCTTCATCGCTTTTTAATATAAAACTTCTACCCGCATTTTTATTTTTAACTAATATCTGTTCATACCTATAACCAAGGAAATCCGCAAAACCTTTACCAGAAGGAATACCTGTCATTGGAGCCCCAATTACAATACAATTTTCTTTATCACTTTTATTTATATTTTTATTTTTTATATTTTTATTTTTTATATTTTTATTTTTTATATTTTTATTTTTTATATTTTTATTTAAATAAAGTTCTTTTTTCCCTAACTCTATACCATATTTGTATCTAGTTTGTTCTACTAAATCATTATTTAGTGATTTTGATTTCCCGTTTAAAAAATAAATATATTCAAATAAACAACTTTTCTTTTCAATTCTCCCTAAATGAACATTTATATCATATTTCTCTATTCCTTTGGATCCTATTTTTAATATTTCTCCTCTTTCTATTTCTCTTATATATTTATAATCACCTAAACCTATTGACTCTGAAGCTAAACAATATCCCCTTTCATTAGAACCTATACATAAAGGTCTATATTCTCGTAAGTCTTTAAAAGCATATATATTATTTTTTGTCGCGACTAAAATAGAAAAAGACCCCTCAATGCTAAGTATTAATTGATTGAATATATCTTCCCATTGTTGTAATTCCAAACTTTCGACTATTTTAGTTAATAAATGACTATCATTTAAATATTCTTCATCTTCTAAATCAAATATATTTTTGAGAGAATCTAAATCCTTTATATTTCCATTATGAACTAAATAAAATTCACCTAACCTTTTATTTATACCTTTAAAAGGTTGTGTAACTTTTAACATATCCTCGCCCGTTTTTAATAATTTTCTATAATCAGAAGTTGTATATTTATTATGAGCTAAACTAATATTATACTCACCCTCAATATTGGGCTCCTTAATTTTATTAACTTTTTTTACTATATTTATATTTTTTACTAAATTATTTATAAATAAATAACCGTGACTATCACGACCCCTATGTTGTATTTTTTTTAAATTCTCATAAGTTTCATTTATAATATTTGAATTAGATGAATAGTTATAAATTCCAATAATTCCGCACATATATTAATTATAAATCTTCTTCTTAAAATAATTAAACTTAATTATTTAAAGTATTATTATTATCAATTAAATAAAATTAAAAATGTTTTTAAATTTATTTATTTTAAAAAATGGACTTGAAAATGTATTTTATATTCATTATAATGATACTAAAAATATAAAAACTGAAACTAATATTCTTAATAAAATTAAACAAATATTATCTACTAACTTCAAATATCCTATTAATGATATGTCCTTCGTGAATGAAGATTATATAGAAATAGGACCTAAAAAACTCTTTAAAACATCGTGGAATACTAATATGATTGATATATTTAAAAAAAGTAATATTCATTGTATAACTAATATTGAATTCTCAGTTAAATATCCAAAAAACCAATTTCCCAATTATGATAAAATGATTTATGAAATTTACAATGATTCAGAAGAAACTTATATGCCAGAAATTAAAAAGTCATATTATGTTCCTATAAAAAATATAAGTAATTTTAGTGATAAATATAGTTTAGGATTTGACCAAGTAGATATTAAATTTTATACTAAGATGTTTTATGAATTAAATAGAGACCCTACTAATGTTGAATTATATGATTTATCACAATCGAATAGCGAACACGCAAGACATTGGTTTTTTAGAGGTAAATTTATTAAAGGGGGTACTATTATTAATGAATCTCTAATGGATATGATTAAAAGCACTAAAACTAATAATAATAATGGTATAGTATCTTTTTATGATAATGCTTCCGTTATAATGGGTAATAGAATTGAAAAACTAATTTTAAATAAAAAATATGAATTCAAAGAAGAGTTAGTTCATTTTTCATATAAAGCAGAAACACATAATTTTCCCACTTCTATTTGTCCTTTCCCTGGTGCTGCCACTGGTGTAGGTGGAAGAATTCGCGATACCGTATGTGTAGGTAGAGGAGGAGAAATTCTGGCCGGAACTGCGGGATATTCAGTAGGTGAATTATTCAATAAGTTATATAAAAAAGAAGATTATTCCTTTGTAAATAATTCACCTAAATTATTACTAATAGAAGCAAGTAATGGCGCCAGTGATTATGGTAATAAAATAGGAGAACCTATTATTCAAGGGTTTACTAGAAGTTATAGGTGCGACTTAAACTTATATTCAAATCCTAATATTACCAAAAGATTTGAATACCTAAAACCTATTATGTTTAGTGGTGGTATTGGTAAAATATTACATTCTAATATTTATAAGAATAAATCACAATATAATAATATGATAGGTAGAGTAGGGGGCGCCGCTTATAGAATAGGTATTGGTGGGGGGTCGTCTTCGAGTAGAACACAAGATAAAAAGAATTTAAAACAGGATTTCAATTCAGTTCAGAGAGGGGATCCTGAAATGGCTAATAAAGTAATTAAATTTATTAGAGCTTGTTGTTCTTTAGAAGAAAATCCAATTTTATCAATACACGACCAAGGATCGGGTGGCATGGCAAATGTAACTAGAGAATTGGCAGAACCGAATGGTGCTAATATATTATTGGATAAGTTGATATTGGGTGATGAAAGTTTAAATACTTTAGAGAAATGGGTTGCGGAATATCAAGAACAAGTTTCTTTTATTTTCGATAATAAGAATTTACAAATTTTACATAATATTGCGAAAAGAGAAAATGTTCCTTTTGTAGTAATAGGTAATATTAGTAATACTAATTATATAAAAGTTATTACTAGAGATGAAGAAATAATACCAGTAAATTTACCAATTGTAGAAAATGAAAAGAAAAAAACATTTTATTTAGAGAAAGATATCAATAAATATAAAAATATTATTTATAATGATTTATCCTATTTAGATTTAAATATAAATAAATCAGTATTTGAATTTTATTTAGATAAAGTGTTATCGCATTTATCCGTTTGTTCTAAAAGTTTTCTTACTAATAAAGTTGATAGAAGTGTTAGTGGTTTAATAGTTCAACAACAATGTATTGGACCATTTCATTTACCATTATCAAATAATTCAGTTGTTAGTTTAGATTTTAAAAGTAATAAAGGATTAGTTAGTGCAATTGGCGAACAACCTATAAAAGGTATTCCTAACTCATATAATAGTCAAGAAAGTAATATTAGAAAAATGGTTAGAATGACTGTTAGTGAAATGATTCTTAATATGATTTGGACTCCTATCGATAATATTACAAAAATAAATAGTGTCGCAAATTGGATGTGGGCTTCTAAAAATCCAAAAGACGCTAACTTATTAAGAGAAGCAGTAAAAACCTTAGTAAAATGTGTTAATACTTTAGGGTTTTCTATTAATGGTGGAAAAGATTCACTTTCTATGTCTGTAGATAATATTACAGAAACTATTAAAAGTCCTAATACTTTAGTCTTATCCGGATATGCTACTTGTATAAGTTTTAATCATATAATTACACCCAATTTTAAAAGACTTAATAGTTATATTTTATATATAAACCTGACTAATAAATGTAACTTAGGGGGAACAATTTTTGAAGATATTTACAATAAGAATATAAGACTAGTAAATAAGAATATAAATGGAGTATGTGATATAAAAGATATGGGTAAACTTAGTACAATTTTTAATTTAGTACAAAAATATATTAAACATAATATTATTTTATCAGGACACGATATAAGTGATGGAGGACTAATAACAACATTAACTGAAATGTGTATATCTTCTAATATTGGTATGGATATAAATATAAATAACTTAGTTATAGATTATATTGACTTTTTCTTTAATGAAAATTCAGGAATTGTTTTGGAAATAAATGAAAGACATATTGAATATATTATTAATGATTTATTGAAAAATGGTATAGGGAATATTATTTTAGGTAAAACTGATAAAAAAGTAAATATTAGATATAAAAATAAATTAATACTTGATAGAAGTATTGAAAAACTTAGGTATCAGTGGGAAAAAACTAGTTATGATTTAGAGAAAAAACAAGCAAATCCTATTTGTATAAAAGAAGAAATGAAAAATTGTTATTATAGAACTATACCGAAATTCTATATTCCCCAAGAATTATATAAAATTATAAATTATCCAGTATGTATAAATAAGTATAAACCGAAAATAGCAATTATAAATGAAGAAGGTAGTAATGGAGAAAATGAAATGGCTTTTTGTTTCTTAGAAGTCGGATTCGAAGTTCATAATGTTAATATAAATGATTTAGTAACAAATAAATATAATTTAAATGAATTTAGGGGTATTGCTTTCGTAGGGGGATTTAGTTTTTCCGATGTTTTAGGTGCGGCTTATGGTTGGTATTTTAGTATTATAAATAATGAAAAAATACGAAATCAATTCGTTGATTTTTATAATAGAAAAGATACATTTAGTTTTGGTGTATGTAATGGTTGCCAACTTATGTCCTTATTAGGTTGGATTCCAGAAGGTATAACACTAGAACATAATAAATCTAATAGATTTGAATCTCGATATTCATTAGTTAGAATTGAAAAGAGTAATTCCATTATGCTTAATAATATGAATGGTATAGAATTTGGTATATGGACATCTCATGGACAAGGTAGAATAGTTTTAAGTAAAGAAATTAGAGAAGAAAAAAAATCGATTTTCCCTATCAAATATTTAGACGATAAAAATAAAATAACAGAAAAATATCCATATAATCCAAATGGTTCTGAAAATGGAAACTGTGCGGCTATATCAGAAAATGGAAGACATTTTGCAATAATGCCGCACCCAGAAAGATGTATATTGAAAACACAAATGCCTTGGATACCTGAAAACATAGAAGATAAACTAAATAAATATACACCTTGGATTTTAATGTTTAGGAATTCTTATAAATGGTGTGTTAATAATAAAACTTAGTAAAATAATAAAACTTAGTAAAATAATAAAACTTAGTAAAATAATAAAACTTAGTAAAATAATAAAACTTAGTAAAATAATAAAACTTAGTAAAATTAAAATAATTTAAATAAATTTTAATAATAATTCTTAAAATGTTATTTGAATCACTTTTTAATTTCGAAACTTTATTGCTATTTTTGGGTGGGTGTTTATTATTTCTATCTTATCATAATATAGTAGTAAAAAAACCTAAACAATATAAAAAAGTAAGAGAAAGAAGTAGTATTAATTTCAAAAGGGTTGCTATAGATAGAGATAGATATAGTTATAGAAAAATACCTAAAAACATAGATGTTATTGTTATTGGAAGTGGTATCGGTGGTTTATCGTGTGCTGCGTATTTATCTAGAGTAGGAAAGAAAGTATTAGTTTTAGAGCAACATTATATTGCGGGTGGAACAATGCATTCTTTTGAAGAAAAAGGTGTAGAACACGAAACTGGAATTCATTATATAGGTAATATAGAAAATAGACAAAAAATGTTAGATTTAATAACAGATACTCCGATTGAGTGGTGTAAGATGGGGGGAAAACATAATGGAGTATATGACGAAATATATATTAGGGACAAGAAATATTTATTTCGTGCTGGAGAAGAAAATTTTATAAAAGATTTAGGTAAAAGATTTCCAGGAGAGGAGGGAAATATTAGAAATTACATTAATTTAGTGAAAAAAGTATCCAAAAAAAATATGTTTTTTAATTTAAAGGTTATTCAATCTAAATGGATAATAAATATTATTAAATTATTTTTAAAATATTGGGAAAAGGATTATTACAAATATGTTAATATGAGTGCTTATGACGGTATTAGTCTTTTTACTCAAAATGAGGAATTAAAGGAAGTATTGGGTGGTCAATTTGGCGATTATGGACCTACTCCTAAAAAAGGTAATTTCTTTATTCACGCCAGTATTGTAAATCATTATTTAGAAGGTGGATATTTTCCGAAAGGTGGTCCAGGTATTATTGCAAAGAAAATTATTCCAGTAATAGAAAAAAATGGTGGTAGAGTTTTAGTAGGGAAAAAAGTGAAAGAAATATTAAGAGACGGAAAAGGAGTATTCGGTGTAGAAATGGAAAATGGTGATAAAATTTATTCTAAAAAGGTGGTAAGTGGTGTAGGTGTAAATAATACATTTAAAAAACTATTAACTGATGATTTTGATAAAACAGTAATAGATAAATTTAGAGATTTGAGTAATAAAATAGGTAGTTCTACCGGTTTTATATATTGTTTTGTTAATTTACAAGGAAATCCGGAAGAATTAGGTTTAAGAGATTCAAATTTATGGATATATCCCGATGGTGATTATGATAAATTATTAGAGGAATTTGAAAAAGATATACTTAAAAATCCAATGCCTTTATTTATTGCTTGTACTTGTGCTAAAGATAGTGATTGGTCTAATAGATATCCTAATAAAAGTAGCGCTATTGTTTTAACTATGGCGAAGAAAGAATGGTTTGAACAATGGGAAGGGGAAGAATGTATGAAGAGAAATTTAGATTATAAAGATTTAAAGGAAAAAATGGCTCAAAGAATGTTAAATGAAGGTTTATTTAAATATTATCCTAAAACAATGGGAAAGGTTGAACATTATGAGATGGGAACACCCCTAACAAATCAGTTTTATTTAGGTTGTTTAGAAGGAGAAGGATATGGGTTAGATTCAAATGCTTACAGATATAGCAAAGGTCTTGATTTAAAACCGGAAACCGAAATAAAAAACTTATATTTAACAGGACAGGATGTATGTACTTTGGGTTTTACAGGAGCATTAATGGGTGGTGTTTTAACAGCCCATTCAATATTAGGTTATGGAACATTATTAGATTTATTAACAGATAGAAATCTAATAAATGATATTATAAAATATGAAGAACAAGAATATAAGAAAACGGAAAAAAGAAATAATTCCATTAAGGCAAATAAAAAATTAAATGGGTTTAATAATTAATAAACATTACATAATCTAGCAAACACTTTATAATTAATTAAACAAAACCAATACCACCATAATATATAAATACAATTTACTAACAAACAATCACCCGGTATATTCCTTTCATACACTTTTATAACAAGATAATATCCTTTTATGATTCTTAGATATAAGAATAAAAAATAGAATACAATTATACATAATGTTTTTAAAATTGGATAATTTTTATTTTTTAATAAATTTCTTATTTCAAATGGTATATTAGATATTTCTGTTTGAAATAATAAAGGTATAATACTTTTATAATTATAAAATAATAAAATACCCATAGTTCCTATAAAATGGTGTATCGATTTAATAATTAGTTGTTTTCTGTTATAATAATATAAATAATTAAATAATAATTCATTTATATAATATCCTATACTCAAATATAATATATTTATAAATAGAGAATCTGTTATACTATGGGTTAAATATAATGTAGTAGATATTGATATAATACTTGAATTGACTAATACATTTAATGAATTTATAACTTGGGGGGCACTTATTATATTTCTTTTAATATAATGACTAAAACAATAATAAAAAAGGAATGAGAAACATATATTTAAAAACATAGTTAATTAATTAAGTTTTATGATTTATGTTTAAATATTTTAATTAGAAGTAAATCTAGGGTCATTGGGAACTATAGTTTTTCTCTTAGTAAAATTATTAAATAATTGTTCACAATAATAACAATCATCGGTTGGATCCCCTACTAAGTTTTTAAATCTATATAAATTCTTAGTTTGTCTTCTACATAAAGATTTAGCAAGATTACTTTCTGCTATAGGTTCTAAACACCTTGGATCCTTTTGTTGTAAAATATTATTATGAGGGTTACTATTCGAACCATTTATACCATTTATACCATTTATACCATTTATACCATTTATACCATTTATACCATTTATACCATTTATACCATTTATACCATTTATACCATTTATACCATTTACATTTGTGTTATTACCGTTCAATCCTTCTCTTGTGATTTTTTCTAATATACCTTCAATATATGACCTTTCACCTAATAATTTAGCCATATCTTCATCTACTTCTTGTTTTATAATAGTTGGAGCTACTATATTATTTATACCATTTCCTTTATATTGTGTTATATTTTGATTATTAACACTAAATTTAGGATCATTTCTTCTCATTTGTATTTGTGTATCTAATTCTCTCTTTCTCTGAACCAAATATAATTCCTTAGTTACCTTATTTAAAGTTTCTTCATTTACCATTTCACCGCTTTGTAATCTGTCATTTAACATATTATTTACTACTACTTCGGAAGGACTCGGCGCCGACATACTAGATGCCGACATACTAGGGGAGTTAGTAAATGGATTTAAACCATTATCCATTTCATATGGATTTATTTTTTTTCCATTTCTACTTCCTTGACTCATAGCGCAAGTAAAATCCTTACTATTACAAACAGGAAATTGTTCGTAATTTACACCTTTATTATAATCACACCAAGTATATCCTGCTTTGGCCTCACATTTTTGATAATCTTTTACTATTGCGTCCTTATAACAACTAAGATTATTAGTATTATCATTTGGATTAACTTTGAATAATTGAGCAGAACATTTGGTATCTACTTCATTTATATTCTTCAATTGCGAATCAATATCTATATTATCAAAAAAATGATTTATAGGTCCCTTTCCCGGAACAAAAACAGTATTATCACATAAGCCACCATTATTCGGTACATATTCATTCATTTTATCTAACATATCTCTCTCTTTTATTGCTTTTTTATTTATACAAAGACCTGATAATACCGGTCTTGATTCCACTTTTAATGGCAAAACATTTTGATTTATATTATTACTATATGAAGGAGTATTACCTATAGAAGCACTTGGAGAAAGAGTATTATTACCTATAGAAGCACTTGGAGAAGGAGTATTATCCCAATATGTATTTTTTTTACCAAAAGGTAAGTTTCTCTCATATAAAGTATCATTATAATTTCGACTAGTTAAACTATAACAATCCCCTAAATCAATATTGGCATCCCTTAATAATACACTTGAACCTAATACTTGATTTGGTAATCTAGGTTTATTATTTTGATTACATATCAATAATGGATGAATTTTTTTAACTTTACCATAACTATCCTCTAAATCTGTTTTTTGTCTTATTGTATCCATAAAACATTTATTCATACTAAATATATATTAATATTATATTTTATTTTATTTTTTTTAATCAATTAAATTTTAATATTCTACCTCATATATTCTTTTTACTTCATTTCCACCAAATCGTAATTTATCTATACCTAATAACCACTCATTATAAGTATCTATTACCCATTGTGGAGAATTATTATAAAAATCTATATCCGGTAACTTAATTTCCAATTCTAATTCAGGATTGTATTTATATATATTCTCCAATATTATAAATTTCTGTAACTCTCCATTTTGTAGTCCAACACGTATTATATAAGTTTTATTAGTTTTCGACCATAATATACTTTCATTTTCTCCTATTATACCGTCTACATCAATATTTCCACTAGACCTCATAACATTAATTGTCTTACCAGCTAAGCTAACTTTTGGTATTATATCATATTCCTTCCAAAATAATAAATCCGCCCACTTTAACATATACTCATTATTTGGGTGATATAAAATATTTCCAGCACAATGGTGCGTATTATAACATTTAACATATCGTAAAACATGTAGTTTTAAATCCTCCTCTTTATAATGTTTACCTGTTAATTCGTCTACACCCGTAAATTTACTAGTAAAATTTAAACACCTATATACTAATTCCTCTAATCGAGTTTTAATATCTTCTGTTTCAATATCCTTCCCTCTACTTATTGGGGATTCCACCACATAAGATTTTATTATGTTTCCATAATAGTCATATTTAATAACAGATAAGGAACTATCAACAATATTATTTTCTTTAGACGCTATATCTAATCGAACTTCCATTTTTTTATAATTTAATATATTTATCAAGTTAAATAGTTTATTACATATAAATTATTTAATTTTTATATTTTTGATTTAATTTTTTATATTTTTATTTAAATTATATTATTTTTATAAAATATAATGAATAATCCTCCAAAATATAATGATTTAATTATACCAAGTGCCCCACCACATGAATATACTTTAACTAAGAGTCAAAAAATAGATAAATTAATAAGAGAGTATGAAATTGATAATTTATTTAGTGAAAAACTAGATATTTTATCAAATTATGAAATAGTATTACTAATTGACGATTCTGGTTCTATGAATACCCCTTTATCAAATAGTAAACATAATACTCGCTGGGACGAATTAAAAGAAGTTGTTAATATAGTAATTAAAATTGCGACTATATTTGACGATGATGGAATAGATATTTATTTTCTTAATAGATATAATCGTAATAATATAAAAGATTTAGATACTGTTAATTATATTTTAACCGATAAACCATATGGTTTAACACCATTAAATAATTCTTTACTAAAAATTATGTCTAGATACCACAATTCTACTAAACCAGTATTAATAGTTATAGCAACCGACGGTATCCCGACAGATAATAATGGAATTTCTGATGTAAAAAATTTTACTAAAACCCTAAAAAATAGAAATTCCAATAAATTTTATATATCGTTTTTGGCTTGTTCTGACCAAGAATCAGATGTTGGATATCTAAATAAATTAGATAAACAAATTAAAAATATAGATACATTAGACGATTATAACTCTGAATTACAAGAAGTAAAAAATGCACAAGGTAAAAAGTTTAGTTATACTTTTGGAGACCATATTGTTAGGTTATTATTAGGTCCAATTTGCCCAGAATTGGATAAACTTGATGAAAAAAAAATAAGAAAAAATTGTATTATTTTATAAATTTTTTTACATTTATTTATTTTTATTTTATTTTTATTTTATTTTTATATTATATAATGCCCAAAAAAAAAAAATAATTTTTTTTTTTTTATAATTTTTTTTACTTTTATTTTTTTTAATTTTATTTTTTTTTAATTTTAAAATAAAAAAAACAAAAAAAAAAAAAAAAAAAAAACTAAAGTTAGAAAAAAAACTCAAAAGAGTTTAAATAATAATAAAAGTATCAATAACAAAAATAATAATAATAAAATTACTTCCAAAAAGGAATGTAATGAATTAGAGGCATGGCACTTTCCATGGAACTATAAAAAATATAAATCTCGTTGTAATGATAAAGGGTGCGTTTGGACTGGAAGTGTAATGGGAAGTTATTGTACCGATAAAAAAACAGCAACTAATAATAAATTAAAATATGTAGGATTTGAAGATCCTATATATTTAGCTAGTTTAGATAAAGAAGAATTATTAAATATTTTAGATGAATGTAATATGGCTGGTGAAAAATATTTAGTAACTATTACAAAAAAATATAAAGAAAAAAGAATTAATAATATTGAATCTATAGTCGTAAATCCAAATATTAACTTATTACTTAAAATAGACGATGATAAAATATATAAAATTATTTCCAATGCCAGAAAAGAAAAACTTAAGGATATTAAATCCTTTGAAGATTTAAAATATAGAAAAATTGTAATGAAAGAAAATTGTTTTAATAGAAAATTAGGAAGCAATCCTTTTAGATATGTTGATAAAACACGGTATTCTGTTATAAATGATTTAAATGAGTGTGGTATTAAACAAGGAGAAAAAATGTATAATATTGCGATGTATAATTATACTTACTTCTCAAAATACAATAAACAATAAATAATAACTTTTATATATTCTTAATTAACTTTTTATTTGATATTAATAATATTTTATTATAGTAAATGTCTATAATCAAAGATAAGTCTATAATCAAAGATAATCCTATATTTACTAAACAACCATTGGTTAGGGTTTCGCAAAATGATTGTTTAAATAATTATAAAATATTTGAAAACCCCAAATTTAAAAGAAAAAGTAAAAAAAATAATAATTCAGAAAAAATGAATTTTAGAAAAACCCATAATGCGTTACCTATTATTGAAGGAATGGAAATTGAAAAAAAAAAATATAAAAGAAACGGTTTTACTAGAACCATATTATGAAGGTCATTCTTTCTTTTATAATGATTCATTTTATATTGTTCCAAAAGAATATAATGAAATTAAAATTACTAACAAAAAAAGAAAAGAGTTAAAATCCAGAATATGTAAAAAAACACCTAAAAAAATTATTGATTTAGAAAATAAAGGTTTATATTGGCAGATTTGGAAAAATGAAACAAGAAATAAATGGCTTACTATAAAAGATATACAAAACTTAAAAAAAGGTCAAGAAATTAAAATACTTCTCTTAGATAGAAATGTAGACGACAGATTTGAAACAGACGAAAATATTAAACCTAATAAATTATACAAACCAAAAAAATTTTTTAATTCTTGTTGGGCAGTATATAAACATAATAAAGATTTAAAAGGTGAAATATTTTATCAATGGCAAGAAGAAAAAATAAAAAAATTTAATAGTAATCAAAAAGGTGGTTCAACCTTTAAAGTTGAAAATAGACATAATAATTCCAAACCATATGAATTTGAGTTTGAAATAGAATATAAACATAATAATTGGCACCCATTAGAAAATGGTTTTTTACCAGCAAAAAACTATTTTCGAAAAAATTTATTAGATGGTAAAAAGAAAAAATGGGATAAATTCCCTAAAAATACTAAAGTAGGGTTTAGAGGTCCTATGATATTATGGGAAGACTTAGATAAGTTACCTAATATTTATTATTTAGATTTAGTAAAATAAAATACCTTATTATAGTATAATATGCCTAAGAAAAATTCTAATAAAAAAATTATAACTTTATTACTTATTATAATAATTATTATTATCATTTTTTTTATTGTAAATTACTTACCATTTAAAAATCAAGGTTTAACTGTTAAAAAATTATGTTCGGCGTATATTAAATTTGCGGACAGAGTAAGACAAAATGAAACTCATAAGTCATTTGAAGATTACATTTACTTAAAAAACAATAAGGAAAGAATGAGAGAATGTTATAAATCTATGAGACACGTTCACAGTATTAATGGCGAAATTAAAGACGAACCAGAAGAAAAACAAGAAAGACTTGAAAAAATGTATAAGTGTATGAATTCTAATAATTTAGAGGAATACTCAAAATGTATACGACTTTTTTAATATTTATTTTTAATTCATTTTTTATATTTATCATTTTTATATTTACTTATTATATAATGGCAAAAAAAACAAATAAATTACAATTAGTAATTTTATTACTTATTATAATTATTATAGTTCTTGTTGTATTACTAAGTAAAAAGAATAATAAGAATAATAAGAATAATCATAAAAATAATAATGAAATAAAGAAAAAATTTAGAAATTTTAAAGTCCAAGATAAATATTACACATTAGTTAAATATATAGGAGAAGCAAATATTGTTGAATTCGATTCCGATAAATACGTTAATTCTGTTACTTGGCAATCCCCTCTTGATAAATACAACGGACAAGGTAAATACGGTGGTTTAGATTATATTAAGCTAAGTGGTTATATTACTAGAAAATATCACCCTATCCCAGCAGATTGTTTTGTTATTGTAGGTAAATATATGAATGTCCCAAATCATTTAATGGGGCCAATTAAATATGCGTCTGAAACAATTAATATTGAACAATTATTTATTCCTCAAAGATATATTCAAGTTTATGAAGAAACAGGTAAAAAAGAAGTCGCATTAGTTACTGGAAGTTGTGCTAGTATTACTATTAGTGCTATTACAATAAAATTTGTGGAAGATATGATAATGAAATATAAAGATAATTTAAATGTACGTATACCTAGTTTATATAAGGAATTTAGAAAGGAATATGACAATAGAGTACTAAATTATTTATGCGGAGGGGGGACTAACCCCGCAATTCCTTGGTATTCCGCAGATTTTTTTGGGGAAGAAGAAACTTGGAAAGACGGCGATTTTCCACAATGTATGAATTCCCCCGGAGTTTCTAATTTAAAAGAAACTTTTAATCATTCTAATAATAAAAATACTTGTTCAGAATATGAAAATGAGGATGGTTGTCCGCCACCCGATTGTACATGGGAAGAAGGGAAATGTAAGGCTGCTTAAAGGTCTACGTATTTAGTTATATATTCTCTTCTTTTATTTCTAATTTCTTTTAAATTAACTTCTTTTGTTGTTTCGCTCGATTTTTTATCTAAACTTTTTTCTTTATTAGAAATTAAAGATTTCGTCAAGTTATTTTCTTTGGGTTTTTTATCTAAACTTTTTTCTTTATTAGAAATTAAAGATTTCGTCAAGTTATTTTCTTTGGGTTTTTTATCTAAACTTTTTTCTTTATTAGAAATTAAAGATTTCGTCAAGTTATTTTCTTTGGGTTTTTGATCTAAACTTTTTCCAAAAGTTTCTTGGGGTTTTTGATCTAAACTTTTTTCAAAAAAGTTTGTTTTTTTACAAATTCTAAATCCAGTAAATTGTATTCTACAATCTGGCATTTGTGCGTTTCTATATCTTGAATTAATTAAATAATCTGGAACAGCAAAACATCCACCCCTACATATTTTCTTAAAACCAAAGAAAGGATAACTCATTTCTCTATAAACGGGGTCGATAGTAAATCCGTCATATGGATATATTTCTTCTTCACACCATTCCCATACGTTACCTATTAATTGTTTTACTCCTGTATAAGATTTTTCAAAACTTAATATTTCATCATCAACTTCTAATGGGGAATTAACCATATAATTTAAATTACAATATTCTGGTTTCATTTCATTTCCCCAAGGGTAATTATATTTACCACAACAAGTTGCTACATATTCCCATTCACTTTCATATGGTAATCTGGAACCGGTCCATTCACAAAATGCCTTTGCTTCATACCAAGATATATTCATAGCTGGATAATTAGTATCTCTTTCTAATAAATTATCAATAGACCAATACAAAGGACATTTAATATTATTACTTTGTATCCAATCCCACGATTCTTCAAACCAATATGTATTATCATTATAACCGCCGTCTAAAATAAATTGTAGAAATTGGTGTTCTGTTACAGGATATTTACTTATACTAAAATCTTTTATTACCTTTTTAAAAGCAGGTCTTTCATTATCAAAACTAAGATACAAAGATTTATTTTCTGTTCCTTGTATAAAATTTCCTCCTTTAATGTGGGAAAATTGTATTTTTTTTATGGTATCATTTGTTTTTTGTCGAAGAGAAATATTATTTAGTCTTATTGAAATAAAATCTTTTAATAAATAACCTAAATTATAACCACTAAATATTAGTGCTTCTATATGCATTTCATTATGAAGTATTGATAATAATAAAACATAATATCTTTTTTTAGTTTCTATTTTATTATATATATCATTATATATTTGATTATATTTATCATTATTTATTCCATTTATTATACCATCTGTAATTTTTTTATAAACTTCTTCAAATTCCTCTAATAAAATATACATATCTAATAACCTATTACGATTACTTCTATATTTAGACTTAGTTAAAAATGAATCATAAAATTTTATATATATTTCTAAATCATCGGTGACTTGTAAATTAAAAAAATTAAAACAATGTTTTTTATAAAAATATACTATATGTCCACATTGCCATAAAACAGGATTTATATCTTCTCCATTTAAAGATTTTTCTAAACCATTTTTATCATAATTATCAATAATTTGATTAAATATTTTAACAGTTCTATGATATGTTTTTGAAAATATTTCCAGTAATCTTGATTTAGTAATTCTTATTTTAAATTCTTCTCTTTCTAATATTTTACTTAATTGATTTTTATCTAATTTTAATGACATATATTCTTATTATTTTTTTATTTTAAATATATAATTATGAAAATATATTTGTTTATATTTATATTTACTTTATTGCTAATTTTATCATTTTTATCGATAAATTATTGGAAAATGATATGGAAAAATTCTCATATACCCGATTTTACTAAATGGATATTGTGTGATAAATTAATTGCGAAGAAATTCGCAGAACAAAATGGATTTAATGTTGCTAAATTATATCAATATGCCCAATTCCCTAATCAACTAGTAAATAATATTAAATCAAATCATAAAAAACAATATGTAATAAAACCAGTTGATTTATGTGATAGTGGAGGAGTTTATGTAATGAAAAATGGCATAAATTTAATTGATAATAAGAAATATACCTTCTCCGATATTCAAAAAAACTTAGTTAAACTTAGAAGTGAAATAAAACAAGAATATTATATGCATAACAAAATGTATAACTATAAAATACCTAATACCGGATATATTATGGAAGAATTACTACTTGATAATAAAAAATTACCGTGTGATTATAAATGTTATACATATCAAGGTAAAATATGGTTTATTGCGAATACTTATAATAGAAGAATGGTAAACGGAGAGCAGAAATTTGATTCTGTATGGATGACAGGAGAATGGAAACCTATATTTATAAAAATGATAAAAAAAGGTTATAAATATCAGGAATTACCAAAACCAAAAGGACTTGGATTATTAATAAAAAAAGTTGAAAATATATCAAGAAAACTAAATAGACATTGTAGAATTGATGTTTATTTAGTGAATGGAAAAACTTATTTTAGTGAATTTACATTTTTTACAGGTGCTTTTTTACATACTCAAATATGTAATAATATATTAGGTTTATTATGGTATTTATACCCAGACGGAAAAAATGAAATTGAAGAAATTCAAAAATTAATACCTAGAGAATATATTAAATAAAATTATAATCTTCTTTTTCTAGTTTTTTTATTTTTTTTATTTTTTTTCCTTGCTCCACCTGTCGCTTTTAACATTCTTGGTCCTCCTTTTGTTTTTTTATTTTGGGGATTATAATATGTAGCCTTTATATTAGAAGGTCCTCCTCTTTTTTTTTTTGATTTATGTGCTGTGAGAGATGGAAAATTATTTACACTACTTGAAGAACTGCTAGGTGTTGGTTCTACAAATTCTTCTATATTGGCGGCAAAACCATTTTGTAAAGTATAACTTACTTTTTTTCCTATTAAACTTTTTAATGAATCTTTATTATTTTGATTAGCTTTAAAAGTTATTTTTTGTCCTTTATCTGGTTTAATTGTACCCAAGAATTGATTTTTTTTACTTCCTTTATTACAACATTTTTTTAAAATACCAAGTTTCCTAGTTTGTTTAGCTCCTCCTTTTGAAGAGTTTACGCTACTTTGTATTTGTCTGGCCTTTTTATTTTCCGTTTCTTGATTTCTTCTCAATTTATTGTTTTCTGGTCCTTTATTTGGATCTAAAGCTTCAGGAGTTTGTGGATAATTGCCAAAACTATTTGGTTTCGGAGGCGACACTTTAACATATCCTGAAGAATTAACTGAACCTGGTGCTTCTGCTCCTAGAGCTCCATAAAACTCACCAGAGCCTGATACTCCTCCTGCTGCTCCTGATTCTACTGAACCTGTATTATTAACTTTTTGTAGATTCATAGCGGCAATATATGCCGCGGCTTGTTCTGCTTCTGTGCCTGTGCCTGTGCCTTTTCCGTTTATTTTTAGTCTGTTGTATGTGCCTTGTTCTGTGCCTTGTTCTGTGCCTTGTTCTGTGCCTTTTCCTTTTCCTCTACCTGAATGTGAGTTTAGATCTTGGTATTGTGATTGTAATCGTCTTCGTAGTGACCTTCTTAGTGGTGCAGCAATCCCATCGTACTGGTTTACGGGTATTTGTGCCGTGCCACTTCCACCCCCCCCGTATGTTGCGTATACTGGTTGTTGGACATCGTATGTAGGATTCATCATGGCTCCTCCAGCAGATGTGGCTAGCGGACTAAAAGGAACCGCGTATTCTATAGGATTTATCGGACTAATACTTCCCCCGGAGCCTAAATTTCCAGGTCCAGATACCCCCGTGTTTCCTTGATTTATAAATGCCCTGGGTACTCCTGCGTGTCCTTTATGACTGGGAAAAGGACCTTTCGATATCGGTCTTCCCATAGAGTCTACATTTTCATACCAAGGATGACTATAAGGATAGTATGGACCTTGCGTTGGATTATAATTTTGGGGGACATAGTACATAGGATTTTCTAAACCTTTAATCCGTGTAGGCGGTGTAGGCGGTGCTCCCGATTTTATGCGGTTAAGTGTTTCGATTAAAGTTTTTGAAATAGAACGTGATTCTATCATTAAGTCTTCTTGTTGTTCTCTTTTTTTATTTAATGCTCCATGCAAGGCTATTGAAATATCAGTAATAGGACTTGATTTTCTAATAATCCTAATAAGAAATTCAATATCTTCAATATCTTCATTATCTTTTTTATTATTTTCTAAATTAATATCTTCTAATGCTGATTGTATTCCTGTTATTATTTCTACCAATTCAAGTACTTCTCCATGTTTTATATAATAATAATATTGTAATTTATCACAATAACTAATATATTCAGTTAACTGCTTGCCATGCTCCGGCATGTCTTCGTTTAGACTTCCTTCTCTACTTGCTTGTCTTTTTTCAAATGCTGCTGCTTCTTTTTCTATAAATTCTTTAAACTTTTCTACATCTTCATAAATTTCTACATCTTCTACCTCATTATTATTACTGGTGTTTTCTTCTTCTGCTGACGCTGATTTTTCTGATGTTGCTGCTGCTGCTTGTTCTGCTGACGCTGCTGCTGCTTCTTGCTCTGCTGCTTCTTCTTCTGACGCATTCCTCCTGAATTCGGAATTACCTTCTGTTGTTGTTGCTTCTGACGCATTCCCGAAATTACCTTCTTCTGCTGATGCTGATGCTGATGCTGCTTCTGACGCATTCCCGAAATTACCTTCTTCTGCTGATGCTGATGCTGATGCTGCTTCTGCTGCTTCTTCTTCTGACGCATTCCTCCTGAATTCGGAATTACCTTTTGCTGCTGTTGCTTTTGCTTTGTCTTCTGCTGCTTTGCCTGCTGCTGCTGCTGCTGCTGCTGCTTCTGCTGCTGCTTCTGTTGCTACTTCTCCTGCTCCTGCTCCTGCTTCTTCTTCTAATGATGCTGCTGCTGTTGCTCCTGCTGCTGCTGCTTTTTCTATATTATTTAAATTATTTATACCCGGTATTGTAATATTAGTTGAATTAGCTCCACCACTTAAATTAAAACTTTGAGGTTGTTGTGGAAAGTTAGTAGTAATCTTTCCTAACCTATCATCTAAACCTAACAGTTTTCCATTTATTTTTCCCACAAGAACAGTGGTTTCCTTTATTTTATTTTTTTGTGCATCTATTAATTTTTTTAATCTTTTCATATTTTGTTTACTTAGTCCTTTCTTTAAAGAAGGTAGGTTTATTTGTATTATGTTTAATAAATACTTACGATTCGCATCAGATTTTTCCCAAGAGTCTTTTAATAAAGCATCTACATCATTTTTAATTTCTCTAATCAATCTTGCATACTCCTCTACCTCCCCGTGTTTTGTATCATATGATTTCTGTAATTTCATACAATATTTACTATATTTTCCCATTGAATCTTCGAACTTACGATAATTAATATTATTATGTTTCATTTATATAATATAAAAATATTTTAATTTGTACTCAAAAATAAAATATTTTATATAAAAAAAAATTATTTCATTTTATGAAATAAATAATTATTTCTAATTACCTTTTTACTCTTTTTACCTTCTTTTTTGGTATTCTTTTTAGTTACCTTAACTTTTTTTTTGGTATTCTTTTTATTTACTTTACCTAGTTTTTTGGTAATTATACCAGTAGTATTTCTTAAACTAGATTTATGTAATTTATGAAATTTATAATGATTTTGTAATCCTCTTTCTTTCTTTTTTGCTTTGCTTAAATTTTTACCTTTATTTGTATTATTCACTTCTAATTTATTTTCTGCTTTGCTTATATTTTCTTTGTTTACTTTGTTTATATTAATAATACTAGTATTTTTTTTACTAAATTTAGGTAATTTATGAAAGCTATAATGATTTCTCATTTTTCTTTTCTTTGGTTTTTCGTGTAAACTTAATCTTCTTTTATTCTTCATATCATTAACAAGAAGGCTTTTTCTAATAGTTACATTTTTACTATTTTTTTTTGTATTAATACTTATTTTAGGTTTAATTTTTTTAAGAATGGATATAAATTTCAATTTGATTTTTAAACTCAAATTATCTAAACTAATATCTTTATTATCCGCAGTAATTGATTCAATATATTTTTTTTCTCTGTCATAAAAAATTATCTCTTCTTCATCTATACTAAAATATTCTATATCATCAAATGTTTTTTTACCTATATATTTAACTTCTTCTTCACTAATTTCATTTACTTCATTTAAAACATTAATTTTATTTACTTCATTGCTATTTACTTCATTTACATTTACTTTATTTTCATTTACTTCATTTACATTTACTTCATTTACATTTACTTTATTTTCATTTACTTCATTTACATTTACTTCGTTTACATTTACTTCGTTTACATTTACTTCGTTTACATTTACTTCGTTTACATTTACTTCGTTTTTATTTACTTTATTTATTTCATTTACATTTTCATTTACATTTATTAAATTACTATTTTCTTTTAATTTCGGTGTGTTATTAACGGTTAAAGTATTTTCGCGTTTTTCAATATTATTACTTATTAATAGTGTTTCACTTGAATTTTCATTTTCTATATTATTACCTCTTTCTCTTTTTTTCTCTTTAACTTCATTTTCTATATTATTACCTCTTTCTCTTTTTTTTTCTTTAACTTCATTTTCTATATTATTGCCTCTTTCTCTTTTTTTTTCTTTAACTTCATTTTCTATATTATTGCCTCTTTCTCTTTTTTTTTCTTCACTTTCTTCATTATTCATTTCCAAAAATGAAAATTCATTTTCTTCTTTATTATTACCTATACCTTTATTATTACCTATACCTTTATTATTACCTATACCTTTATTATTACCTATACCTTTATTATTACCTATACCTTTATTATTACCTATACCTTTATTATTACCTATACCTTTATTATTACCTATACCTTTATTATTATTAATAATTGTATTAGGGGTTCCCTTATTAGTGCTATCATAAGGTGAGCCGATGCTATTAGGAGGAGTTCCCTCATCAGTAGTATTATAAGATGAACCTATACTATTATCGGTAGGGGTTTTTAAATTTGTTTTAGCATTTATTTCTGTATTTGAAGAAGGAGTTGAAATATTATTTAAATCTATATCTTTATCTTTATCTTTACTTGTTTTACCTTTTTTTTCGTAAATATTTAAATTTTCATAACTGTTATTTGTTCCACTGTTAGTGCTATTATAATCGGTTGTATTTGATAATATATTATTTTGTATTTTTTCTTTATTATTTACTTTAACCCAATTATTTCCTAAATTACTATTATCTTCCCCCCCATTCCATTCTTCACCCTTTATTGCAGACAACCATTTCATATATGTTTTTTGTTCTGCTCTCATAGACTTATATTGGTCTTCTGGAAGCCTTTTTGATATTGCTTTATCTATTAATTTTTCCATTTTATTATCAGATTCTTTAGAAGTAAGATATTTAATAAAACCAGTCCTTAATGATTTTTCTACATCACACTTTTTTAGTTTTGAAGATATTAATTTTACTGTTTTAGTTTGTTTTTCACCCCTCTCTTCTTTACCTCTACCTCCTCTTTCTTCTTTACCTCCTCTTTCTTCTTTACCTCCTCTTTCTTCTTTACCTCCTCTTTCTTCTTTACCTCTTCTTTCTTCTTTTCCTTTCTTTCCTCTTCTTTCTTCTTTACTTTTTCCTTTTTCTTTTATTAATTTTGCCCCCCTAAATTGTCCTGCTCCTGCTTTAAATAATAACTCATCAAAGGAGTTTAAATTTTCAATATCTCCATTGGGCATTTTTATTATGAATTTCCTACCTTTTCTCTCTCTTTCGGTCTTTCTATCTTCGCCTCTTTTTCTTTTCTTTTCTCTTTCTTTCTTTTCTCTTTCTTTTTTTTCTCTTTCTTTCTTTTCTCTTTCTTTCTTTTCTCTTTCTTTTTTTTCTCTGTCTTTTTTTTTCTTTTCTTGTTGTCCTTGTCTTCCTCTTTTTTTTCTAGCACCCCCTATTTGTAATTCTGTATTATTTTTTAATAAATCATCCATTTAATATATAATAATATTTTATTTTTCTTTTTTTATATATATTAGTAATATATAATGGCAAATACAAAAACTAAAAAAAAAACTATAAGCATTAAAAAAAAAAAAAAAAAGAA